>WNGQ01008681.1_pt1 | contig 26137 bp, 15 predicted proteins | sample 5407661 | NCBI WGS metagenome assembly WNGQ01 (sample SAMN13153382, study PRJNA577476) | soil metagenome | isolation source: 60 cm soil or saprolite under Garry oak tree replicate 2 | place: USA:California | collected 2016-06-15 | reverse complement strand
CTGGATACCAACTGTGTGCTGCCCGAAGTTATCGGGTTGCTTCAGGACACGGTGACTGCGAACTCCTTCACGTTCGCCGCGCCCAATCTGTCCTCTGGGTTCCATAACATCAAGATCCAGGCGCAGATTGACGCAAAAGGTGACAATCAAAACGGCACCTTCATCGCCGCAGCCCTGGTTGGAAAAGGGACGTTGACCGCCGAGTCTGTGAGGATGGTCAAAGATCCCGTCTACCCCTACGTGATCGGCGTGCAGTAAGCCCGATCGGATAAGTCTTGGTCTCGTGGGCGCTGGCGCATGTCGCCGGCGCCCACCCAGACCAGGTCGTGGACTGCGACGGGATTGCGACAAATCTCGGTTTCCCTCAGCTCACCCGGCCCACACAGTACAGATCGGGGGCCCTCCTCGTCCCGGGCACGCCAGGCCGCCGCTTCACAACAATCTCACCCCGGCTCTGCGCCCCCCTCCTTCGTCGAAGTCAGCCTCCATGCCCTGCCTGTCTCGCTGCTCCTCGGCCGAAAGATCCATCGCGCTGAGTTCAGCTACGACACCAAGTTCTGGCCCCCTTCAACCTCCACGCTCCGGAATCCGGAGCACTGGATACCAGGAACCAGCCAGTAGGGGTATCTGCAAGTCGGAAAAGCGGTGCAGGCCATGTTTGGATTCGGGTTCGAGGAACACGGCCAAAGAGTCGCCACCACTCTGGCGAGTGAGGAAGACTTCATAGCCATCCAACTCCAGGCGCATCCGATGCGCGGCCAGAACGAGGTTGCGGGCTGCGCGGCCCGGCCTGCGCGAGGCACTGGCGCGTTCGATCCGCAGCTTTTCGACTGAAAAAAGATCACCCGAGCGGCAAGGAGTGGAAACAAATCCGTGGCGGCGCAGCACTCCCAGCAGCGCATGACGCGCTGCCGGCACAGCATAGCCCACGGGTAGCGACACCGTGCGGCGGAGCGCCAGCGATTCGGAGTAGCGTGGAAAAGTCACATTGACACGTTGTCCCTTTTGCGCATCGCGGCATACCAGGCGAAGTCCTTGCTCGGCGTCGGCGTACTTGAAGCTCACCGGCACCGAATGCCCTGGCGCGAGCGGGTTGGCCGCGAGCTGAGAGGTGAACAGGTGATGGTTCCGGTCGAGCCATTCCAACACGGTCCAAAGCGCCCGTTGCTGGGCAAGCCGCGACTGCAGCCGCTCGGTCTCCGGTTCATCGCGGCGAGGCTGGCGATTCTCGATCAGGATGGTGAAGGCGCCGTATCGCAGCGCCAGCCCATTGCGCGCGTCCACCACGTCGGGTGTGCTATGGCGGGCACGACCTGAAGCGCCGATGAGAACATAACGGCTGACGCGAACCTCTGCTGCCGCGATGGCCTTCAATAGGCCCCGAAGGACTCCGGAGGCATCTGCGTTGTCAGGCCGGGCGAGGATCGCCGGGTGGGTCGCGACATCTATGAACACATCGTGGTCCAGCACAATGTTTCGTGCGAGCAGGTGTCGGCGGCGGGAGGGATAATTGTGGAGATCCAGGATTACGCGCGGCTGCCATTGGCGAACGAACTGGTGGATGGCTGCGGTTTCGCGGCTGAGCAAGAGTTGATGGTCCCGGTTCAGATCAATCCCGTCTGCGTTGCAGCGAGAGCGGCTGGCGCAACCGTCGGGGTTTGCCTCAGGGATAACCGCCAGTTGAATGGCTGGAAGCCGGGCGGCCACCTCCTCGGGCGGGGCAGTGAGCAGGCCCTGGAGGGTGAGGCGCGCATCCCGCTCGTCGCCATGCTGTCCGGCCAGAACCAGGACTTTCAGCGGAGCGCCCGCGTGGCCGCGCTCAAGGCAGAGGATTGACCGGTTCTCCTTTGAGAAGCCGATGACTGACTCACAAGATTCGGTGTTTGTCCTCACCACTCTCTGTCATCTGCTGAAAAGCTGAAATGCTGAAAAGCTGAAAGGGGAAAAGTGTTTTTCAGCGTTTTAGCATTTCAGCATTTCAGCTTTTGGTCCGCGACCACCCGCCGCGCCCCAAAGCGGGAGCAAGCTCCACGCACTCCATGCGCTTCGCGACATTCGGTTGCAGCTTTGCCGCGCTGGGTCATCCGTGGTTAAGTCATCCGTGGTTGAAGATGGTTTTCGTACAGTCGGAAGGATATTAGCCAATGAACCGCCGGCTTAATTCCGGGGCCATGATAGGACACGCGGATGGTCCTTTGAACCAGCGTTTGCGATTTTGGGCGACCAGCGCGTAGGCCCAGTCCCGCCACGGCTTCGGGGCGATGATCAATGCGTAGAGCAACGGCCACAGCCCCGCGAGCCGGCGGCACACGCGCAGAGTAGCCGTTGAGCGCAGAAATGATTTGCCATCCTCGACCAAAACCACGGTTTGTAGATCAGTCTGTGGCAGGCCCAAACGGGACATCTGTTCACGGCCCGCGTCGGACTGCAAGGCAGCAAATCGGAAGTATCCGCGGGCATCATGGCGGAGCACGAACTGGACGAACCGGTTGCACAGGCCGCATTCGCCGTCATAAAAGAGCGTAGCGGAAGGGACGGGCTTCGGCCGCCGTAACAAGATGCGCTCGATCGGGAAGAACGAAGCGAAGAGAACTCCAGCAAGCTGGTAGCGAAAGCTGATGCCCATGACCAACAGGATGCCCCAGTGCATCAAGAACGTGTTGATGGACCAGAACCAGCCCGCCCGCCGGTGGAGCAGGGCCAGCGGTGCCAACAATTCCAGTGCCAGCGATCCGGCGCCCAGCAGCGTGAAGAGCGGCAGCCAGTCGTACAGAGCGTAGGCCACCGGATTGGAGGGTTCACCGAGCAGTTCTTTGCGCATAGCGTCCACGGCCATCTGGCTGCGCAGCGCCTGGCCCGACATCCAGCTCAGGCCGAGTGGCCCGCTCAGTTTGGCCACTGCTGTTACGAAATACGCGCACACTGTCAGCGCGCACATCAACTTTACCGGCCAGCCATATTGCCACGAGGGCACCCTGGGGGCAATTGCTCCTGGACTGGCCGACAAAGCTGCAGGCGCTCGCAAGCGGAGGCGAAGGAGCGCGTCCACCGAGAGCGCATCGGCGGAACGGGCCACTCCCAGCACGAACACGTGGAAGACCAGCAAATTGTCGGAATGATAGATCATTGACCACGAATTGCGGTAACAGAGCACCCAAAGCAGCAGACCAGCGAAAAGCGGACCTGTGATACGGAGGCCAAGACCGAGAGTGAAACACACCCCGGTTGCGAGCGTTGCAAGAAAGAGCCAGCGGAATAACTCCGGCCCAACGGGGCTGCCGAACACCACGCCGACCGGCGCGAACAGCGATGGATCGGTGTGGGCAATCTTCAGGAACAGATGCTGACGCGGCACCAGGTACCACAGCGCGTACGCGCCAACCAGGAATCGAAGCAAGGCCAGCCGCTCCGGGGGCGCCTTTTCGAACCAGAAGTCGTGGAGCTTGTGGCAGATTCGGTTCATGGAACACTCCGCTTTACGGGGCAAGAGGCCAGGGTCCTTTCCGAAACAGGCCCCTTCCGGCCATGGAAATAGTCGTCAAGGGCATAACTCCCCCGGACCACCGCGACGGTGGCGACGTGCGACCAGGGGGTTTCGTTCTCGCGGGCCAGGCGCCGGGCCACCGACCGGGCAAGCTCCGGCGCCCGATGTTCCCGCACCATCCTGTCAATCTGCCGGCGCGTCTGGTTTTCTCCGGCCAGGCCAATAAGCAGGTAGGGAACGAGGTAGCGAGCGCCGTTCTCATCTCGCCCCACCAAGTAGTAGAAGCTCTCCACCGCCTTGCGGCGCGCGCTGAACATAGGAAAGTAAGACAGCGGAAAACTGTCATGCGGCTTGGGCCGCCAGTTTTGGCGGATGGGTGACAACACCGCGCCGATTAAGGCAAGACTCAAGAGCGAAGCCCACAGTTTGCCGCTAGTCAGCCGCCGACCTCCGACCTCCGACCTCCGACCTCCGGCAACGTCAGTGGCGGTGTGTTTCATACTTGCTCCACCAGGCACGGCAGGCCGTGCTCCCGTCTGTTGACCTTGTGCGGAAGCTCTTCCTCGGCCTCAAGTGCGGGAGCGCCAACTTCGTGCGCGCCAGCAAAGAGGTAGCGATGGCTTTCGTCAGAAGAAAGCACTTTGGCTGGCGGGCCTTGTTCGATAATCCTGCCCTGGTCGAGGATCACCAGGCAGTCGGCCTGGCGGAGGGCCTCGATGCGGTGCCCGGCCACGACGATGGTCATTTGCGCCTTGAGCCGTCCGAGTGTGTCCATGATCGCCGCCTGGCAGCGCAGATCCAGCGCTGCGGTGGGCTCATCCAATAGCAACACCCTGGGACGCACCAACAATGCCCGCGCAATGGCCAGGCGCTGGGCCTCCCCGCCCGAGAGTTGTGAGCCACCCTGCCCAAGGCGGGTCTGCAGCCCGGCCTCCAGGCACCGGACCAACCCCGCCAAGTCCGCCGCTTCACAGATCGCAAGCAATTCCTCGTCACTGGCTTCTGGCCGGGCCAAGCGCAGATTGTCCGCAATGGAGCCGGTGAAGAACACCGGGCGCTGTGGCACCAGAACAACGGTTGAACGGAGGTAGGCCACGGTGAATTCCCGCACATCGTTGCCGTCAACCAGCACCTGGCCGTCAAACGAGTCGTAGAGGCGGTTGATGAGCCGGAGCAGAGTACTCTTGCCGGCGCCGCTGGGGCCGGTGATGGCCGTCAGGGAACACGGCGGGATGAGGAGCCGCACATTTCGCAGCACCGGTTTGGAATCATAGGCGAAGGAAACGTTGCGCAACTCGACGCGGCCCTCCGTCGCCGCCAATGGCCGCGCTCCAGGCAACTCAATTGGGCCCGCGGGCAAGTCCATCAGTTCCTGGACATGCTCCAGGCTCATAAGAATCTTTCGCGAAGCGCCCATTGCCCCGGCGAACCGGCGGAATGGCGCGTAGGCGAAGACCAGTAGGCCGGCAAAGGAGACCAGTTGGCCGACCGTCATCTCACCGTGGTGCACACGCAGTCCGCCCAGGCCCCAGACCAGCGCCAAGCCCAACGATGTCATCGCCCACATCGCGGCCGATTTCATAGCATCACAATCGGCCTGGACCAATTGCTCGCGCTCCAGATCCTCCGCCTCGCGGACTGCGCGATCCAGCGCGACCTGGCAAGCGCCCAGGCCTTGCACGGTCTCGACTCCATCGAGCTGCTCCTTGACCACGGTGACGAAGCGCGTGCGCGTGCGTCGAGCCCGGACGCGCGCGCTGTGGGCCTTCTTCTGGAGGTGGTTGGTCAGCGCCCATTGCACCGGAATGGGCGCGCAGACCACCGCGGCGAGCAACGGCTGCCGCAGGAACAATAGCGTCACCGGGAACGCCACGCGCAGGGCATTCGTCGCCGTGCGGATAACCACCTGGTCGGCAAAGCTTCGCAGCGTTGCGGTGTCGGAGATCACCCGGTGGAACAATTCGGCTGCGCCGAATTGGAAATGGCGTTCCAAGGGCATGGTGGTGAGCCGTTGGATGAGTTCCTGACGGGTCTCGCGGACGAAACGGCGGGTCAGCTTGTTGATGCTCAATTGGCGCAGGTACGCGCTGAGTCCATGAGCCAGCGCGACACCCATCAAGGCCAGCGCAGCGATGTTCACGCTGCGGCTGCGGCTGCTTGGGTCCAGCCCCAAGCCGTAAAGCCGCGCGTGCTTGGCGCGCAGGCTGTCAACCAGCGCCCCGGTGATGACGGGCACCTGCATCGGCACAAGGATGAACACCACCGACCAAAATAGCGCCAGGGCGAATGGACCTTTGTGCCGAGCCAGCCGTCTCAGGGCGAAGCGCCAGGGAGCGCGCGACGCCGCTCGCGCGCGCGGCTGCGGCCCGTTTGGCGCAGTCGCAGCATTGGCCCCTGGCGCACCCGCGCGGCCAGACTCGCGCCCTTCGGAGGCGCGCTCGGTGGCCACGTCGGCGGGGTCCAGATGCGCCCACGAAGGGATGGGCGCCGTGTCATTCATGGTTCAAGAAGGACCTGACCTTGGTCGCAAGTTCCTCGCCGGCGCCCGCCGACGACACCACGGGGATGGCCGAGTCGTTCTCACAGTACTCGCGCATCGCCAGCGGTGAGGAAGTGAACTTTCCCGAAACGGCGACGATATGGTAGCCCAATTGCTGCAGGCGCTGAGTGCCCCACAGAGCAGAGAGGGAGCTTTCGGCGGTGAAGACCAGGCCGCACGCCGCTCGTTTCATCTCCGGCTCAGCCAGCAACATCGCCGTCTCTCTTTGCAACAGGCCATCGGCCAGCTCCATCAGCACTACATCCGGCGCGTCGGCCGTCATCTCCTCCATCATGGCGTGGAAAAGCCCCAGCAACTCTTCCCTGGAGCACAGGTAGGTCGAGGGGAAGCCGAAATCGCTGAAGTCAGTGACCTTACAGGCGGCCGCGGCGACCAACTCGTCAGGGTCCCGGTTGGAAACGCTGCCGGTCAGCTTGCAAGCCGCCACATTCAAGCCCAGTTCGCTCAGCCCTTTGATCAACCGTGCCGCCGTTGTGGTCTTGCCGCTGTTCATTCCCGTGCCAACGACACAGATCAGATTGTGGGGCAGTTTCCACGCCGTCGCTTGCCGGAATAGCAGGTCCTTGAGGTTCAGCCTCCCACCTGCCGCTGAGCGGATGAACCCCACCAAAGAAATCCGCGTCGGTCCGGCCATCGCGTCATGCTTGGATTTGACCGTGCCGATCATTCCGGCGGCGGTCAGCAGACTCAGGTTGTCCGGCCCTTCTACCTCCGCCTCGTAGGCATCGGCCGCGTAGCGATTGCCGAAGACGCCGACGAACTGGGTGCCGGGGTACAGGCGCAGGCGGCGGTTTTCGGCCGTGGTCAGGTATTTGTGGAATCCCGCCTTTTGCACTCGGACCACCGCCAAGTCGCCCGGTAAGGGAAGCGCAGACGCGGAGTATTCCAGCGGCTCGAGCGGCACGGGCTCCACTTTGCGGCAGGCCCATGACCATTGGATGGCGCTCGCTGCGGCCACGCCACCGTTGCCTAAGTTGAGATCGGGCGGGCGGTGTTCTCGGAAACGGGTTTCTTCAACGGGGATCTTACTGCGATTAGTTTCGATGACAGTGTTCATAATTCACAATGGTTCAGTGTACGTTCAGTTCATTGTCTGTCTCTTAGACCTGTTAGACCTGCGCTTCTTTCCTTGGCCCGCGTCGAAGTTGCAGGGATTGTGTTTTGTTTTTTTCTTTTCTATCTACTGCGTGAGCGCCAACGTAGTCCGATCAGCGCGAACTGCAATTGGGAGAATCTCCCTTTCGTCTTAAGATTAGAGATGCGTCGGGCTAAGAAATTCTCTTAGCTGCCAACTACTAACGATTGCCAGGTATGCCCCAATGACGAACCAAACGAAAGGGTCCGCGCGCGCGTACGGCTGTCGCGACGATATGGGTTGGTGTCGGCGACCATTGTTCGAAATGCCATTCGTCCGAACGGGTGTGAAGGCGTCCGTACCCATCGTGAAGTTCGAACGCCATGTCAGCGAACGCCAGCGACATCCCAAGGCCGAGCGCTTTGGCGTACGCCTCTTTGAGCGTCCAGTAACGGCACAATAGTGTTGCTCGTTCAGTCTTGGACGCACCAGCAATTCTCGCCAATTCGGCAGGAGCCAAAGCGCTGTGAGCCTGGTCATGCAGGTCGGCGCAACGGTCTATTAGCTCGACGTCCACCCCGCAATCCAGCTCACGTGTGACAATGCACGCTACCAGGCGCCTGGTGTGTGAGATATTAAAGCGCAGTTGCGGAAAGCCGCGTCTGGCGGCGATCTCAGGTCGGCCATGTGAGGTTTCCTCGAACACCCATGCGTGCGGCGGCACAGCCCCCTCGCACCATGAAAGAGCAAGCCGCGCGAGCGCGTGGGCTGCACGATAGGAGTCACGGTCCCGTTCAAAACGGAACCGTCCCATGCGAGTCTTCTCCGCAGGAGAGATTGCCAGGTTGCAACGCGCGATGTCGGCGGCCGTGAGCGTGTGCTGCTCCAGGATCCAAACATCTGCGATATGGGACTGCGAGCTCATACGAAGTCCTATTCCAGCGTCCCTGGAGAGGACACCGCGCAGCAGGCAAAATGGCCGCCGCTAATGGGAAGACCGACCGGCCTTCGCCGCGCCGGAGCCTCGCCTGGGCCGGAAATGCACTCAAGCACAGCTCCCAGTTCTCCCAGTTCCGGCACTGGCACATGCAGCTCCAGCCTGGCGAAGGCCGGCCGCCGTGATCCCGTTATCTGCGCTAACACGAAACACACCGCCTGACCTCGCGTCAATCTCGGACATGCACCGATCAAAGATACTCATTACTTGGTCGCCGAAAACGGCGGCGTAAGATGGTGGTCCTGAATCACGGGCCTGTGCCGACCGACCGTTCCTGGGAAGGGTCGTTGTCAGCCGCCGGTCACCTCGATCGTCGGCGAGGAGTCGGCCTGGCGCACCGCGTCGGCCATCGCCACGAGCACTTCGCGCGGTCCATCGAACTCATCCCTCCCGTGCGCGGTGCGGACGTTGTCCACGAGCATCAGGTCGCCAGCCTGCCACCGCTCGCGCGTCGTGTGGGCTTCGTAGACCTCGTCGATCGCCGCCACGACGTCCGCGCCGATGGCGTCGCCGTTGCCGAAGCGGGTATTGAACGGCAGCCCGTCCTCGCCGTAGACGTCCACGAGGTACTCGCGCACCTCCGGCTCCATCGACCACTCGTTGAGGAAAGCGATTTGGTTGAACCAGCAGCGCTGCCCGGTACGCGGGTGACGGAGGACGGCGTTGCGGCACTGCCGGGTGCGCAGTGTACCGTCAGGCTGCCACTCGAACTGGATCGCGTTGGCACGGCAGTAACCCTCGACGCCGCGACGATCGTCGGTGCCGAATGCTTCAGCGACCGACGCCCCGATTTCGCCGTTGTAGTTGCGGATGAGCAGCCAGCCTACCCGCTCAAAGCGCTCGACCAACTCCCTAGGAAGCGCCTGAAGTACGCTCGGCGAGTCGGCCACCGGGGTCGCGCCTCGATCGGTCGGCGCAGTGAGGCACGCGAACAGCATCAAGGAAGGAAATTCAAGCGCGTAGCTCAGCTCGTGGTGCATGCACATGTGCTGGTTGGGCGGCCACTTCGATGCCGAGTACACTCCCGGGGAGTAACTCCGTCGGGAGGTGAAGGCCTCCTTCTCAGCCATCAGGCTGCCCAGCCGTCGAAAGACGGCCTCGATCCCGCTGGCATCGTGCAGCGCGAGACCGCGAACGAGGAGCGCACCGTGCTCGGCGACGAAGGCAAGCAACCGGTCGCGGTGCTCGGCTGCCCAGCACGGTGGCTCGCCGATGGCTTTGACGTGCAATATCGGCAGCTTTCCGGGTTGCAAGTCCACGTTGAAAATTGAGGATGGGGACGAGATCATTTCTGTACACTCCTTTCTTCTCTTCGATTGGTAGTCATGCGAGTAGGCGCACAGTGCGCTGCCGGGACAGCTACTGAACGCCGCGCGATTCCACGCTCGAGCCGGCGGTCGATCAACTCCGCCTGATCGGCGAGGATCGGGTGCGCCGTGAGGTCCTTGAAGGACACTACACGGTCAAGAACGATCGCCAGCCTCACAGTGGACAGCGATGTGCCACCGACGTCGAAAAAGTGATCCTGCCTGCCGATCTGGTCCCTGGGGATGCCAAGCACTTTCGACCACGCAGCCGCCAGCCATTTTTCGGTCTCCGTATTCGGCCCCTCGTGGGTTTGTTCAACGACGTCGAGCTCTCCGGCCTTCGCCGGGCCGGAGCCTGCCCTGGGCGAGAATTGCAGTGCAGCAGAGGTCCCAGTTCCGGCAGTGGCAGGTGAAGCTCCGGCCCGGCGAAGGCCGGCCAGCGCCTTCAACGCCTTCTTGTCGATCTTGCCGTTGCCGGTGAGCGGTAGCGTTTGTCGCCAGTGGAAAGCTGACGGGATCATATACTTTGGCAGTGACTCACCGAGCCGGTCCCGCATCACGGCGGGGTCCAGCGAGTCACCGGAGTAGAAACCCACCAACTGCTTGCTGCGGTCGGCGTTCTCGGTCACCACTACTACGCCTTCGCGCACACCGGGCAGCCGAAGGAGACGATTCTCGATCTCTCCAATCTCAATCCGGAAGCCACTGATTTTGACCTGAGAATCTCGGCGGCCGATAAACTCCAACTTGCCTTCGGGCAGCCAGCGGCCATAGTCACCGCTCCGGTACAGCCGCTGGCCCTCGCGGTGCGGATCGGCCAGGAACGCGCGTCGCGTGCGGTCGGGATCGTTGATGTAGCCGCGGCCGACACACACTCCGGAGAAAACGATCTCACCGGGCGCGCCGAGCGGCGCCGGTGACAGGTGCTCGTCCACGACATAGACGTGTACGTTGCTAATGGGGCGGCCAAGCGGGACGCGTTCTCGGCGCGGCACACTGTCCATGATCTCGTGGTTGGTGTCGTCAGAGGTCTCGGTCAGCCCGTACGCATTCACCAGCTTGATCCCAGGCTGGACCACGAACCAGCGCTGCACCAGCTCCTTCTTCAGCGCCTCGCCCGTGGCCGACACGCACCGCAAGTCCGGCAGCTCGCGGGGGTGCCGCGCCAGATAGGATACGAGGACTTCGAGGTAGGACGGCACGACCTGAACGACGGCCACCCTGCCCTCGACGATCCTGTCGATGAAACGATTCGCGTCGAGGATCGTTTCCTGCTCTACGATCAGAGTCCGCCCGCCAACCAGAAGCGCGGCAACCAATTGCCACAGCGAGATGTCGAAGCACTGCGGCGCCGTTTGGGCCACGACGTCCCCCTCGCCGATCCCCAGATCGTCGATCTTGGCGAAGAGGTGGTTGAGCATGCCTGCGTGCTCGCACATCGCCCCCTTGGGCTCCCCGGTTGAACCGGAGGTGAAGTAGATGTACGCGAGCTGGTCGGGCGCGACGTCCACCCCGAGATCGCCGTCGGCATGGCCCTCCGCGAATGCCGCGTCGATGAAGAGCGTCTCGACCATGCGACCCCTCACCCCAGCCCTCTCCCCATCGGATGGGGAGAGGGAGAGGAGCGCCTGATCGAGCATGGCGGTGCTGCCGCGTTCCGTGAGCACGAGCCGGCAGCCGGCCCGGGAAAGCGTCCTGGCGATGCGGTCGGCCGGGAAATGTGGCTCGATGGGCAAGTACGCGCCACCGGCCTTGAAGATCGCGAGCACAGCAGTCATCCAGTCCAGATTGCGCTCGGTCACCACGCCCACGACGCCTTCGCGCGACAGCCCCCGCGCCAGAAGGGCTCGTGCCAGATGATTGGCGCGAGCATTGAGCTCTCCGTACGTCTGCTGTGTGTCGCCGTGCACGGCCGCGATGGCGTCCGGATGCGCCCGCGCTCGTTCCTCGAACAGCTCGTGGGCGCGGCGGTCGGGCAGATCTCTACGCCGTCCGGCGAAGCCGTCAAGCTGGAAACGCAGCTCCTCGGCGGAGAGCAGGCTCTGTCGTGCGTGCTCGGCATCTGGATCGGCCGCGATCAGCGCCAGCGCGGTGAGGTGGTAGCCGGCGATCCTGGCGGCGCACTCTGCGTCCAGCACGGCCGTTTTGTAACGCAGCCGCAAGCCGAGACCGTGACGCTGCACGAAGTCCACGCGCAGTACGGTTGAGTCTGGGAGCTCCCCGTCGCCCGCATCCAATGCGAACACGGTCTCAAACAGCGGCTCGGTGAGGCCCAACTCACGTCTGAAATTGTCGGCTGGGGAATCCCTGTGCGAAAGGAGGTCCGACTCAGCTCGAGCGGTTTCCAGCAGCACCTCGCGCCACGAACGAGGTCCGATTGTCACACGGCACGGCAGCGGAGGACTACCCTTCGCCGCGTAGCCGATCCACACCTCGCGCTCGCCCGAGAGCGCGCCAAGCACCTTGGCGTGCGCGGTGAGCAGCACCGCGCTGAGGGGCGCCTTCAGCCCGCCCGCCAGCCGGAGCAATTCCCCGAAGAGCTCAACGGGAACCGCGCCCTCGTGTTCGCCAATGCCCGGCGCCGGGTTGAGGGTCCACCGCGGGACTTCCGTGAATCCAGTCATCTCACATCTCCCTCGCCGGGTTTCCGCCCCACAATTGGCGTGACGGGACATCTTCTCCCTTCATGAGAAAGGAGTCGGCGGCGAGCACTGCGCCGTCACCCATGGTCACGTCGTAGTGGACGAAGGCGCCTACCCCGATCGTGCAGCGAGCGCCGATCGCGGTTGGGCCGGACTTGAACGTGCCGTCCTCCTGCGACTCGCACTGGATAATGCTTTGCGGATTGAAAACACACTCGTCCCCGATGGTGGTCAGGGTCGGCTCGGAGATGTAGACGCCGTCGTCGTAGACCCGAACGCCCATCCGAACACCTATGAGCCGCCAGAGCACGATCTTGAATGGCGTGCCGTCGAAGGTGTGGAGGAAGTGGATCGGATGCAGCTTCCAGACGCGCTCGACCCACCAGAACGCGGGGTCGTAGATGGAGCAGATGGGCGGCGGCGGCGGGCCGAGCGCTTCGAAGCAACGCTCCACCAAGGCGTAGTAAACCGCGGCGACGACAGCGCTGAGCGCGAAGAGCAGAGCCATGACCGCGTGCGCAAACATGTCCTTGAAGAATTCGAGGGCGGTAAGGTCGATCAGCACAATCAGGAAGACGCCCAGCCACCGCATGAACAGGAAGATCCCAATCGTCCGGAGGTTGAACCGGTTCTTTGCGGCAAGGCCGCGGCGCAGCGCCTCTCCCGTCCGGAGATGGTCGAATCGGCTGTCGCGCTCCACGGACCGCGGAATCTCGAAGGGAGGCGAGCCCAGCAAGCCCACCCCTTCGCGAAGCTTGCCGTCGAGAGGAACCATCACCTTGGTGGCGAGGAGGCAGTTGTCCCCGGTCCTCCCTCCCGAGGGGTAGTTGACATAGTTGCCCAGGAAGTTGCGTGACCCGATTGCCGCCCGGGACACCCGGAACGAGGTGCTCGAGACCTCGTCAGCAATGACGTTCAGCCCGTCGCCGACCATCGTTCCGCTGCCGACAGAGGTGAGGAGCGGGTTCGAGGTCGTCACTTCGCTGCCGAAGTTCTCTCCCGTCTGCACGACCGGAGACAGGCGATAACCGACGCAGCTCAGGAAGTGGACGATGTAGGAGCTGTCGCCGAAGAGGAGCGGGAAGAACTTCAGACGGCTCAGCCCAGCGATCATTCGGTGGACCGAGTAGCGCAAGCCATAAAGCGGATACACCGTGTCCGGCTTGATGAAAACGCTCAAGACGCGAGGAAGAGTGCCGACCGCGACGAAGCCGACGAGCGCCGCGCCGAAGAAGAGGACGGCCGAGAAGGCAAGCCCTTCGATCAAGAGCCCCCATACCGTCAACACCCCGGTGCTGGATCGCCCGCTAGGGGCCAGCGCCTGGACCAGCGACGACACCTCCAGAAACAGCAGACCGAAGCCCGCCTCCAACAGCGGTGCGTACACGAAAAGGATGCCGATCAAGTTGAGGGCGGCGTAAGTGGCTCGACGCCTTCTGCCGCACGGAGCCGGCGCAACCCTCACGTAGTTCGTATCCGTGCGGCGCGCCGGAGATCCGTGCCACCGTTCGCCGCCCGGCACCGCCTGGCCGCTGTGCAACGACGAGGAGTGGCCGAGCTGCGCCCCATCGCCCATCGACGTGTTGATGTCGAGCACGGACATTTCGCCCACGAATACGTCCCGCCCGAGGGTCACTGGTCCGATTTCAATCCGGCCGGCCTGCGCCCGGTAGCAGATGAAGTTCGACTCTCTGCGGATCACCGTTCCCGCGCCGATGGTGAGCAGGTCCGTGCACACCGGTATGTGCCGGGAGAAGATCACGACCCCCGGCCCGACCTTCGCGCCCAGCGCCCTCAGGTAGAGCCCATACAGCGGCGAACCGACGAATAGATAAATGCCAGGGTTCGACCGGATCAAGGTCTTGACGATCCAGAAGCGGACATATGGGAAGCTCCAGATACGAATCTCCTGAGGCTTCCACCGACCGATGAGCAGCCACTTCCCTGCGATCGGTACAGCGCACAGGACGAGGAAGGCCACGGCGCTGAAAAGGACCAGCCGCAAGTACATCTCGACGCCTTCGGATCCCGCGACCATCCATTGGTATCCCTCGATGCCGGCGAACACGCCGATGTACGAGTAGCCGAGGTAGAACAGCGCCTGGAGCGCCCCACAGAGGACGTACTCCCGCGTGCTCGTCGGCGTCGGCATTTCCAGCGCTCCCGTAGCCGCCGACTTGGCAGAGGCGGGCGCCTTGTCTTCGAGCGCCGCCGACAGATTTCGGATCGTCGGATGCCGGTAGATGTCCTTCATGGATACCGACGGCAGGTCCCCTCGCTTCCTGACTCGCGCGCAGAACTTGGCCATCACCAGGGAGTCAGCGCCCAGTTCATCAAAGAAGTGGCTCTCGACGGACAGACGATCGACGCGCAGGACCTCAGCCAGGACCTCGGCGAAGGTGCGCTCGGCGCGCGTCACCGCGTCAATGCACCGGTCCTGAGTCACCGCACACCCCGCGGCTCCGACGGGAGCCCCTTTGGCAAGTGCGCCCTTCATGCTTCCTCAGCCCAAGAGCCGGGCAAAAACGAACCGATCACTGTCTCCAGCCCTTGCTGGAGCGCGAGGTCTCTGACTAGTTTGGCGACGGCAAGATCGAGTACCCCCAGCCCGAACGGGCTGAACACCGAGAAGGTCTCCGAACCGTTCCTGGCCGGGGCCCGGCCCCTGAGAATGTCGGCCAAGGTACACCGGATGAATTTCCTGTGACCCACCAGTTGTTCGGCCAGGTGCACTGAGGTTTGGGCGCGACAGACGTGATCGATATCATCCACCACGTTGTCGCAGGAGAGAATGACCTCGGGGGTCAGGTCCCGCAGCGAGATATGGAGGATCGCGCTCCCTCGACGGCATTCGCGAAGTTCGCCGATGTGCGGCGTCAGCGCCGTGGTGGCGATGGAAATGAGCGGGCAGTTACGCAGCACGGCCTTAACATCTTTGGCGATCTCTACCCCGACCCCGTCGAAAATCTTCTTGTTCTCGAACTGCTTCGCGCGAGCTTCGTCTTTGTCGAAGAGCACGAAGGTTTCCGCCTCGGGGAACACGGCCAGGAGGAATCGAGCGATCTCGAAATTGATCAAGCCGCACCCTATCATCCCCACGCGGCCGACTTTGCTGCCGCTGAGCAGGCATTGGGCGGCCAGAGCCGCGCTGGCCGCGGTCCGCTTGGCGCTGATCACCGACCCCTCGAGCACCGCTTCGGGTCTCCCCGTCTGCGGTGAATTCAAGATCACCACCGCCGACGCGCGGTCAACGCCCACATGCAGATTGTCTGGAAACGAGGACACCCATTTGACGCCGGCGATCCGGCAGGCACCGCCCAAGTAGGCCGGCAGGGCAATGATTCGGTCCCGTAGCTGGCCGGGAAACGGCAAGAAGGTCGAGTGGGGCAGCGAGCTGTCGCCCTCCCCGTGAGTCTGGTAGGCTATCCGCACCGCCTGGATCAGCTCCAACTCGCGTCCGGCCAGCACCGCACGGACTTCGGACCCCCTCAAAATCGCTATGTCGCCATCACGCACTTCCGACCTCCTCCCCACGCTCCGACGCTCCGACGCTCCAACGCTCCGACGCCCCCGCCTGGACCCCCTCCCCACGCTCCGACGCTCCGACGCTCCGACGCTCCCACGCCCCCGCCTGGAGCTCCGGTTGGTCTTGCCAGAGGTGTGCGATGTCGCCAAAGTGCTCCGCGACCCACTCGTCGCAATAGATCGTGTCAAGGTAGCGTTCTCCGCGGTCGTGAAAAATCACTACGCACGTCGCGCCCTGGGGTATCCGCTCCTTCACCTGTTCTACTGCCATCAGCACTCCCCCCGACGAGCCCCCAGCCAGAATCGCCTCGCTGTGCGCCAGACGCCGGCAACCGACGACACAGTCCAAGTCGGTCACCCACAGACACTCGTCCGCCAGGTCGGCTCGGTAAAGCTCGGGGCGTCTGGCCGCGCCGTGTCCTGGAATGAGCCGCTGAGCCGGCTGTCCGCCGAAAATCACGCTGCCGTGAGCATCGACCGCGAAGATATGGGTGTCCAAGTGGTGATCCCGAACGTACTCGGCGCAGCCTCTGAGCGTGCCACACGTGCTGGTGGCCACGAAGAGGCAATCGATCCTCCCGTCCAGTTCCGTCGCGATCTCGTCCATCGTGGTGCGATAGTGCGCCCGGGCATTGGACAGGTTGGCATACTGGTTGGTCCAGAAGCTGTCCGCGATGGTTTGCAGGAGGGTCTGGACGCGATCGATCCTTGCCTGGAGGAACCCTCCCGTCACCGGGTCGGGCTCTGAGACCAGATCGACCTCTGCCCCGTACGCTCTGAGGATGCGAATGTTCTGCTCGGTCGTTTTCGGGTCCACCACACAGATGAATCGCAATCCCAGGTAGCGGCAAGCTTGCGCCAAGCCGATCCCCAGGTTCCCGGAACTGGACTCGATCACTACCGTCCAAGGCTTGACTTCCCCGGTGCGCATCGCCTCGCGCAGAATATGTACCGCCGGCCTGTCAAGCCGCCCCGGCCTTGAGGATGCCCAGCAGCGCCGCATAGGGTTCTGCCGACCGCGGCAGGAGCATCGCCACCAGCGACCCGCGGCCCACCGCCCTCGCGCGCAGGTAGCGCGCCAGGCGGTTGGCGCGCCATTCCAGCTCGGCGTACGTCGTCTCGTCCCAGTCGCACACCACCGCGACCGCGTCTGGCCGCGCGTCGGCTTGCGCCTCGAAAATCGCGTGCAGCACCCCGAAACGCTGCGCGGCTCCCAGCGCCTCCCTGGCAGGAATCGCGCGCTGCCGCCGCTCCGCTGCGGTCTGCCAGAACCGGTCGTCGCCCTTGCTGTTGACACCGGTAACCGCTGCGCCCGCCTGAATCTTTTCATTGGAAAACATAATCCCTTGCTCCCTTCTCAATAACGAACCTTTGGTTGTACAAAGCTTGTTTGGTTTGCAGTGCACGCGTGGGTTGTATCCTCTTCGCACGTGGGGTCTGAGAGTCAAGGTAAGCCCATCGCCACTACAAACAATTGGGAGAATCTCGCTTTCGCTTTAAGATTAGGGATGCGTCCAGCTAAGAAATTCTCCTAATCAATCCCCGGAACGGAGGATCGGTGAAACGGCGTATCGGAGTCTCCATCATTCTGGCGCTGGCAGTCCTCGTCGAGATCGCAGAACCACAAGTGCGCGCGATTGAAGCCGCTGACTGTCTCCTCCAGCGCGCGGTGTACGACAAACTCCGCGGGTTCCTGCAACGGGTTCATCTCAATCACTTGCCCGGCGCGCCGGGCTGCCCGCCCAGGTCGTGCCCGCGGGTAAGGTCTCCCCTTTCATCAGAAGCGAAAGCGCATCGAGCCGCGAACCGTCCTCCATCGCCGAGTCATAGAGCACCACCGACGCCGCCCCGATCTCGCAGCGGCGCCCAACGCGCAACCTGGCGGCTTTCAACACGCGGTCCTCGAACAAATGGGTCTGCAGCACGCAGTCCTCGTTGACGACCGCTTCATCGCCGATCTCGACCAGGTCCCACTCCAGGAAACCAGTCGTATGGATATAGGTGCGCCGGCCAATCCGCGCGCCGAGCAGCCGCAGATACCATGGCAGCAACGGCGTCCCCTGCAGCGCCTCCAGCAACAATGGCGTCGTCAGGAATTCGTAAAGCCCGTTGACGAATTCCAATCGCCAGACAAACACGCTCCAGAGCGGATGCTCGAAGGGCCGGTAGCGCCCCATCACCAGCCACTTGGCTGCCACCACTGCCAGCGCCCCCGCCACGCAGCACGCCGCATAGACCAGCGGCAACAGCAACAACGTCGCGCCCAGCCCGACGCGGTTCCACAGCGCCAGCGCCGCCGTGAGCACTGTGGTCGTCACCAGAATGAAACCAGCCGGCGGCAGCGTAACGCGCAAGATTTCTATCAACGCGCGAGTCAACCGCCGTTTTCGGGTTGGGCAAAATGTTCTCTGGTCGGGGAAAGGCGCGCTCGCCTGACGGCGTGGCAGCAGGATGGCCGGCGAACCCATCCACGACGTGTTGGCTCGCGCAGCTTCGCCAGGGGCCGAAGGAGGCAGTGACAGCACCCCGACCAGCGACCCGTCGCCCAGCTCGGTGCCCGGCGGCACCACCGCGCCGTTGCCGACGAATGAACGCCGCCCCAACCGCGTCGGCGCCAGAGTCATCCAGCCGCCCTCCACCCGCGCCGCGCACATCGATACCTCGTCTGCGACGGTGCCACCGTCGCCGATTTCAAGCAGGTCCGGCGTCATCGAGGTGGCCGTTGAAAGCTCGACCGAACGCCCGAGCTTCGCCCCGAGCGCTCGATACCACGGCGGCAGGTAGAGCGTCGCGTGAATGGAACCCGCCACGTCCAGGCTCAGCGCGAGTAATTGATCGATGATCCATTTTCTCACGTAGAACCAGCCGTGCACCGGGTAGGTTCCCGGACGCACCCGGCCTACGAGCAGCCACTTCAAGACCACCACGAAGCTGCACCGGGTAGGTTCCCGGACGCACCCGGCCTACGAGCAGCCACTTCAAGACCACCACGAAGCTCGTCAGCAGAATGATGAACGACGCCCCGACCAGCGGCGCCGCCGCCAAGTACTTCAGCGGCTCGGCCAGCGGATCTATGTGCGTCAGGATCGCCACTCCCGGCACGAATGCGCACAGCGGGAGGACTTGGATGACGGCCACCAGCATAGCGTACAGGGCAGCGGTTGCCGCCCTCCGAAGGGCACCATGCGCCGGGGCCGGCGGGGTCGCCACATTCGAATTGCTTACGCGCCGCCCAGGTGAACCGGCCCAGGTTTCGCCCCGAGGAATCCGTGCGCCGCTCGGCAGCAGCGAAAGGTCTTCCAGCCGTGCGCCGTCCTCCATCACCGTGTGCTCGCGCACAACCGAGCGCGATCCAACGAAACACCCGCGGCCAACCTCCACCGGTCCGATGACCAGTTCTCCGCCCTCAATCACATAACCGAACAGCGACGCGGTGTCGTCCACGCTGCTGCTGTCGCCAATCCGGATCAGGTCGAAAGCGGCAAAATCGTCCGTGTCGAGGTGGACGTTCCTCCCCATCCGCGCGCCCAACAACCGATATACGAACGGGAGCAGCGGCGTGCCGCACAGATCGTCCAGGTGCAGCGCCGAAACCAGGTTCTGCACGAACCACCAGCGCAGGTAGTAACCGCCCCAAAGTCGGTGCCGTCCAGGCTTGATGCGTCCCAACACGACCCACTTGGCCGCCACAGTGCCCAGAATGAGCGCCGGCAACACCGCCACCGCGCCCGCCGACGCCCAGGCCGCGGACACCAGCGCCGAGTGCCCGGTTTCGAGCAGCATGAAATAGATCAGATACGGCGTCACCCACTGCAGCGCCCGGAAGCCGAACACGAAGTAAAGAGCGCCCGTCTGAAGCAGACCAGCGACGAAGTGCCGGCCCCAGGCGCCGGCGCGGTTTTCGTCCCGCGTCACCCTCGGGGATTGGGCCCTGCGTGGGGATATTGATTCCAGGGCGGCCGCATCGAGCGCCGCCGCCAGCAGCGCGATCGTCGGGTGATCATATACCTCGGCCATCGAGACGCTGGCGAACTGCGGGTCCTTCCGCAACTCCGATACCATCCGCGCCGCCAGCAACGAATGGCCGCCGAGGTCGAGGAAAAAGTCGTCATCAATGGAGACCGGCTGCGGACGAAAGATCTCCTCCCAAACTCCTGCTAACCGGCGTTCTGTCTGCGTCCGCGGTGGCTTGACCTCCACGCGGAGAGCGGCTGCTCGCGCCTGCGGCGCCGGCAGCGAGGCCCGGTCGAGCTTGCCGCTGGGCAGTCGCGGCAGATCCGTGACCGTCTCGATCAACGCCGGCACCATGTATGACGGGAGACGGCCCCGCAGATACGAACGAAGGTGCTCTTCATCCACTTGGCCGCCGCTGCGGGGCACCACGTATGCCACCAGTTGCTGTGCGCCGGGCACGTCCTCGCGCACACTGCACGCCGCCGCCAGCAGACCGTCTGCCTGCAACAGCAGCGACTCGATCTCGGACAACTCTACGCGGAAGCCGCGCAACTTCACCTGCGAATCGACGCGGCCGAGGAACTCGATATTCCCTTCGCCGTCAATGCGGCCAAAATCGCCTGTGCGATAGATGCGAGCGCCTCCTTCCTCCGGCGTAGCGAAAGGATCGGGCAGGAATCGCGCCTCGGTGCTGCCGGGAAGTCCCACATAGCCCCGCGCCACTCCCACGCCCCCGATCCAGATCTCGCCCGTTTCTCCACTCGGCACCGGTCGAAGTCCGTCGTCAAGCAGATACACGCGGTAGCCCGGCACGGCGCGTCCGATCGTGACTGGTTTCCCCGGCAATAAGTCCGTATAGGTCGCGATGACGGTCGCTTCGGTGGGGCCGTAAGTGTTCACCAACCGCCGACCTGGCCGCGCCCAACGCTCGGCCAGTTGGTCCGGGCATTTCTCCCCGCCGAAGATCAACAGACGCAGCGTCGGCACGTCCTCACTCACCATCGCTAACAGCGTCGGCACGCACGAAAGCACAGTTACACCTGCCTCTGACAGCATCCGCGCCAGATCCGGGCCGGCGTGCGCCATCCGTGCCGTCGCGGCCACCAGCCGCGCCCCCGCGTGAAACGCGAGCCACACCTCCTCAACCGATGCGTCGAAGGCCAGCGAAAAACCTTGATAAACCCGGTCCTCAGGCTGCACCTGAAAAATCTTTCCTTCGGCGCAGACAAGATGGCAGGCGCTGCGATGCTCGATCATCACGCCCTTGGGCCGGCCCGTTGAACCGGACGTGTAGATGACGTAGCACAGGTCGTCCGGCCCCACGCCACTCGCGTTGCGCGCCAGCCGCGCGGGGCTCTCGGCCTCAATCGCAGCGCGGTCAGCGTCCACGCGGACCAGCGTGCCGCCGAACCCCGCCACTCGCTCCGCCAGAGCCGAAGTCGTCACCAGCGCTGCGGCCCTGGAGTTCTGAAGTATATAGGCGATGCGTTCGGCCGGGTACTCCGGGTCAATCGGCACGTAAGCCGCCCCGGCCTTGAGGATGCCCAGTAACGCCGCATAGGTATCTGCCGACCGCGGCAGGAGCAGCGCCACCAGCGACCCGCGGCCCACCTCCCTCGCGCGCAGGTAGCGCGCTAAACGGTTGGCCCGCCATTCCAACTCGGCGTAGCTCGTCTCCTCCCGGTCGCACACCACCGCCACCGCGTCTGGCCGCGCGTCGGCCTGCGCCTCGAAAATCGCGTGCAGCACCCCGAAGCGCTGGGCGGACCCCAGCGGCTCCGTGGCAGGAGTCGTGCGCTGCCGCCGCTCCGCTGCGGTCTGCCAAGAACGGTCGTTGCCCTTGCGGTTGACACTGATAACAGCTTCGCCCGTCTGAATTGGTTCATTGGAAAACATAATCCCTTACTCCCTTCTGCATCACGAAACTTGGGTTTTACAAATCTTGTTTGGTTCGCAGGGCACGCGTGTGTTATATCCTCTCAACGCGCATGCAGCCTGATAGAGTCAAGGTAAGCTGATCGGCACTGCAAAAACAATTGGGAGAGTCTCGCTTTCGCTTTAAGAACCGGGATGCTTCGGGCTAAGGAACTTTCTTAGATTCGGCCTAAGATATTTTCTTACATTCGGGCTAAGGAATTCCCTTGCAGCCCTGGCCGATCCTCCCTGGCAAAGTCAGTACACCGTTACATGGTTACAATGTTACATGAGTTACGTAGTGTGCCGCGTGCTGATTTTTGTAACCAGGTAACTTGTGTAACAACGTAACCCTGTGACGGCGCCACGCCGCGTCACGGCTCGGCAGACCCCTGTGTTTCCACCCAGCGGGCGGCGTAACTGATCAACTCCGTGTGATTCTTCAAAGCCAGTTTCGCCTTGATGCGGCCGCGGTGGGCGTCCACGGTCTTAAAACTCAAATTAAGTTGCTTGGCGATGGCGCGGCTGTCTTTGCCTTGGCCGACCAACTGCAGAACTTCAAGCTCCCGGTCAGAGAGCCGAGAGATAGCCGAACCGCCTTGGGTGTGGTTGCCGGAAAAGGCGTCCAGTATCCGCGACGACATGCTCCCGCTCAAGTAAAGCTGTCCGCCCAACACCTGCCGGATGGCCTGCAGTATCTTTTCGGGGCCTTCCTGTTTCATGATGTAGCCCCGACCACCGGCGCGCAACACTCGCTCGGCGTAAAGGCTCTCGCCGTGCATCGAAATGACCAGCACCGCCGTTTCCGAGCGCACAGCTCGGATGTCCTTAATCAACTCCAGCCCGCTGCGGCCGGGCAGGCCGATGTCCACCAGGACTAAGTCGGGTTTCAATCGCTCAATGGCAGTCAGTGCCTGGGGCGCGCTATTGGCTTCACCGCAAACCGTCAGGTCTGCCTCCGCTCTAATCAATCCGGCCAATCCTTCTCGGAACACCGGATGATCATCCACGATAAAGATTTTATTGCGTTCCTTCTGCTTTGACTCTTTTTTGGCCATCATCCTGATTAAATTAAAGAACGAGGCCGCCAAAACTCACGCGGCCAAGTCGGGCTTTAGGGTTGCTATGGACCAAAAACGGAGGTTGGGACCGCCTTGATCGCCGTGGTTGGCCTTCCAAGTCAACCACGCCGGGAGGGGTTGTCGGGCGTAATCTGGCCGTCCAACCCGCTCTGGAGCCAGCCGCATCTCGACTTCTGACAATGCGCCTGGGCTGCTGCCACCCTTACCCCACTCCCGGTTCACTCTTACAACCGGTTTTTCTGCCCGATTGGTAACCCGGAACTGATTGAATTTGCCCTGTTTGAACGCCTGATTCTTGGCACAGTGCAAGCCACCTCGGTTCCGCCCCTGTCTCCCTTCCTGATGAGGAGCGTACCCCCGATCTTGCCGGCGCGGTGGGTCATAGTTCGCAGCCCCAGCCCCTTGTGCGGTGGCACCCCTTTCTCAAATCCGACACCGTCGTCGCGCACCTCCAGCATTGTTTGCTCCGGCGTTGCCGAGAGGACGATGTCAATCCGCTTTGACCGGCCATGTTTGAGCGCGTTGGTGACCGCTTCCTGAGCAATCCGGTAGAGGTGCGTGGCCACGATGTTTTCCGCCAACAGCACCGGGCGCGAGCACTTGAAGCGGCAGGACACCCTGAACAAGTCGCGCACGCTCGCCGCCAGGTTCTCCAGGGCCGACATCAGTCCGGCAGGTTCCGCTTCAACCGGATGCAACCCGTGAGCCAAGCTATGGGTCACGTTTACCGCGCCATCAAGCAGCTTGGAGATTCTGGCGGCCTTCTGGGCCTCCGGCGAGCCCTGCTGTGCCAGCTTCTGACTCAACGTGTTGCTTAGACAGGAGATGCCGGCCAATTGCTGGCCCAAGCCGTCGTGCAGGTCCTGGGCAATGCGCCGCTGCTCCCGTTCGCTGATGCGCAACACTTCCTCCTCCAGCCGTTTGCGCTCGGTAATGTCCGTCACAACCCCGCCAACCGCATAGATTTTCCCCTCCTGATCATATATCGGGAACTTCGTAACGAGGCTGGTGTGCGGGCCGTCCTTATGAATGGCTACTTCGTCAAACTGGATGGGCACACGGCTCTCGATCACCTTCTGATCGTTGGCGCGAAAGGCCGACGCTTGATCATGGGGAAAAATCTCCGCGTCCGATCTCCCCAAAGCCCGCCCTCGCGGCAAATGGAACGCCTGCTCAAAGTGGCGGCTCACGTGCAGGTAACGGCCCTGGGTGTCCTTGAGAAACATCATCGCGGGGCTGTGATCCAGGATCGCCTGCAGCCGGGCTTCACTAGCCCGCAACGCTTCCTCGGCCTGCTTGCGCCGGCTAATGTCGCGGTGAATTACCGAGATGCCCGTCACTTGGCCTTGGGCGTCCATGACCGGTGAAACGGTCAGTGAGACTTCGACCGGGCCGCCCTGCTTGCGCAGGCGCACAGTCTCGAAGGGCTCCACCAGCTCCCCCCGCCGGATGCGTTCACGAGTCTGCCGGTATTCGCCGCGGCGGTCGCTCGGAACCAGCGCCAAAGATGATCGGCCCGCCATCTGACCCGAGGTGTAGCCAAAAACCCGTTCGGCGGCGCGGTTCCAACTGGTGATTTTGCCGTCCAGATCCTCGCTCAAAATGGCGTCCGACGACGACTCCACGATGGCGGCCAGCCGGGCGCGCGCCAACTCGGCTTGCTGTCGGCCCGCCATCTCCGATTGCAAGGCGGCGTTGGCCTGCAGCAGTTCGGCTGTCCGCTCACACACGCGCAGTTCCAATTGCTCCTGCGCCTGCTGCAGCGCCTGCTCCTTGTGCTTGCTCTCGGTGATATCGTAGCCCAACGCCACCAGGCCTTTGGTCCGGCCATCGGGGTAGAGCAGCGGCGCCCGGATTACATCAATCACCCGCGCCGAGCCGTCGGGTTTGGCGACCACTTCATCGCCGCGGCGCATGCGGCCCGCATTCATCGCCGCGCGGTCAGCCTGCTCCCGCCGTTGGAGCGCCGCCCGGAAAAAGGGCGAATGAACCGCCAGTTCGGAGTCGCGTTGATTTCGGTAATCAATCCCAGTCAGCTCAAACAGCTCCAGCGCCGCGGGGTTGGCCAGCAGCCAGCGGCCAGCGGCGTCCTTAAATACGATCGGGTGTGGCGAAGCTTCCATCAGCGCCCGCAGGTTCTGTTCGCTGACCAGCAACGCCGCTTCCGCCCGCTTCCGCTGGGTAATGTCTATGAGGGTCGTTTCCAACTGCGGCAGCCGCGACTCCCCATCCAGCACCGGCACGCTGGCAACCTGCACCACCAGCGGCCCGTTACCGCTTCCGCGTAAACTTAACTCGCTTGAAATCACCTTGGGTGAAGCCAACGCGCTAGCGCGGCGCGCAGAGGACTGACGCGCCCTACCCAGTACTGCTACGGAGGACGGGCGCCCCCTCACCGCGCCTCCACCCCACTGCCCGATCATTTCCGCGCTCCCCATCCGGCAGCGGCGCAGATGGACCTTGAATTTCGGCAAGTCCTCGGCCACCACCAACGATCCGAAGGGCCGGTTGAGAAGTTCCGGCTTTTCCCGGCCCACCAGCGCGGCGGCGATGCGATTGATGTCCAGTATTTTCCCGTCCGCGCCCAGCGTGACCAGCCCGACCGGGGCCAAATCGTCGAGCTTCGCCTGGCGCGCCCCGGCAGCTTCGAGCTGTTGACGCGCCTCGCGCAGCCTGCGGTTTTCCGACTCCAGGAATTTGGTGAGTGCCTCGTAGCCTACTCTCGGCGCGCGGAGGCCGTCGATGGGTAACTCGCGGGATTGGTGGGCATGTCCCCGCGTGTTGTCACGCTGCGATTGACGTTCCGATTTCATCACCATTCGCCCACTAGTCACGCGCGTCAAAGCTTCGGTGGTCTGCCGGCTTCCGCCAGGCAGATTCAGGCTCGTTGTCCCCATGCGCGAACTGATTTCAGGACAAAGATAATCCTTTGCGCAAGACAAACAACTTTTTTCCTGTTTCGGGACAGCCGCCTCAAAATCATTGGATACAAGGCTCCGGGTTCCCGTTCCTGGCCGCTTGATTAGGCAGCCGACAGTTGCAGATTGTTAATCGCGACTTCCCCCGCCGCGAGCGCCAGATCGCGCACACCGATCCAGCATTGACAGAACTGTTGCCGTCTAACTCAATCTCTCAAAGACTTCCACGCTGAAAGAACCATGACAATCATCACCGACGACCATTGCACGAGCTATTCCTCTCCCGGCCATCCTGAACGACCTGAGCGCATCGCGAAAACTTTGCAAAAGCTTCGAGGCCAGACCGAGCTGCCGATCTGTTGGGGCCAGCCTGCCAGGATTGAAGATTCGGTTCTACTCCGCGCCCACACCGCCGAACATCTGGCGCGGTTGGAAGCGCCGGCTGATTTCGATGGCGACACACCGTTCCTGCCAAACATCGCCGATTACGCCCGCGCCTCAGCGGGGGCGGCGCTCGAAGCCTTGAAGTCAGCTCGCGCCGGCCAGACCGCCTTCAGTTTGATGCGCCCGCCCGGACACCACGCCATCCGCAATCGAGCGATGGGCTTTTGTTACCTGAACAACGTCGCCATTGCGGTGCTCGAGGCCCTGGCCAGTGGTGCCAGTCGGGTTGCAGTAT
>WNGQ01002928.1_pt1 | contig 26145 bp, 25 predicted proteins | sample 5407661 | NCBI WGS metagenome assembly WNGQ01 (sample SAMN13153382, study PRJNA577476) | soil metagenome | isolation source: 60 cm soil or saprolite under Garry oak tree replicate 2 | place: USA:California | collected 2016-06-15 | reverse complement strand
AGCGCCTGTGGAGCGGATGTGAGACCGAAACGGGAGGGCTGATTCAAAGGGTCCCGTGCCATGGCCATCGGCAATGAAGCAGGAACAACTGACCGCTCAGAGGCGTCTTGTACACCTTTGAGTATGAGAAAGGTAGCAGATGCATAGTACACCCGAAAACTAGGTCAGGTACCTGGGGTGAAGGCACCTCTCTCGTATAGCATTGTTCCTTACTCCTGACAATAGAAGAGGTACCTGATAACAGCCCTGTTTGAGACCTTGTTGGAGAAGATGAGCCGTCACAAAGCAGACCACGGCTTTACCAGACCCGATCTTCCGAGAAGCCAGGGCAGTACTGACAGCCGCCCTTTCCCAATGGGTCTGCGAGCTGACGATCTGGCCCTTTTCTGTGAGCTGATGAGACACGATCTCCAGGTTGTGGATCCACAAAGCAGCGCAGCCTCTTTGCTTTCTGCTGAAGAGTTGTTGTAGAATGACTATCGGAGCTTCTGGCATCGTAGGGTGTCCCCGTAGTCAATGATGTACTTCCACCCCTGTACTTCATCCATTGACATTCACGCACGTCACTCAACTAGCGTTGAGCATGTGCTATTCAGATATGTCTCTCTGTAGAGATGCAGAGCCGTTAAGCGGAGTAATACCATGTTTACCTGTTCCATTTTTTGGCTGGTTTTCCGAATTCACTATCCCATTGTTTCGTCACATCTTCTTGCATAGATGGGAGTGCGTGAGAATACACATCCAGTGTCATCGCGATCTGACTATGCCCGAGAATTTCTTGCACTACTTTGGGGTGCACTTTCATAGCGAGAAGGATAGTTGCTGCGCTGTGTCTAAGGTCGTGGAAGCGCATGTGAGGCAAGCCAATACTTACGAGAAACCGCCTGAAAACTTTCCGCAAGGTGCTAGAGCTATAGTAGTAGCCCAGGGCGTTGGTAAACACCAAATCTTTATCAATCCAAGTACTACCAACTTCGCGCCGTTGCTCTTCCTGTTGTGCTTTGTGGCGTACGAGAATATCAACAACAAAGACAGGCAGTTTAATCATTCTGCGGCCTTTTGCTGTCTTTGGTTCTGACTCTACGTAGCCATATCCTTTTAAGTAACTCACTGCTCGCTTGACTTGAAGACTGCAATCTTCAAAGTTCATATCTTGCCAGTGAAGAGCTAGCAATTCACCCTCTCTCATGCCCGTTGTAATTGCTAACGTTAACAACGCCTCTAAACGATGAGTTCTTACTTTTTCTAACAATGTATGGGCTTGCTGCTTCGTTAAGACATTTTTCTCTTTGCGTGGAATACGAGGAGGCGTTACGGCATCGCACACGTTACGAGGGAGGACCTTCCACTTTACCGCATTGTCCAGGGCTTTATGCAAAACCCCATGAATATTGTTTACCGTCTTTGGAGCAAGCCCCTCGCTCATTTTCTGAGAGTAAAACCTTGCACTTGCTGAGGTGTAAGTCTATGTATTTTGACTTTCCCTATCCCCAGTACAAGGTAATTTTTTAATAGCTTGCGATAGTTCAGGTACGTACTTAAGCGTATAGTAGGCTTATGAACATTCTCAAGCCAGTTCTCAAGGTATTCTTGCAAAGTGGTATTTGACCCAACAGCCAGCATTCCACGGCGCAGATCGTTAGCCGCCTCGTCCAATTTTGCAATCACTTCTGATTGCTTCTTGCCATAGAACACCTTACGATTCCCATCAGGCAGTGAAAGACTGCCTACCCAATAGCCGTCCGACTTGCGCCGGTAAATTGATCCTTCTCCGTTGCCTCGCTTCGCCATATTTTCACCTCTTATGCAAATAGGTAACCTTACCAACAAGGCAATCCCATCTGCTATGACTGTCAAGCGGACTGTTTGCGCCAGTACTCACGTACCCACTGCTTTAGCTCGTCAGCCGGCACCCGAACCGCACGACCGAACCGAATGACAGGAAGACCTTCATGCTTCATCAATGCCTCCACCTTCGAGCGGCCCAGGTTCAACTCGCGCATCACATCCTTTACCGTCAACAAAAGCGCTGATCTCGCGTACTCTTCCATAAACACCTCCACACCGACCTGGGGCAGCAGCCTCCTGGCGGAGCGCGAGATGTCCTCGCTCCTTCCCATCTCCTGCCGCTGAAGGCCGCAAACAGAGACTTTGCAAGCTCGATGACGCATTACGTCAGAAAGGAGAATGATACTTCGCGTATCATAAGTAAAAGCGGTAAAAGTATGCGACGTATCGAGGGAACAGCCCTGAGCCAGTCCTTTCATCACATCGACTGGCAACTTCTAACATGGTACAATAGCGCGAGCTAACAGATACATGGGGTTGAGCCGATGCGATACACGGTTTTCGCGGGGGGCACGCTCGGGCTGGTTACGGCCTATCGGCTGACGCAGTCGGGACAGTCAGTGATGGTACTTGAGCAGGAGCAGGTGGCGGGCGGACTGGCAGCTGATTTTCAGATAAGCGACACCTGGCCATGGAGTCCAAAAATATCTCAAAAGGAAAATAGCAATACTTGACGTTCATGCCCGCGACTTTCACGCGCGCTCACCTCCTTCACCGGCAGGTTCCCAATTGTCCTCTTCAAAGCATACCCGCCGCTCAATCAGCGCTCATCCTTTTTCCGTAGAGGAGAACGATGAGCAGGGAGGTAAGCGGGCCAAGAAGTCCGGTGGCCAGGGTGAGAAAACCGTTCTGGCTCAGTAAAGCTACAACCAGGGCTACAAGGATCCATGCAAAGAGAACTGCCCCTATGCCAACAACCCGCAACACAAACGGAGCGTTCTTGCCATTGATATTCACATCGCAACGGTCTGTTTGCTCTTGATAAGAGATCGTGCCACCCTGGAACACGCTATACTTTGTGAGCCTGTTCGGCGTCATCTGCTCATCGCTGATGGGATAGCCCAGATCGCTGTCCTGCGCCCCCCTGTCTCGCCAGAATCTTAGGATTTTACCCCGTACTATGTGCGCGCCCGTCACAGGAATCCAGTAAATTGATCCGTGCTGGAAATCGCGATAGAAACCTTGCGGGGTTATAATCTGCTCTGGTCCCAGAGGGTCACCCAGTGCATCCCCTCCGCCGAGTTCAATATATTTCCTGAACAACTCCTCGCTCATGTCTTTCCCTCGCTTCCGTCATTTGCTATGCGAATTCCTCCAAACACCTATAAGGACTAGACCGATAATAGCCGGAATAACCCAGAGCCACGGTGCCGGCACCGTAAAGAGGGCCGCCAGTATGATCGCAGCTAACAAAGCAATACTCAGCCAGCCGACTGCTGCGAAAGATTTCTTATTGGATGGAGCTTGTTGGGCCTGCGTTTCTTGTCCCTGTACATATGCTACAGGGATGGGGAGTTCGGCTGAAGGGATGCGTCGCGGCTCTGGCTCTGGCGCCGCGGAGAATGACTGTGAAGCAGGTGGTGCCGACACCACGTGATCAAGGGATACAGGGAGATCCAGAGCGGTATATTCTACTATGCTCTTTCCCCTCTGTTGCCTGGGAGTATGGATGATCTCCGACAGGCTTCTGGGCATGCGGCTCTCTTCCAGAGAGCCAGCCAGTTCGTCCAAGCACTTCTGCAATGTCTCAATGTGATAGCGAGAACGCAGTTCCTGGCAGGCAGGCGAGATGCCGAGCTGCCGGAAGTCATGTGAGCCGAGCAGGAGCTTATTCTCTTCGTTCGCCTTGCATATTTCCCACAGCTGCCCATCCTCGACCAGGGCGATCAGCGAAAGGTAGATCACCAGGGCGGAGAAGCGATCCATCTCCCCGTTAAACTTACGTACGTCGGGTAGCACCGGCTGGAAGTGCTCGTGACCGGCCTCCCAGGGCTTACCTTCCTTAACGATGCCTTCAAGCGTCGGAACGAACATGCTGTCAAAGTCGATCAGGCGCAGCGTGATGTCAGAAGAAATGCCACATACCAGGATATTCGAAACATCTAAATCACCGTGCGCGACCTGCAGGGAATCCATGGTCTCTACCATGTGGAGAAACTGATCCGCCAGGGTAGAAACAAGTTGACGCTCCATATGATGCTCTTCCAGAAAGGTTCCCAGAGAGGCATGGGTAACATAGCTCAATTTAATAAAGGGCCATTCTTTGCCCCCGATCTTGATAGCCGGTTCGACCCATATATGGGGCACAAAGAAGGGGAGTTGCTTCACATACTTCGCGTGATAGCTGTTGATTGCCTGGTAGCGTGCGAGAAGATCCGACGGGGGATTCCCGGTTAAGCAGCGCACAATCCAGTCATCCACTCTGTAGACACACACATACCTGGTACCCGCTCTCACATCGTTAAAATGAAAGGGTCCGGTCGAGTCCTGGTGGAGCCTACCGTGCTTGATATCGCTGTCATAGACCGTTGAGCTGGCGTTGAGCAGAGCCTCGTCATACTGATGGACGGTAGGCCAGGCTTGGTGTACATGTGGTGATAGAGGCATCTTCTTCATCCCTTTTCATCAATGACCACTTACAGAGGCACGATGAGGAGCGTTGTGTCATCATCGTTCATTTGCTTCTTGAGCCGTTGTTGATTCACTAAGTGGACAAACTCCTCCTGCGATAGCTGCAGTATTTGTTCGAGGGGTAATGTCTGTTGTTCAAGCTGCTTGAACAGCCACATAGCGAGCGCATCGGTCGCCAGCAGTATAACATCACCCGACTGATATGTTTCGCTTCGGTGGTGCATGCGGCTGGCAAGTAGAGATAAATTGGCACGTGTTGTGCTTGGAATGGAAGGTGGCTGATCTGTGAAGTCGGCAGATTTTTGCAAAGGAAAGTATCTGACTTTCCAGGAATGGGAGGCTTGGTGAGAGAAGCAGAACAGGCAGGTATCTCCCAGGGCTGCAGCATGCCAGGTAGCATTCTTTTTATCGAGCATCACACCCAGGAAGGTTGTGGCAGCGCCCATTTTCACGAATTCCTCAGCCTCCTGCCTGGAAAAGATTTTATGTTCGAGGTTCTGGTTACGTTGATTGATGGTAGGCAACCAGGTGTCGAGGACCCAGTGCTGCCAGCGCATGCGAGGTTCGTAGAGCCATGTTTCCAGGGCGTCCGCATCGTAGGCCTCAAGAGGACGCGTGACCCATTGTTGAGCCAGCAGTGTGGCCCAGGGGCGAGAAAAATAACTGGCCCCCACGCCATCACATAGGGCGAAGAGTGTTTCGTCCGGTGAAATGGCGCAGGCATCTTCTCCGTTCACCGAGATGTCGTTGCTTTTAATCTGCATGAGGAGATGCGCTTTTCTGGGTCTGGGAATGGCATAGAGAGGGTCGTCTTCGAACAGTGACGGCAACGTGGTGGAAGTTTCCGCAGCAAGCATATCAAGCGGCGTTGTCGCTGAAAACGGCTGCCCACCCACCGCCTGCTGCCCGGCAATATTGGGCATGGACTCTTGCGCTAGTCGCACGCCGGTTACAGGAACCTGGGAAGATGGAGAAACCAGAGGAGACAACGACCCCGCCCTGGCCACTGTTTGCTTCAGGCTGGCCTGCTGACCTGGTTCTCCCTCGTATGCCTCAACCACTTCGTGTTGGGCAAGGAGTATGACCAGTCCAAGTACGGCGAGCGCTGCAACGCTCGCGCAGAGAGCGAGGAAGATGAAAGACAGGTTGATATTAGCATCCTCGACGAACAATATGGCAAGAAGACCGCAACAGAAGCTGCCCAACGCTGCACTTGCGGCAACACTACGCGCTGGAAGAGGGTGGTCTGCGGTCGCGATCCCCCTCCAGGCTGTTACCGCCACGCTCATCAGGGCAGCTAGCAGCAAGAGCGTTTGAAACATATCGGACAACGACGCATCGGGCAGACGCATAGTGATCCGAAGTAACATGGCAATAACCAGGACGAACAGCACCACCAGCAGGATATATGCATCAAAAGTAATATGCCCGTTAAACACAGGAGATGGTGTACCCGGTTTCATAGAGTCCGGTGTCTGTCTCATTGTGACCTCCCAGCTGGTACTCTGCTAACTGTTTGTACTGAATACCATCCTCTACTTGACAAATTCGGAACTCTGCCGCGTCCCCCAGGAAAGGAATGTGAGCAGGTCCTGTGGACTGGCGTTATACATAAAGCCGCGAGCACCGGATGGCAGGTTCCTGCCGAAAACATGCTGCGCGCGGAGGGTCATAGTGCTGGGAACAATACTTGACATCTCGAACAGCTGTCGAGCACCCAGGCGATCCCCATCGGAAAGATTCATTCGCTGGATCTCTTCCACGCTGCTGGGGAAACTCAGCTTCTGTGTGTTGGCGGCTGTGGTCAGATGGCAGTTAAAGAGTAGCGCTGCCCCGTCATCTGTCCGCAGGTTTTGTAACTTCCTGGCCTCGTACACAGGGTTATCGTTGCTCTTGCCATTGTGTCTACCATCAGTAATATTGACGACAATGGGTGGAAAGGAAAAGCGTCGTAGTGGGTCGGCTTTGAGCCAGCTTTCTACCATCTGGTCGGCCGCGCGAATGGCTGCGGCCATTTCCGTATACTCGCTCTGCCCATGGGGCGTAACCCAGAATGGCTGCTCCTGCTCCACAGATACGTCCTGCCCCTTCATGGGATCATACATTGTCACACGTACTTTGTGGCGACCGACCGGCTTGTCGGCAAGCATTGGCACTGATACTGGCGTTCCGGTTCGATTCAGGAGCGGCACGACCTCATTGCCGTATCCATAGACGAGTATATCGCAGTAATCCTTGCGTAGTCCCGTCTGCGAGTCAACTTTGGCGTTATCGATGACGGTGACAAGTAGATTGTTGATGATGGTCGTCGCCATCTGTGCCAGCGTCAGTTTGTACCCCTTCCAGGTGAGTTCTTCTCTCATCGATCCCGATTGGTCCAGAAGGAATACCAGAAAGCCGCGCTTCTTTCTACTAAAAGGCTCCGAGTAGGAGCCGCTGGCCTGTTGAGAACTTCCCGGCTGTTCAAACTGCATTGTCCTCTCCCTTCTCCTCTTGCAATGAAGCTTAATCCAGTGTGTACGTCTATTACCACCAGGCTCTACCTGGTTTGAAGCCAACCTAAGGTTTGTTAAGCAGAGGAATAGACCTGAAGTTGCCCGTCGCGTAGCTGAAGAACGAGGTCGAAATGACTCGCCAGGTCCTGCCGGCTGGCCAGGACGACAACAACTTTGCCACGTTTCGCTATTCTTCGAAGTTGTTGGATGAGAGAAACCGCTATCTGCTGCCCCTGCGCATCATACTGGCCTAGGTTGGTAAATACGTCGTCCAGCAGACAGATACTCTGCGAACCATAGCTATCCGCTGTTGCTTTGGCGACGCTCACCTGAGCGATCTCTTCGTCGGTCAATTCCTGGGTAGAAACCTTCCACCTATCCTGAGGAAATTTGATACTTTGCAGGACATAGCGGGCTGCATCCTGCGTATCTGTCCATAAGAGGCCTTTATAATAGTGCAGCCAGTACAATATATGGCGATACAGTGTCTGACCTGGCAGGTCGAGCTGGTTGCGGCGAATGTAGGTGATGGTGTTGCCCAGAAAGGTGTGGCAATCCGCAGGCTTCAGTTGAAAGATATCCCGGCCGTGGATGATGACATGCCCCTCCGCCACTTTCTCCATCATGATGAGCAGGCGCAAGAGCGCCTGCGCCTCCTCGTGACTCTCGCTCATGATACAGGCAAGCTGATTCATGAATAGTTCAAATGAGACGTTACGGAGCTTCGCCATGCCATCGGTAGTGACCTGCCGTACCTGTACCTCTAGTTGCTGTGTCGAAAATCCGGGACGACTTTGCATGGTGGAGAGCACCGGTGTCTGTGTTTGTACGTCCGGCTCAATGACAATAGGTACCTCATCTCCAGCTATGGAACGGTTCACTTGGTTGTTCAAAACATCCGGTGCGAGCTCTATCGGAATATCGTCGGTCTGCTGCAGCGCATCCATCTGTCTTTTGAAGACATCCAATTCCAGCGAGTGCGAAACGCTCGCACCCTTGTCTGGTTGATCCTGCTGACCCCCTTGATCCTCTTGCTGGCCCATAAATGACAGCGGAATTGGAATTTCGTCCGGCTTGCGTTGGAGATGATATTCTTCTTGAAATTTCCTCATACGTTTCCTTTCTCCGCACTTTATGCCTTTTTTGTCAGGCGCCAGGCAACAACAAGAGAACTCCCGCTGATGAGAAACAGGATGATAGCCAGTAAGGCCAGAATCGTCGGCACAATATCAACTGAAGTGGTGAGAACAATGAGAAGAATGACAAAGGCGCAACAGGTGAAAACACCTATGAAGAAAAGCAGGCGTTGACACGAAATACTGTGGCTCATGTGCAATGCTCTCCTTATAGTTAAGCTTATCTTACTTCTGAACGTGATACATAAACAGCTTCACGTGTTACGGATACTGGTGATCAGCCACCCCTTCGTTCCTGTTAGCACTAATTGCACATAGGCATCAAAGGTTCGCTGCTTGTTATTGTATCTAAGCTGGAGATTCACCTTGATCGATGCGGAACTCCGCGATTGCAAGACAGGAATAGAGACAGTAGATCCAAGAAGAAAGCCCTGTTCCAGGTCTTCATTCTTAAGAGCAGTAACTGAAACCTCCTTCACCATCCCCTGCGCATCCAGTATGGTTCCATGAGGAGTAAAATATTGATAAGCCTTTACGTAGTTCTTACTATGCAGCGTCTGGTAGTAATTTTGCACTGTCGATTGAATGGGCGTGGTGTCGCGATAGTACGCAGTAATGCTGGTAATCACTCCTATGGATGCGAAGATAAGGAGGAGGAGGACGGCGCACGTGAGCCAGAGACGGTGGTTCATACGCTTAGAATGCCGCTGAATGGTCGTCACCCTAGTATTTGAGGTATCCTGTCCTTGTGATGATCCATCTGTAGTTGAGCGCTGCATGTACATTTGCCTGCTCCCCAGGGTTCTCTCTTATAACTTATTTGACGTTTAGGCTAATTTGGCATCAAGGAGAGCTTGTACCCAATTAGTCACTGTTAAAACGAGAAGAAGAAGAACTTTTAGGGCACGGGTTTCGAAATCAAGTTTCTGAATTATTGGCATGTTGGGACAGAACAAGGGTGTGGCGAATATGCCAATAATTCATCCCAATAGTGTCTATCTGTACATCTCAAGCTTGAGAAACCTCCCTTTTCGGGCCGAATTAGTCTAAACTCAAATCATGATTTGGAGTTTAGACTAATTTTTTCCACTCACTCGCTATTGGCAGCCACAAAACGAGCCTGAGAGGGCTGTTACAAGATCTGATTCCGGATTTCTTGCGACATTAGTATCACTACACTCCCATCTCTACCATGTAAAAAAAAGCTCAGAAAGTTGGGTCAGCATGAAAAGGATAATATGGGCAGAGAGAACTATATGTACTCCGAAGGAGAGTATAACTGAAAAGCACAACAAATACACCGGTATAAATACCTATTCAAACGGAAGCAAGTGTGAATAGGTTCTCAGCGTGATGGAAATGTCAGTATGCCCTAACAATTCCTGTATCACCTTGACACTGACACCCATACACAACAAAATCGACGCCGCACTATGCCGCAAATCATGAAAGTGGAGATGAGGTAACCCTGCCTCCTTTAACAGCCTCCTAAACTTTTCACCCAGATGATTAGGATGAAGGTAACCGCCCCTGAGATTAGGAAACACAGATCATGGTCCTCCCAATGATCAGAAGCCTTACGCAACGCCAACTGTTGAACCTGATGATGCTTGAGCATATCAAGGAGAAACGCCGGAAGACTGATCACCCGCCTACCCGCCGCTGTCTTGGGCTTCCCCTCTACATATCCATACCCGGCAAGAAAATCCACCGAATGAGCACGAGCAAGCGACGACGATCAAAGTCAATATCTGACCAGCGCAAAGCTATATGCTTCCAGCGAGAATTTGCGGAGTGAGTCTCTGCCTCTTGCAGCTTGGCATCAGGCTTCAGAGGTGTCTTGTAGAGATGATTCCGCAGATTCAGTGTGCAAGCATTTAGCTTTTTTCACCACGTTCAGGGAGCGGGAGGAGTGCTGCTCCAAGTCGCCTGGTGGTTTTGTCTTGTTCAGTTGGGCGCAACCAGAGCGAGACATGGGAGGGCTGCATGGTCTCCTCTACCACTTCCAACAAACCCTCCCTCAACTGATTCAAGTCTACCTCATTGCGAAGGGTGGCACTAAACTGCGCCAGCGTGCGAGCGGCGTCATACTTGCGACGGTAGAAGCGACGATCGATGGCCTGCTGGATCCGTTGTCGTAGGGGTTGGAATAAGACAGCTACCGTCAGGGTGGAGACGACGATCGCCACATCGTTCGTTTGGCTGATGAGGCCACGCAAGAGGAATTGTAATGCGATGATGCAGCCAACGTAGACCAGCGCCAATATGCCTGTCAATGTGCCATAGACCAGCGTGCGGTTGATGAGCATATCAATGTCCCACAAGCGGGAGGAAAAAATGGCGAGACAAAATGTGGCTGGGATCGCCAGCAGTGCGACCATAATGAAGGTGATTTCAAGAGCGCCAGCAAGCGGGCTTCCGTGGAAAAGCGGGAGCAACACGAAATAATAGAGTAAACGCGCTCCAATATTGCCTCCAACGGCCAGCGACGTCCCGAACACCAACCATTTAGTCTGTTGGCGCTGTCGGGGAGTGGACACATAGCGATAGCGGTAGACCTGGACCAACATCGTCCCCACAATGAAGCCACAAAAGAGCACGAGACTGAGCACGGATCGGCCCAGTTCCCAGGAGGGGAAAAGGGCAAGAGCAGCCCAGTAGCCAAGCATCACAATGGCAAGCCAGCGCGTCCAACGTGGCACAAACCGTCCATCAGGTATCAAATATCCACAGAACATGATGCTGGCGTTGCCAAGAGAATTCAAGAGGGGGATGAACGACGACCAACCAGGCGGAAGGGCTTGTAAGGTGATATAGGCGAAGCCAAAAGGAAGCATCATCAGAGAAAATGAGGTAAGCAGCGCTATGCGGTAGTCCGGCCTACGCCAGAAGATCAACACCCCTACCAGGGCATAGCTGCACTGAAAGAGGAGAGTGACGAGAACCATGCACGTGGCGTAGAAGTCGAGGGACAGGCCCCACGCCTGAAGTGTAGGGACATCGCCAGAGGTCAGTTGAATAGTAAACGTTGACGTATTGGGAGCATGAAGGAGGTGAAGAGAAGCAAAGTAGGCCGGAATATTGGCGAAAAATAAGGCGTACGCAGGCACAACGAGAGCGATCCAGACCATCCTTACAAAGATAAGCCAAGGTCCATGCAAGCGCTTGTACGCTTCATGTGGCTGTTTCTGATCCACCAGAGCTTGTGTTGATCCAGCAGAAAGGTTCATGGAGAAACTCCTCTTCAAGCCGCAGATCGATTGTTGAAACGCAAAGAAGATCACAGCCATCTTGAATGCAGATAGTTGTCTTCCTCAGTATAGTATCATTTGTTCGTCTTGAAATCGATACGAAAAGCGTGAGGAACTGCCAGACTTCAGTCACTTTCGGAATTGATGTGGTCTTCTTTACACACGCCATGAAGAGAAGAGTTGTTCGACAGATGGTCACCATTCTTATACCTCGTTTTATTTGTTCTCCTACCCTTGATCTCCAAATTGCTGAAAAAGGTGAAAATAGTGTATACTCTCTCTTGTCAACTACTGTACTGGTATTGGCAGTATAAATCGATGTATCAGAAAGAGGAGGCATTATGTTCCGACTAACTGCCCTGTATGGCCAACCTCAGGACTCGGCTGCATTTGATCACTATTACCAGGAGACGCATGCTGCTCTGGTGCAAAAGATCTCTGGACTCAAGGGCTTTGTGGTGAACAAACCAGCACCACTTAACCCACAAGAGCAATCGCCTTACTATATGATTGGCGAGCTCTATTTTGAGAGTATAGCAGCATTCCAGACTGCCTTACAATCACCCGAGGGTCAGGCAGCAGCTGGCGACTTGCAGAATTTTGCGACCGGCGGTGTCACCCTTTTAGTAGGTGAGGTACAAGTATACAAGCCGGTATCAATTGGCTAAAGCCTATCTGGGTTGCATGTCACCTGGATGCTGCCTTCCTGCTTTGGAAGGCAGGAAGGCAGCATCGCTTAAGCTTACATTTCCCAATCTTGATGCACAAGGTAACTCCTGCTCCTAGTAGCGGTAAAATTGGAAGGGTCAAAACCAAGAAGGAGAGGAGGGTGAGATGGCTCAACAGGCTCATCTCTGTTCTGATCACATTGCAGAAACGGAACATCCTTCTTGTACCAAAAGGACTACCTACACCGTTTAAAGAGAGAAGCCCAGAATGTATACTGGAATCTTCTTCCTACAGTAGAAACGCAGATTGAACGGAATTGGGAGAACCTATGGCAGTCCCTTTAACACACCAATTCATCGAGAGCGTCCTGGGTTGTCTCTCCGAGGGCGTGATCATCATCGATTCTTCAGACACGATCATCACCTGGAACGCTGCACTTGTGAGCATTCTCCATCTCGATCCATCCAGGGCTCTCGGCAAGCGGTATCAGGAAGTCTTTAGCACCTATCCCCAACTTGGTTTGATTGGAATACTTCACACTATGCGGATGCAACATTTACCCGACACGATTGTACGCACCTCAGTTGAAGGCACCATCCCCGAACGTGGGAAGATCAACCTGAATCTCTGTATCCACGTCCTGGCTAATATAGCCCAGACCTATATCGGAGTGGTCATCGTTATCGATGACCAGACAGAAAGGGGAAGCAGGAGGTAGAGTCAACCTCTGGCTAGCCGGTTTCCAACTGATGGTCGCCGATCCATAAGGCATATGCGTCCAGGCATTATTTACCAAATTGAGGGCATTTTCTCGTTCCAAGGTCTGCGCTTCCATCGAGAAAGCATATGAGGAAGTGCCACGTTTCCTATCCTTTGATCTGTAAACGTGATCGCTTGATGGCGGCAAAGTGGGAGCATTCTGTGACGTCTTCGTCACCCGCTGACCTCTTCTCGGCTTTCGCCTCAAAGCGCTTTCCAGGCTTATAAAGCCACTGTCCCCTGGTCAACAAGGTTCCTGCATGACGCCATCGAATGGGACCACTTTGCCGCCATCGAGCGATGACATTTACGGTCAGACTTCGCGCATACGAGGCCAGAAGGCCTCAACCAATAAGAGGATAATAAGCACGACTTCTACGAGCTTATCAACATAGTCTACCGTATCTGCGTGGCTACTGGCGATCAGGTACCACAGGATGACGGTGAGGGCGGTATACGCAATCAGTATCCAGCGAGTTATACTCTGAACGCGCTGGAGAGATGGCAGGTTGAGCGCTGTGACCAGGACCATGTAGCCAACGAAGTTGAGAATCCACAATATCGGAAGAGGGCCTCCCAGGCCTATCATAAAGCCTCTGACTCCGAGGTTGAGGTGGATCAATGCTGTTATGACAGCAAGCAGGGCGACTGCGATTTGCAATAAGCCAATGCGGGGAAATCCTTTTGAAATGGTCTGCTTCATAATCTTTCTTTCGTATCTCCTTTAGTCTACTATGAGAGCATTTCCTAACGAACAGGCCCATCTGGCAATGTCCTCGAGCTCTTTCAGAAGAGGGCTTTCTGCTGGAAGATGCATGCCAGCAGATGCCCCCATCTGATGATGCGGCATGTCAGCATCTGCTGTGTTGGCTCTCACATGGCTGCTGACACGACCGGTTGCCCATCGTGCTCTCTGGTCCAAGTGTAAGGTGGAAGTGTCATGAAAGCGCCACGAAAGCCGGATGAAAGCGTCATGGGGAGTGGTCCCAAATCGTGACCCGCATAGGATTCGTGAACGGCAAAAAGAGGGGAAGACGATGCCCATTACGATGCTCATGGCGGTTTCATGACGCTTCCTCCTTATACTCGCACCAGAGAGAGAGGGCGAGGCGCGTCAGCCAGTCAGGGGCCCCAAACCCTACTGGATGGGCCTTTGAGTCAGGAAATGCTCTCCTCTTTGATACAAAAATCGCGCTCGTCATTCGATACGATCTAGCCTCATGGCAAAAAATGAATGTGGCAGCCTTCTTAGCGAGCGGGATTGCTGCATCCTACCCGGAAAGTAGTGGAAGAGTAAGAGTTCTTGAACACGGTGAAAAGAGGACATGCCATGAGTCTGTTACGTCTGGCCGTACTCGGCCCTCCCCAAGTGGTGCATGACGGCCGCCGCCTCAGCTTTGCCTTGCACAAGGCGCAGGCCTTGCTGCTTTACCTGGCCGTCGAAGGAGGCATGCATCCCCGCAGTAAGCTAGCTGCTTTCTTGTGGCCCGACAGCGAACCCCACGATGCTCGTACGGCCTTGCGCAACGCCCTGACGCTGCTGCGCCGCCTGCTCAGCGATGACGAAGCCTCGCTTGCCGGGCACAGCCATCTGCGCAGTGAACGTGACCTGCTCGGCCTGGACCTGCATGCCCCCTTCGAACTGGACCTGGACGTGGTGCAGCAAGCCTACCAGCAGGCCCGGCGGATCTCCGCGTTCCCCTCTGAGCCGCAGGGCAGCGCCCTGGCCGCCCAAGTGCAGCACGCGCTCGCTCTGGTACGCGGGCCCTTCCTCGATGGCTTCTGGCTGGGCAAGGAGGCTCCCTTTGACGAATGGGTCCAGCAGCAGCAGCAGTGGCAGGTGCGCGTGCAGTTCTTGCTGGATCGGCTCTCTTCCTGGCAGGAGGAAGCCTTCGAGTGGGAGCCAGCCCTCGCCACCCTCACGCGCTGGCTGGCGCTCGATCCGCTCTCGGAGGAGGCCTCTCGCCGCCTCATGCGCCTGCACCTGGCGCAAGGCGATGCGACGGCCGCAGGCCGGGTCTACGCCACCCTGCGCACGCGCCTGGCCCAGGAATTGCAGGTCCAGCCCTCGGCGGAAACCCTCGCCCTGGCCGAGCACCTGCGCACCACCCAGGCGCGCCCAGGGAGCCGCCCGACTCGTCGCCCCACGGGGGAGAGCCAGTCGCCCGGCGAGCTGGTCGCCCCGCTGGTCGGACGGGCGGCGGCCTTGAGCCAACTGGTGGGCAGCTTTCAGCAGGCGCGGCAGGGGCGGCCACAGGTCGTGCTGCTGGTGGGCGAGGCAGGGATCGGCAAAACGCGGCTGGCCACGGAGTTTGTGGCCTGGGTAAAGGCCCAGGGCGCCGAGGTGCTCAGCGGGCAGGCCTTCGAGATGGGGGGACGGCTGCCCTATCAGCCGCTGGTCGAGGCCCTGCGGCCACGGCTGGAGGCGGAAAACGCGCCGGAGGACCTGCTGGAGGACCTGTGGCTGGCTGAACTGTCGCGCCTGCTGCCCGAGCTGCGGGTGCGCTACCCCGATCTGCCGGCCCCGACCCAGGATGACCTGACCGCCAAGATCCGGCTGTTTGAAGCGGTGGCGCGCCTGGTGGACGTCCTTGCACAGCGAGCGCCACTGGTGCTGCTCTTCGATGACCTGCACTGGATGGATGGGGCCTCCCTCGACCTGCTGCGCTACCTGGGTCACGACTGGATCAGGCAGGGCAGCCGGGTGCTGCTGCTGGCGACGGTGCGCAGTGAAGGGTTGGAGCTCCACGCGCCGCTGGCCGCAGAGCTCTCCGACCTGGGACGCGACCTGCCAGTCAGCCAGGTCAGCTTGCAGCCGCTGAGCCAGAGCGAGACGCTCCAGCTGCTTGAGGCCGTGGTAGGAGCACGTGAGCCTGGCATGGCAGTGCCCTCCCGAGCCGTGGCAGCGCCTTCGTCAGAGGTGGAGAAGCCGCTGGTCGGGCTGGGCGACGTCCTGTTTGCCCAGACCGGGGGACAGCCGTTGTACCTGCTGGAGACGCTCAAGCTGTTGCGCGAGCGGCAGTGGTTGGTGCCACGGCTGGGGGCGGACGGAGTCTTTCGGCTGGAGCCGACCCTGGATATAGCAGAGGCCGTGGCGCAGGAGTGGTCGCAGCGCGAACTGTTACCACCCTCGGTGCGCGCGATGCTCCTGGCACGCCTGGCCCCGCTGTCACAGACTGCACGCCAATTGGTGCAGGCCAGTGCCGTGCTAGGCACCCAGGCGAGCGCGAAGCTGCTGTGGCAGGTGGCCGAGGTGGATGTGCAGGTAGGCGTCGAAGCTCTGGAGGAGGCCGAAGGCCTCGGCATCCTGGTCGAGGAGTCAGCAGGAGGACCAGTGGGGGGGCAGGAGGTAGGCCGACAGGCCACCTATCGCTTCTCCCATGATCTGATCCGAGACGTGGTCTTCACTGAGTTGGGCGAGGCGCGGCGGCAGGTCTTGCACCAGCGTGCCCTGGCAAGGCTGGAGACCGAAGGAGCGCAGGCCTCCGAACTGGCCTACCATGCCAGAGCTTCGGGAGAGGCCGAGGCCGCCTATGGCTACAGCGTGCAGGCCGGGATGGAGGCGGTAGCCATCTTCGCCGTCGCAGACGCCATCGGGCACTACGAACAGGCGCGCGCCTTGCTGCAGGAGCACCCGTGGCTCCAGACGGTGCTTCCGGCACCAGAGGTCGAACGCCTCTATGTCCATCTGGGGCAGGCCTATACCTTGCAGCAGTCCTGGGAGCAGGCTCAGCAGGCCTATGAAGAGCTGGTCAGCTATGCGCGGCAACAGTTGCTGCCCACGCTGGTCTGCATGACCCTCAATCGCCTGGCGATCCTGGCAGTCCAACAGTCGTACGACAGGCCCAAGGTGCGTGCGTTCCTGGAGGAAGCCTGGCGCATGGCCGAGACGAGTCACGATCAGCGAGCGCTGGCCGAAACGGAGTGGAACCTGGCCCAGATCATCGCCATCGTCTGGTACGCTCCGACGAGCGCCTTAGCTCATGGAGAGCATGCGCTGGAGCTGGCACGAGCGAGCCACGATCAGGAGCTGGAAGCACGAAGTCTTTCCTCTCTTGGAGTGATCCATGTTCTGAGAGGAGACTTTGAGGAAGCCATGCCCTGTCTGGAAGCGTCCCTGGGGCTCTACGTCGCATTGGGCAGCGAGCCGACCGCTTCGCGAGAGCTTTCCCTTCCACACTTTCTGCTTGGCGCTCCGCCCACCCAATCCTTGACCAATCGCGCCTCAGAAGCCTTGTGCTGGGCGTTCCTGGCTTACGCGCAAGTCAATAGTGGGCAGGTGCAGCTCAGCGGGGCCTCTGAAGAGGCGCTGGTGCTGACGCAACCAGCCATAGCACTGGCGCGGACCCTGCCTCCCATGCTCAGCTTCCAGCGCCTGCTCGCGGCCCTAGGAGGAACGTATCAAGCCCTGCAGCAGTGGGAAGAGGCGCAGGCGCCCCTCGAAGAGGCAGTAGCCGTGGCCGAGGCGTTAGACATCCGACCCCCGCGCGTGCCTGCTCTTGCGCGGCTGTGCATGAACTGTGCGGTGGCAGGGGAGTGGCAAGCAGCCTACCACTATGCCGTGCAAGCCATCGCTGTTCGCGAGAGCGTTGATGCGGCATTGCTCTCGTTTGATTTCTACTCTCACTATGAAACGGAGGCCTTACTGCATGGGGGGGGATGAGAGCCAGGCGCGAGCAGAAGTGCAACGACTGGGAGAACGTGTGGGTCCCAATCGGCGCTTCCGTCTGCCCTACCTGCGGTCGAGGGCGCGGCTTTCCGCCTGGGATGGGCAGAGCAAGCAGGCCATCGGCCATTTACGCGAGGCAGCCCGGCTGGCCGCAGACCTCGGCTTGCCAGGAGAGCAGTGGCAGATCCAGGCGGCCCTGGCAAGCTTGTATGAGGCCGGGGGAGAGCCTGCGCAAGCGCACACAGCGTGGGCTTCGGCGGCGAGGACCATCCATGGGCTAGCCGAGGGCATCGGGGACGAGACGAGTCGTTCGCGCTTTCTGGCTGGGCCGCAGATTCAACCGGTGCTGCAGCATGTCCAAGGCGAGACGCCGCAGGGTCCGCAAGACCCCCAGTAGCAGAGAACAGCTATCAAGAAATACGTCTCTCTTTGAGAGAACATGCATTCACTTGATCCAAGCCATTACGACCAAGTGGGGAATGAGCACCATTGTATTGGCGTTTTAAGCCCCGAAGTGGGGAATACAATTCATTTTTTGCCCCAAAAAATGAATGAACCGTGAATGATCATTGACAGGTAATGAAGATGAAGATATACTTGCTTCAGCAATTACATGATAGCTTTTTGTTGCGAGGTACGACATTTTCCGCAGATGGTCAGAGATGCTACAGCAGCGTTCACGTGAACGCTGCCTCGTTGGTGTCACGCTAGGATAGAGGGGCATTCCAGCGGTTTTTTGAAAAATATTTTCGGTCAGTCCGGGAACCTGTCCTCGTCGCGAAAACAACAAGGTTAATCGAGATATCTCTTCCCTTGAACATGTGCGCAGAAAAACCTCCTAATTTGCGTCTATACAGTGACCAACACGTTGTGAAGGAGAGGCACTTGTAGACCCACTTTTGGAGGTCACTGCCTTTATTTTGACGAAGCGTATTTGAAACGATGAAACGCTATGAGCCATCTGAATTTGGTCAAGCTTCCGCTCGTGGGACGCGCCTCGGCTTTCAACCAGCTGATCGGGAGCTTTCAGCAGGCACAGCAGGGGCAGCCGCAAGCGGTGCTCGTGGTCGGTGAGGCCGGCATTGGCAAGACGCGGCTGGTCACGGAATTTGTGGCCTGGGCCCAGTCTCAGGGCGCCGAGGTGCTCAGCGGGTATGCCATCGCCATGGGTGGGCGGCTGCCCTACCAGTTGCCGGTGGAGGCCCTGCGCCAGCGCATGCAAGCGGAAAACGCGCCGGAGAACCTGGTGGAGGACCTGTGGCTGGCCGAACTGGCGCGCCTGCTGCCGGAGTTGCGCGTGCGCTACCCCGATCTGCCGGCCCCGACCCAGGATGAGCTGGCAGCCAAGGTGCGGCTGTTTGAAGCGGTGGCGCGGCTGGTGGACGCCCTGGCGAAGCGAGCGTCGCTGGTGCTACTGCTGGAGGATCTGCACTGGGTGGATGGGGCTTCCCTCGACCTACTGCGCTACCTGGGAGGGTATTGGAAGGAGCATGGCAGCCGGGTGCTGTTGCTAGGCACCATGCGCAGTGATCAGCAGGAGCCCAGGTCGCAGCTTTCGGCAGAGCTCTCCGACCTGGGGTGGGACCTGCCGGTGACGCAATTCACGTTGCAGACGCTGAGCCAGGCGGAGACCATTCAGCTCATGCAGGCTATCGCTGGGGAGTGTGGGAGGAGGAGTGGAGGTGAGCAGTGTGAGTACGGTCCTGCTCTGCCCTCACCTGCAGGGGTAGTGCCTGCGCAGGAAGTGGAGAGGCCGCTGGTCGGGCTGGGTGACTTCCTGTTTGCCCAGACGGGTGGGCAGCCGTTGTATCTGCTGGAGATGCTCAAGCTGTGGCGCGACCTTGAGCTGCTGGTGCCACGGCTGGGTGCCGATGGCATCTGGAGGCTGAAGCTGGACGTGGAAATGGCTGCGGTCGTTGTGCAGGAGCAGTCCCGGCGTGAACTGTTACCGCCCTCAATGTGCGCGATGATCCAGGCGCGCCTGGCCAAGCTCACTGAGCCAGCACGTCAACTCGTGAGGGCTAGCGCCGTGCTAGGCAATCAGGCCACTGCGAAGCTGCTGTGGCAGGTGGCCGAGCTGGGAGTGCAGGCAGGCACTGAGGCCCTGAAGGAGGCCGTATGGAGTGGCCTCCTGCGCGAGGAGCAAGCAGGAGGACCAGGAGTGGGCCAGCTGGGCCGCTATCGCTTCTCGCATGAGCCGATGCGCGACGCGGTCTATAGCGAACTGAGCGCAGCGCGGCGGCAGGTCTTGCACCAGCGCGCCTTTGTCCTGCTGCAAGCTGAGGGAGCGCGGGCCTCCGAGCTGGCCTATCATGCGCTTTTTGCCGGTGAGGCCGAGGCCGCCTATCGCGCCAGCGTGCAGGCCGGGGACGAAGCGGTGGCCGTCTTTGCCGCCGAAGACGCCATCGGGCACTACGAACAGGCACGCGCCTTACTCCAAGACCAAAAGCCTCTGCAGACCGCACTTCCGGCATCGGAGGTCGAACGCCTCTATACCCATCTAGGGCGGGCCTTCGCCTTCCTCAACGCCTGGGACAAGGCCCAGCAGGCCTATGAAGAGTTGGTCGCTTATGCACGACAACAACATCTGCCCACGCTGGGCAGCATGACGCTCAACCGCCTGGCGATCGTGGCAGTCCAACAGTCGAAGAACAGGCCCCAGGTGCAAGCGCTGCTGGAGGAAGCCTGGCGCATGGCACAGACCAGTCATGATCAGCTGGTGCTGGCTGAAACGGAGTGGAACCTGGCACAGATACATGCCGTCGGGTGGGGGGACCCAACGAGGGCCTTCCCGCATGGACAGCAAGCGCTAGAAATGGCCCGGGGAATACACCACAAGGAACTGGAAGCCAGAAGTCTTTCCTTGCTGGGAGTGATGTATACGATTGGAGGAGACTTTGAGGAAGCCACGCACTGTCTGGAAGCAGCCCTGGCGCTGTATGCGCTCCTGGGCAACGAGTCGAGCGTGTCTGGGGAACTTTCACTTCCATCCTATGCCACTGGCGCTCCGCTCACCCAACCCTTGACCAATCGCGCGACAGAAGCCTCGTGCTGGGCGCTGCTGGCTTTGGCGCAAGTGAATTGTGGGCAGGTGTTTGGCGGCATTCGCAGTGGTCGCAAGGCGCTTGCGCTCGCGCAGGAGAGCAAGAGCGTCTGGGCACAAGTCACCAGTACGCTCTGCCTCTCCTTTGGCTTGCTGGAGGCGGGGGCTTATGAAGAGGCGCTCGTGCTTACCCAACACGCCACCGCGCTAGCGCGGACCCTTCCTCCAACGTTACTCTTTCAGAGCTGTCTCAATACCCTGGGGAGTGTCTATCAAGCCGTGCAGCAGTGGGAGGAGGCACACAGCGCACTTGAAGAGGCAGAAGCCGTTGCAGAGCGGCTCGGCCTTGAACCACATCGCGTGACCACCGTAATGCGTCTGTGCATGCACTGTGCCGTGGCAGGGAATTGGGAAGCAGCCCACCAGTATGCCGTGCAGGCCTGCGCCCTCCGCAAGAGCTTTAGTGCGGCCTTGATCCCGCAGTATTCCTGTTCTCAGTATGAAACGGAGGCCTTCGTGCGTGGGGGGGATGAGCGCCAGGCGCGAGAGGAAGTTCACCGACTGGGAGAACGCCTGGGGTCCAATCGGCGCTTCCACCTGCCCTACCTGCGCTCATTGGCGGTGCTGGCCGAGTGGGAGGGGCACAGCGAGCAGGCCATCGATCACCTGCGCCAGGCCGCCCAATTGGCCGCAGAGATCGGCTTGCCGGCAGAGCAATGGCAGATCCAGGCGGCGTTGGGAAGGGTGTATGAGGCCGGGGGAGAACAAGGGCAAGCGCGCACCGCCTTCAGTGAGGCAGCGAGGATTATCCAGGGGCTGGCAGAGGGCATCGGGGATGAGACGCTGCGTTCGCGCTTCCTGACCGGGCCACAGATTCACCCGGTGGTGCAGCACGCCCGGCACCTTGCCAGCGTGGTTCTGGAGGACCGCACGGAGCCGAGCGGGTGTTGAGGCGCCTGGTAGTGAGCCATTTTAACCCATCAGCATCCAACCTATGATATAATAGGACTAGCCTATGTGACAGATATTGAGCAATGTTCTCTGTATGAAAAAAGAGTGAAAGGCACATTCCCTATGCCGACACAAGAAGAGAGACTCGCAGCCTTAGAAAAGAACGTTACGGACCTTCGACAGCGAACAGCTAAAGCCATTGTAGAAATAGAAGAAAACACCACCATTATGCTTGGTGTCCTACGCTCTCAAGGAAGAGACATTAGATATATCTATGAACGCCTGGAAACCATAGAAGAACGCCTTGACGAACACACAGCACTCTTAAAAACGGTGGATCAGCGTCTGGATCGACTTGAAACAAAAGTAGATGCAGTACAAACTACCCTCGCCCAAATCCTCGCACGCCTACCGGAAAAACCATAGCTTGCCATAGAAATTATCTGCAAAGCCGCGCTACAAGGATAGCTCCACAATAAAAGGGAACTATCTTTTTTTCGCTGTGATAAGCGTTGCTCCGGGCGTCAATAAGCGATGGCGCCGGATATGTTCCATTCCTGCCTGTTCCAACCAGCTTTTGACGGTCGGGAAAGGATAACATGTTCCCCCGACGGTGGTCACTGTAAGGGCCATAAATTGCACCATCAATGAAGCCAGTCTGGAGTGGTGTGTCTGATCGGTGACCTGGTCGAGGAAGACCAGTACTCCACCGGGCTTGAGCGTCCGTACCACTTTTTCCAGGATAGCGGCATTGATCTCGGGGGGGAGCAGGTGCGCTATATGGAAATAGAGGGCCACGTCATATGACGAGGAGAGGTCTTTAGAGAAATCTTCACACACGATGTCTCCACAGATAAAGGTCATGCGCTTTTCCAGGTGCGTCTGTAGAGCGGTACGTTTGCCGGCCTCGATGCCCGGCTGAATATCAAGAATGGTGGCGTGAAGTGCTGGATATTTCCGGCAGAAGAGGACGCTATAGGCGGCATGCGAGCCACCCACGTCGAGCAACTGCGTCGCTCCCGCAGGTATCTTTACACGATTGACCACTTCCCCTCCTAAAGCCATCGCCAGCGCCGCCAATCCAGCGTAGTGACGCGACAGGGCGGCTGCGGTGGGTGCATCGCTGGCATCCTCATCATATGGCATACGCATCGCCTGCTTGTTCTCGCGCACTACCTCGGGGAGGTGATCCCAGATGGCTACGATATCGGGGCTATGGATGATATAAGGGGCGACACTGATGGGCGATGCACTTGTGAGCCAGCGCTGCGCCATGCGCGTGTTGACATATCGTCCCCGGCGAAGGCGCAGGTAGCTGGCTGAAACAAGTAACTGTAACAGGAGTTGTAAGCCCTGGGGATTACATTTGAGCTTTTCAGCGAGCGTTTCAAGTGACAGGGGGCGTTCACTGAGCGTATCGAATATACCCAGTTCACAAGCGGTCACAAGTACTTTCGCTATACCAGGCGCCAGTGGCGTGTCGAAGAGCGGAACAGGTAACAGGTTCAGGCGAGCAAGAATATTTTCCAGGATTGTAAGACGCAAAGGCATTAGATGATGACTCCTAACAACCATCCTCCAGCAAGCACGATACAGGTGAACGCGGCCAGGTAAAAATGGAATTTACGGGTTGACGCGGGCTTTTTCGCGCCAAAGAAAAGGATCATTCCCCCAGCGGATATGCAGGTTAAGACCAATATTGGCAAAATAATCCAGGGGTTGGCGGGAACAAGATGCAGGAGCATCAACAGGGCTATCAAAGCTGCGCCCGCCAGGATCAGGAGATGACAGGCAAAAAAGGAACCACGCACACCCAGTATCACTGCGAGTGTTCTAGCTCCGAACGCTTGATCCTCTTCCAGATCTTCCAGTGCGTTGGCCAGGTTCAATGCTACGCCCAGTAAAAAACCCACCGGCACTAACCAGAGCAAAAATGGCAATACACGGCCCACGCCGACGAAGGCATAGAGAGGAATCAGAGGCATTGCCAGAGCAAAAACGATACCACTGAGCGGCGTTGATTTCAGGCCAAGGTTATATGCCTGTGCCAATGTGAGATAGAGCAGTGATACCAACAATGCCAGGGGAGGAAGCGGGAGCAGCAGGAGCACCATGAGCACTATCATGAAGAGACCGGCCACCAGGGCTTCACGAGGATGCACCAGGCCGCGAGGAATAGGTTTCTCCGGTTTACCTGCTGCATCCAGGCGGCGATCACAGTAGTCGTTGATCATGGCGATCGAAATCTGCATAGCGGTATGCGCCGCGATCACCAGCAAGACTGTGCTCCATACTAAACGCGGCCGGGCAGCTAATAACGTAAAAATGCTGACGCCAATGATGTGTATGAAAACAGGTCCAGGGTGACTGAGCAAGAAAAAACCCAGGAGTATGTCGCTGACACGGCGCTTTCTCACAATTTCCATGGGAATATACTTTCCTCTTTTTTGACCTACAGAGATTATAGCGAAGAAGTAGCCGTGGAGCCAATATCAGCAGGCGAGGTACAAGATTATTCGTAGCCCGATTAGCGGACAGGCAAGCGCTCTAAAACCGCTTTAAACCATTGTGTGCGTATCTCGTCACCGGCGAGGGCCAGGGTTATAAAGATACCGAGAATAGTTCCAACCACCCAGAGAGCGAGCGAGATCGCGCCCATATCTGCAGAGTAAAGCAGGTGAATGACATATGAGAAGGTTTGCGAGAGAGGGGCGGCGAATGGCAGAACGTTGCGCAGGGATGGCAGTAACCAGATAACGCCAAGGGTTGTTATCGATGCCAGGACAACCACCATCAGCAGTTCTGCGAGGGAGGGACGCCACAAGGAAAACCGGCCGTCAGTGTGCCGCTGCGGACTGTTCGCAACGCGCTGCATGATCAACATCGTCATGTCCGCAGGCTCGGCAACCAGCTGAAGCTGACGCAACGAAGAGGTGATTTCCTCAAGCAAAGAGAGTTCCCGGCTGCAAGCATCACACTGTGCGATATGCCCTTCCAGTTCACGTACCTGGTTCATGGTCAGTTGGTTATCAATATAGAGTTGTAATTGTTTCCTTGCATCATGACAACGCATTATGCGCCTCTCGTTCTGGTATTCCGTTCGTGGTCAAACATCTCTATACGCTCTTTCAATAAATTGCGTGCCCGAAATAAATGTGTTTTAATAGTACCAATGGGCATGGTTAAAATCTCAGCCATCTCCTCGTAGGTCATATCCTGGAGATGGCGAAGTACCAGCACTATGCGATACTTTGCGGGCAAATTTGCGAGATGTTCATGAACAAGAGCTTGACGGGCGCGGGCTTCCAATTCGGCATCGACGCGTTGCTCACGACTGGTACTGGATACTATCTGTTCCGCCTGCACTTCGAGCTGGATAGCTCTATCGCGCTTGCGCTGTTCAAGCTGTTTTAAGGCGCAATTGTAGGCGATGCGATAAAGCCATGTGGAGAAGCGGGCTTCACCACGAAAAGTGGGGAGACCCTGCCACGCGGCCAAAAATGTCTCTTGTGTGGCTTCATTTGCTTCTTCATACTGTTGCAGCATGCGAAAAACAAGATTGAAGACACGCCGCTGGTGATGCTGCACCAACTGGGCAAAGGCATCATGATCTCCTTTTTTACTGGCAGAGACAAAATGAGCTTCTTCCTGCTCAGTAAAAGAGGGAATTGCGCTAGTTAGAGACATCCCTATACCGTGTGTTGGTTGCAATAAACGCTCACTCATACTTTCTGTTAGATAACTCAACAGGGGAAAATGTTTCATGAACTTGACTTGAAACAAATTCGTTGTTGTTACTATCATACCATAGGTATTCATACGGTAATCGAGATGAAGGAATTGTGATGTCCGCGAGTTTACTGGTTGTCCTGATCGGCTGGTTAGTAGCGCTGGCTATCTTTTTTGGCTTTATTGTTCTCCTGCGCTATCTACAATACCGGGAGCACATTGCGATGATTAGCACCGGGATTCATCCCGATAGCCTGCGTGTAACGCGTCGCAGGAGCAGGGGCTTGCTGCGGGCAGGACTGATCATCGCGATGGTCGGGTTGACTCTGACCATTGGCCTCTACCCCATTGGTTATATTTTGCCGCCGATTTTTTCAGCTATGCCTTTCCATCTCGGCCCCTGGCTGCTGCCAGGCCTCATTCCCCTTGGCGTTGGTATCGCCCTGATCACAAGCTATTACCTGGAGCGGGACGTTCCGCCCGATAGTGAGGGAGTTGAACGGATATCAAAGGTTAAAGAGGCAGCTGAGAACGATGATCCAGAGTGAAAAAACGAAAAAGTATATTTTTATAAATTTGCTAAAAAAACACTTGACACCACCACAAAGCGGTGGTATTATCTCACTTGCGCCCGACACATACATGAAAGAGCGCACCCGATGCGAAAGCGTCAGAAATGTACTTGAACAACTGAAGAGTGGTAAGGAAATTAATAGTAACAGATTTAACCTGTCAATACAGTGACAAGCTTGTCTATTCAGTTTCAGTCTAAGGACTGAACTATACAAATTGAACTTGAGTCTCCACAGAGAGATTCAGATAGATTTGGATGGCGAGTTTGATCCTGGCTCAGGATAAACGCTGGCGGCGTGCCTAACACATGCAAGTCGAACGCGCTCCCCTCCTTCGGGAAGGGAGCGAGTGGCGGACGGGTGAGTAAGACGTGGGTCACCTACCTTTCAGT
>WNGQ01005275.1_pt1 | contig 26148 bp, 20 predicted proteins | sample 5407661 | NCBI WGS metagenome assembly WNGQ01 (sample SAMN13153382, study PRJNA577476) | soil metagenome | isolation source: 60 cm soil or saprolite under Garry oak tree replicate 2 | place: USA:California | collected 2016-06-15 | reverse complement strand
CCTTATCGGTGAACGTCTGACCGCCGTCGCGCGAGCGTGCGAGCCAGACGGCATGGAAGGCCGTCGGGAGGAGCGCCTCGGTGGCGGTGGCGATGCCGCTGAACGCCTGATAGACGACGTGACTGTTGGGGTCGATCGTGAGGTTTCCGATCTCGTTGTCCTCGAGCAGGAAAACGTGTGCGACGTCGATTGCCGAGCCCAGCTGCGTGAAGCTGGCGCCGGCGTCGAAGCTGCAGTTGACGTCGATATTGAAGGTCACGATGTCGTGATACGAGATGCACACCTTGGACGCTTGGTCGGCGGCGATCCACTCGCGGTCATCGCCGGGAATGGTGGCGCTGATGACGTTTTTGGTCCAGGTCGTTCCGCCATCCTGACTGGTGCTGACGGTGACATTCGCGAGGCTGAGGCTCGCCACGTAGACGTTGTGGATGCCGCTGGCGTTCGCGTCGGGCGCGGTGCTCAAGTCCGTGTCGCCGCCCCCCGGCCCCACTCCACCGGCGGCTTGGGAGAGCTGGTTGGGCGATTGCAGCGCGGTGTAGTGCAGGCCGCCGTCGGTGGACTTCCAGGCGAGCGTGCCGGCAGAGAGGCCAAGCTCCGAGGAGACGTAGAATGTCCCCGTGTTGTCGGCGCGAATCGCGGGCTCCGCTGCGCCGTTCGTGCACGCCGACGCGCCCGGGCAGACCGTCCCAGGCGTGGCGCCGAGCGGGAAGTTCTCGAACGTGAACGGTCCCCCGCTCACCGACTGCGCGTGCACGCCGCCCGCCGGCTTGGGTGACGAAAGCGGACGCTCGTCGCAGGACGCGAGGAACAGCACGCATCCCAGGACGGTCAAGCAGGCAGCCCGCCGGGTTCCGTCGTCCGCAAGGTCGATCCTCATGGCTAGCCTCCGTGTCTGGTCGAGGGGTCTCGGTTCCTGGGGCGTCGGCGCAAGTTTCGCACCCCCATGCCGCACTCGAGCAACGATGGGCTGCGACACCGGTCTGCACGAGCCTGTCGCGGCCGCGCAACCCCGGTGTTGCGGCGGCTCGGCGCGGCGAAGTCGTTGTCCTGCACGTGTGGTTGAATGCGCACTCGTCCTGCGGTAGCTTCTGCGCCCCATGAGTGGTCCTCGCTCGGCAACGAATCTCTCGCTGACCCGCATCACCGACGTGCACATCCATGTTCAGCCGTGGCGCGAGCTCAAGCCCAACGTGCTCGAGACGATGTGGAAGAGCCACGGTGCCGAGCGGGACTTGATGATCCAGGTGATGGACGATCCGCGCGCGCTGCTCGAGGTCATGGACCGCGCGGGCGTGTGGCGGGCAGGCCTGGTGAATTACCCGTCGCCCGACGTGATGGGATTCACCGATGCGACCAACGCCTTCGCCGCCAAGTACGCGCAGGCCGACCCGGAGCGATTGCTGCCCTACGGCGGCGTGCACCCCCGCTTCACGAAGGACCCGGCGGGCGACGTGGACCGCCTCGCCGAGCTCGGCATCCGGCTCGTCAAGATCCACCCGCCGCACCAGGGGATGCCGGCGAACGCCTACACGAACGGACTCGAGGCGCTGAACATCTACCGGCGGTGCGAGCAACGCGGCCTACCGGTGATGATCCACACCGGCACCAGCATTTTTCCCGGGGCCCGTTCCAAGTACGGCAACCCGATGGAGCTCGACGACGTCGCGATCGATTTTCCCGATCTCCGCATCGTGATGGCGCACGGCGGCCGGCCGCTATACATGGAGGAGGCATTTTTCGTTTTGCGACGCCACCGGGGGATGTGGCTCGACGTCTCCGGGATACCGCCCGCCCGCTTGTTGCAGTACTTTCCGCGTCTCGCGGAGCTCGCGGATCGGGTCCTGTGGGGCACGGACTGGCCGAGCCCGGGCGTGACGGACATGCGGATCAACATCGACCAGTTTCTGGCGCTGCCGCTCAGCGACCCGCACAAGAAGGCGATTCTCGAGACCAATGCGCTGGCTCTGTTCCCTGCTGCTCGCTAGCCCCCCATTCATGGCGGCCGCGACCGCCCAGACATCGGGTCCCCCCCACCCCACGTCGCTCCAGTTCGATGTCGCCCAAGTCCCCGCCACGCGCGACTCGTTCGTGTTTCGCCTGCGCGGCGAGGAGCGCGGGTGGGCGGTGTGGCAGTACGAGATTCGCCCGCTGGAAACGACCCAAGAGGTGGTGTATACGGCGACCTCCGAGTTCCGGCCGGTCGAGGAAGAGCGCTTACGCGTCGTCGTGAACCGCCTGACCGGCCAGCCGATCTCCACTTTTCACCACATCGACTTGTACTCGCCGCGGAGCGACACCGTCATGGTGGAGCACGATCTGGAAGTGCAGCGGGGCGAGATCGCCGGTCGCCGCCGGGTGGGGACCAAGAGCGGTGGCGTGAAGATCGTTCCGGTGAGCCACCCCTTCGCCCCGGGAACGGTGCTCTCGGACTACGTCTTCCTCGCAGGCGCCGTATCGAACGCCGGGCCGGGTGATTCGCTCGCCGCTCCGGCGTACAAGGAATTCGACGACTCGCTCGTGACCCTGAGCTTCGTCGCCGAAGCGCCCACCTCGATCGAGGTCCCCGCCGGCCGGTACGACGTGCTGCCGCTCCGGAGCGGCGGCTTCCGGATCTACGCCACCCGCACGGGCCCCCGCCGCGTGGTGAAGGGCGAGACGCTGGACGGGGTGTTCTCGTTCGAGCTGGTCCGGTCGGGGCCGGTCGTCCCCACCCCCGAATGAGAGGTCGTATGCGCGTCCCGTCCGTCGTCGGAGGACTGCTGCTCGTGGGCGCGGCGCTCGCTCCCGCGCTGCTCGGTCAGGCGGGACAGATTCCCTACGAAGCGTTCACGCTGCCCAACGGCCTCCGCGTCCTCTACTCGGAGGATCATTCGACGCCCATCGTGTCGGTGGACGTGTGGTACCACACCGGCTCGCGGAACGAGCGGCCCGGCCGATCCGGCTTCGCGCACCTGTTCGAGCACATGATGTTCGAGGGCTCGGCCCATGTGAAAAAGGGCGAGCACTTCCAGCTGATCTCGCGCGCCGGCGGCTCGAACAACGGTAGCACGGCGGAAGACCGCACCAACTACTACGAGACGCTGCCCTCGAATCGTCTGAACTTGGCCCTTTGGCTCGAAGCCGACCGCATGCGGTCGCTCGCCATCACGGACGAGAACTTCCATAACCAGCGGGAGACGGTGAAGGAAGAGCGCCGCCTGCGGGTCGACAACCAGCCGTACTCGCCCGCGTTCATCGACGGCATGACCTGGCCGTTCGACAGCGCCGGGTGCTTCGCCTACGCGCACACCGTCATCGGGTCGATGGACGACCTGAACGCCGCCCAGCTCCCCGACGTCCGGGCGTTTTTCGACACCTACTACGCCCCCAACAATGCCACGCTCGTCGTGGTGGGCGACTTCAAGCCCCTCGAGCTGCGGCACTACGTGAATCAGTACTTCAGCGAGATTCCGCGTCACGCCGCTCCACCCGCCGTGAGCTGCAGCGCGCATCTTGCACCGGGCACGGAGCGGCGCGAGGTGACCGACGTGCACGCCAACCTGCCGGCGGTGCTCCGGATCTATCGCGCGCCGCCCCATGCCGACCCCGACACCCGCGCGCTCGAGCTCCTGAACGTGATCCTCGGCCAGGGCGAGAGCTCGCGCCTGAACGTGGCGGTGGTGCGGCGGGAGAAAGCCGCGCTCGGCACCCAGGTGATCGTGAATCCATACGATTCCCGGCGCGGGCCCGGCGTGCTGCTCGTCCTCGCCATCGCCAACCAGGGCGTGAACCCGCTCAGGCTCGATACCCTCGTCACCGCCCAGCTGGACAGCATTCGAGCGACCGGAGTCACGGACGAGGAGCTGACGAAGGCGAAGAACACCTTCCGCGCGGGCTTCGTCCACACACGCGAGACCACGCTCGGGAAAGCGGAGGAGCTGCATCACTACGACATGTTCCACCCCTCGCTGGCCGAGATCAACACCGACTTGGAGCGCGTTCTGGCCGTGACGGCGGACGACGTGCGCCGCGTGGCGGCCAAGTACCTCGATCCGGCGAACGCGGTCGTGATCGTGGTCAAGCCCGCGGCGGGCGGGGGGGCGCAGTGAGCAGGTGGACGGTGGTCGCGGTTGCGGCCGTTCTTCTCCTGTCCGCCCGTCCACCCTTCTCCCTGTCCGCCCAAGCCTTCCCCACCGCTCCGCCCAAGCCCACCCCCCTCACGCCCGTCCGCTTCCCGCCGTTCAAGGAGGCGACGCTCGCCAACGGACTGCAGCTCGTGGTCATCGAGCATCACGAGCAGCCGGTCGTCTCGGCGACGCTGTCGTTCCGCGCCGGTGGGATTTACGACCCGGCGGGCAAGGAGGGGCTGTCCACCCTGGCGGCGGAGCTGCTCTCCAAGGGCACGGACAATCGCAGCGCGGAGCAGATCGCCGCCACGATTGAAGGCGTGGGCGGCACTCTGGCGGCGACCTCGGGAGACGACTTCCTCACGATCTCGGCCGATGCGCTGAGCGACCAGGCGGAGCTCGTGCTCGATCTACTGGGGGACGTGACGCTGCATCCGACGTTCCCGGAGAGCGAGCTTGAGCTGGCGCGCACCCGCGCGCTGTCCGCACTCGCGCTGGAGCTGTCCCAGCCCGGGGCCGTGGCGCAACGGTTCTTCGGGAGCGAGATCTACGGCCGCAACCCCTACGGCCGGAGCGCGACACGCGAGAGCTATCGCGCCGTCACTCGGGACGACGTGACGCAGTTCGTCCGGCAACGGCTCCGGCCGGTCGGTGCGCTGCTGGTGGTTGCGGGGGACGTGACGGACGCCCAGGTGCGGGAGCTCGTGACAAAATCGTTCCCGGGCTGGCATGGCGCGCCGCAGCCGAGTCCCGCCCTGCCCGCTCCCACCACGCGGGTCGCGACCGACATCCTGCTGGTACACCGGCCGGGCTCGGCGCAGGCGAACATCGCGCTCGGCAACACGACCATCCTGCCGACCGACCCGGTCTACTACCCGGGCCGTGTCGCGACTCAGGTCTTGGGCGGCGGGGCGGACTCGCGACTCTTCCTCATCCTGCGAGAGCAGAAGAGCTGGACGTACGGCGCGTACGCTTCCCTGCATCGCTACCGCGGGCTCGGCTACTGGCAGGCGACCGCGGAGGTGCGCACGGACGTGGCCGACAGTGCCTTACGCGAGCTGCTGCATCAAATCGATCGGATCAGGACCGAGACGATTCCGGACTCGGAGCTCGCCGCCACGAAAGGATTCCTCGTCGGCTCCTTCCCGCTCACGATCGAGACGCCGAGCCAGATTGCGAGCCAGGTCGCGAGCGTGAAGCTGCTCGGCCTGGGCGATGAGTATTTGCGGCTGTACCGCGACCGACTCGGCGCGGTGACCGCGCTCCAGGCGCGGGCGGCCGCCGCACGCCTGTACCGGCGCGGCGCGCTCTCGATCGTCGTTGTGGGCGACGGCGCGAAGCTGTACGACCGGCTCCAGGCGATCGCCCCCATGCGGATGGTGGACGTGGACGGCAAGCCGCTCACGCCGGCGGATCTCACCCCACCGACGGGGCCCGTCGCGCTGGACGCCACGCAGCTCGCGGCGCACAGCGACAGCTCGCGCGTCGTGATCCAGGGGAATCCGGTGGGGTTCACGGTTTCGGAGATTCGGCGCTCCCCGCCGGATTCGCTGGTGTACGCGGAGCGGTCGAATCTGGCGAACGGCACGTTCCAGCAGCAGACCACGCTCGTGCTCGAACCGGCCAGCGGGGTGGTGCGGCAGGTCGATCAGGTGACGACCCAGCAGGGCCAGAAAGCCGAGACCCACCTCACCTACACCGGAGGCCGGGTGAAAGGCGCGAGCGCGGCGCCGCAGCGGGACGGATCGGTGAAGCGTTTCGAGATCGATACGACGCTGCCGCCGGGAACGGTGGACGAGAACGCCGTCCCGTTCGTCGTGCCCGCGCTCCCGCTCGCTGCCGGTAAGACCTTCGCGATGACGTTCTTCACGCCGAGCGAGAATGCCATCAGGGTGCTCACGTTCAAGGTGGGTGCCGCGGAGGCCGTTACCGTTCCGGCCGGCACGTTCCAGGGATTCCGCATCGACGTGACCGGCTCGCGGGTGCCGTTTACGATGTACGTGGGCACCGAGGCGCCCCGCCGCCTGCTCAAGACGGAATTCGTGGGACAGCCGTTCGTCGTCGAACTCGTCAAGTAACTCGGGGACCACGGAGGACACCAGCATGCGGTCATTGTTGTCTCTGCTGCTCGCATTCGCGGGCGCGTGCGCGTCGGCCGGCGCCCGACCGGCGCAGACGCCCGCGCCGGCGGGTCCCGCCGCGCCCCCGGCGTCCGCGGCGCCCGAGAGCTCGAGCGTCACGCGCCCCCAATACCCATCCGCCTACATGCGGCACGCCAACCCGCCGGTCGTGATCCGGAACGCCACGATCATGACCGCCACGGGTCAGGAGGTCCCCAACGGCTCGATCCTGCTCAAGGACGGGCGGATCGTCGCCGTGGGAGCGAAGGTCGACGCCCCTACCGACGCGGTGGTCGTGGATGGGACGGGCAAGTACGTGACGCCCGGGCTGATCGACGACCACTCGCACATCGGCGTGTACGCCGCGCCGGGGACCGATGCCGAGTCGGACGGCAACGAGGCGACGAATCCCGTGACGGCCGAGGTGTGGGCGGAGCATTCGTTCTGGCCCCAGGACCCGCAGATCCCGCTTGCGATCGCCGGCGGGATCACCACCATCCAGGCGCTGCCGGGCTCGGCTAACCTGATCGGGGGGCGCAGCGCGATCCTGAAGCTCATCCCGGCGCGCACCGTGCAGGAGATGAAGTTCCCCGGCGCGCGCTACGGCCTGAAAATGGCCTGCGGCGAGAATCCCAAGCGGGTGTACGGCCGAAAGGGTGGTCCCTCGACACGCATGGGCAACATGGCGGGTTACCGCGCCGCGTTCATCCTGGCGGAGGCGTATCGACGCAAATGGGACGCCTGGAATAAGGACCACAAGGGCGATCCGCCCGAGCGCAACCTCCGCCTCGAGTCGCTGGCCGAAGTGCTGCGCGGGAACATGTACGTGCAGAACCACTGTTACCGCGCCGACGAGATGGCTCAGATGCTCGACCTGGCTCGCGAGTTCGGGTTCAAGATCCGCTCCTTCCACCACGCGGTGGAGTCGTACAAGATCGCCGACCTGCTCGCGAGGGAAGGGACATCGGTCTCGGTGTGGGCGGACTGGTGGGGGTTCAAGGAAGAGGCGATGGACGGGATCCAGCAAAACGCCGCCCTGAACCAACAGGCGGGCGGTCGGCCGATCATCCATTCGGACGATCCGGGCGGCATCCAGCGGCTCAACCAGGAAGCCGCCAAGGCGATGTACGCCGGGCAACGGTCCGGCATCCCAATCACGCGCGACCAGGCCCTCCGGTGGATCACGGCCAACCCTGCCTGGGTCCTCGGGCTCGACTCGATTGTCGGAACGCTCGAGCCGGGCAAGATGGCCGACGTGGTGGTGTGGTCCGGCGATCCGTTCTCGGTCTACTCGAAGCCCGTGCAAGTTTACAACGACGGGTGGCTCGCTTACGACCGCAACGATCCCGCGCATCAGCCGCGCACCGACTTCGAGCTGGGCGAGGTGCCCGCGCCCGGGAGCGACCGATGATCGCGCTCTTGCTCGCCCAGACCATTGCCATTACGGGTGGGACGGTGTATCCCGTCTCCGGCCCGAAGCTCGCCAACGCCAGCGTGCTGATCCGCGACGGGCGGATCGTGGCCGTAGGAGCGAACGTGACCATTCCCCCGGGTGCGACCCGCATCGACGCGGCCGGGAAATGGATTACCCCGGGGCTCATTGACGGCGCGGGCCAGCTCGGCCTCGTGGAGATCAGCGCCGTGCCGGGGACGCGCGAGGCGAGCGCTCAGGGCGACACCATCGCCGCGGCCTTCAACGTGGCGGAGGGGATCAACCCCGCCTCGACGCTCATCCCCGTCACGCGGATCGAAGGGATCACCACCGCCCTTGCCGCACCGACCGGCAACCTCGTGAGCGGCCAGGCGGTCCTGATCGATCTCGACGGCGCGACGATCGAGCAGATGCTGGTGAAGTCCCCGGTGGGGATCGTGGCCGACCTCTCGGAAAGCGCCAAAGACGAAGCCGGGGGGTCACGCGCCGCCGTAGCGGATCGGTTGCGCCGCGTGTTTCGGGATGCCCTCGAGTACGAGCGGCGCAAGGTCGACTTCAGCCGGGCGCAGATGCAGCCGCTATCGGCATCGGCCCGCGATCTGGAGGCGCTGCTGCCGGTGCTCCACGGCCGCGTGGCCCTCATCGCCTACGCGAACCGACGGAGCGACATCGAGACCGCGTTGCGGCTCGCGAAGGAGTTCAAGGTCAGACTCATTCTGGCTGGCGCGGCCGAGGGCTGGGAGATCGCGGCGACGATCGCCGCAGCGGGCGTCCCCGTCCTGGTGGAGCCGATGAACAACATCCCCGGCTACGACGCGCTCGGCGTCCGCTACGCCAACGCGGCCGTCCTCGCCAAGGCGGGCGTCAGGGTCGCGCTGCTCGAGACCGACACCCACAAGTCGCGCAACCTGCGCCAGCAGGCCGGGAACGCCGTGTCCTACGGCATGACGTGGGACCAAGCGCTGCGCGCCGTGACGCTCTCTCCCGCGGAGATCTTTGGAGTAGCCGACCGCTACGGCTCGCTCGAGCCCGGCAAGGTGGCCAACGTCGTCGTCTGGTCGGGAGACCCGTTCGAATTTACGACGGGCGTGGAGCACGTGCTGATTCGGGGCAAGGAGATCCCACTCAAGAGCCGGCAGACGGAGTTGTTTGAGAGGTACAAGAAGCTGCCGCCCAGCTACTAGCCTAGGCGACTGCCTTCGGATAGACGCTCACCCGGAAGCGCTTCTTGTTCTTGTGCTCGAACTTGACCTGGCCGTCCACCACCGTGAACAGCGAATCATCGGACGCCCGTCGGACGTTGGTCCCGGGATGGAATTTCGTGCCCCGCTGCCGGACGATGATCGTCCCCGCGGTGACGAACTCCCCGGCGAAGCGCTTCACGCCGAGGTACTTCGGCCCGGAGTCGCGGCCGTTGCGAGAGGAACCGACACCCTTCTTGTGCGCCATCGTTGCGTCCCTCAGTCCTTGAGCTTGACGTCCGCGATCTTCACTTCAGTGAACGGCTGCCGGTGCCCGGCGTGGCGCCGGTACCCGGTGCGACGCGCGAACCGGTAGATCTTGATCTTCTCGCCCTTGCCGTGGCGCACCACCTCGGCCGTGACTTTGGCGCCTTTCACAACCGGCTTCCCCGCGTGCACCTGCTTGCCGTCGCTCGCGAGCAGCACGCGGTCGAACGTCACCTTGCTCCCGGGCTCCGCTTCGAGCAGCGGGATCTTGATCGTGACTCCGGGCTCGGCGCGAAACTGGGCGCCCCCGGTCGAGAAAATGGCGTAGGTCATGGGTCGCGGATCTTAAAGAGGGGCTTACGGATAGTCAAGGTTGGGGAGGTTGGAGGAGGTTAGGGGAGGTTGCGCCGGTGACCATCAGCCTCCCCTAACCTCCCCAACCTCCCAAACCTCCGTTCACGCGACGGCATACTGCTCAGTCACGTCTCTCCCCGCGGGCTTTGCCATCATGCGGAATTCATCGAGCCGCATCATCGGGTCGTCGCGCACCTCCAGCTCGAGTCCCGTTTGCTTCTCGAGCTGTCGTAAGAAGTTCGGCTCTTGCTCCACGAGGTACAGGGCGACATCGGGGTGCAGCCGCACGGCCAGCTGGCGTTCCTTGTGGTCCGCACCGGCCCGCTTGAGGGAACGCTCCATGCGCCGCACCACGACTTCGGGACGGAACACCCGTCCCGTGCCATGGCACGTCGGGCACTCCGCGGTCATCGATTGCCACAGCGACGGGCGCACCCGCTGCCGCGTCATCTCGATCAGGCCCAGCTCGGATACGGCGAACGCCTTGGTGCGCGCCCGGTCGCGTCCCAGATGGGCGCGTAACTCCTGGAGCACCTTGTCCCGGTTGCCGCGGGATTCCATGTCGATGAAATCCACGACGATGATGCCGCCGATGTCGCGCAGCCGCAGCTGGCGCGCGACCTCGCGCGCCGCCTCGACATTGGTCTTCAGGATCGTGCTCTCGGGATCCTTCTTGCCGGTGTAGCGGCCCGTGTTCACGTCGATCGAGGTGAGGGCTTCTGTCGGCTGAATGATCAGGTAGCCGCCGGTCGGCAGTTCCACCCGCGGCTTGAAGAGACTCCGGATCTCCGCCTCGATGTCGTACTCGTCGAACAGGGACGTCTCGGCCTGGTACAGCTTCACCCGGTCCAGCAAATCGGGGTCGATCTGCTTCAGGTACTGCACCACCTCGTCATGCAACACCTTCGAATCGACGAGCAGCGAGTCGACTTTGTCCGAGAACAGGTCGCGGATGATGCCGCGCGTGAGCGACGTCTCCCGTTGCAGCAATGCGGGCGCCCGCACCGACCCCGCCTTGCGCTTGATCTTCTTCCACAGGCCGTACAGGTGTTCGATCTCGCGCTTGCAGCTCTGCTCCGTGAGGTCTTCGGCGACGGTGCGGATGATCCATCCGCCCGCCCCCGGCTCCTTGGGGACGAGTTTGGACACCAGGTCGCGCAGCTTGGCGCGCTGTTCCCTGTTCTCGATCTTGCGGGAGACGCCGACTTTGGAGGCGAACGGCATGTAGACGAGGAACCGCCCGGCCAGCGAGATCTGCGCGGTGACGCGCGGCCCCTTGGTTCCGATCGGCTCCTATCAGGTCGGAGGCGTGGAGAAAGGCGCTCTTTTCCGCCCCGATGTTGACGAACGCGGCCTGTATCCCCGGAAGCACGGCCTCGACCGTGCCGAGGTAGATGTCGCCCACCATGCGGCGGGCGTCCGGACGATCCACCAAGAGCTCAACAAGGCGGTCGTCCTCCAGGATCGCTACGCGAGTTTCGCGTGCGGTCCCGCTGATCAGAATTTCCCGTTTCAAAGCAAGTGCCCTCGACCCCGGTCGGCCAACAGCCGGTCGGGATCCTACGATTGTTCCAGCAAGAACTCATTCCGAGTTGATCGGCTGAGGATGGGCTGAACCGATTGGAGCGGTCGCCCGCGGGCGGCGTTGCAATGACGCCACGTAGCGCGGACAGACCTCGCATCCAATGCATGATCTAAACATAAGTGGGCTTGCAACTTACGTCAACAGCCCCGAGATTTATCAGGCAAATGCGCACTTCTCTGCTCCGTTCCCTCGCGGGGGGTTTCGTCCTGACCGGCATGTTCACCAGCGCGGCGCCCGCCGGGGCCCAGACGCTCCAGTATCCAGCCGCTCGCAAGAGCGATGTGGTGGACGACTATCACGGGACCAGAGTCCCCGATCCGTACCGCTGGCTCGAGGATCCGGACTCGCCCGAAAGCCGCGCCTGGATCGAGGCGCAGAATCGGCTGACCGCCGCCTACCTCGCGGAAATCCCCGCGCGCGGCACGATCCGCGAGCGGCTGACGAAGCTTTGGAACTATCCGAAGTACGGCACGCCGTTCCGGAAGGGACGCCGCTACTTCTTTTTCAAGAACGACGGTCTCCAGAACCAGTCGGTCCTGTACCGGCAGGCGTCGCTTACGGCGGACCCGGAGACGCTGCTCGACCCGAACCTCTTGTCCGAAGACGGCACGGTGGCCATCTCCACGCTGGCGGTCTCGGATGACGGGCGGCTCCTCGCATACGGTACGTCCGCCAGCGGCTCCGATTGGGAGGAGTTCCGCGTGCGCGACGTCGCGACGGCCCGGGATCTCTCGGATCACCTGAAATGGATCAAGTTCTCGGGGGCTTCGTGGACCAAGGACGCCGCCGGCTTCTTTTACAGTCGCTACCAGGAGCCGACCAACAAGGCGCTCACCGACGTGAACCGGTTCCAGCGGGTCTACTATCACCGGCTGGGCACCGACCAGTCGCAGGACCGGCTCGTGTACGAGCGCCCTGACCAGCCGGATTGGGGGATGAATGCCGAGGTGACGGACGATGGGCGCTACGCGGTGCTGAACGTATGGCTCGGCACCGACCGACGGAACCGGCTTTACTACCTCGACTTGAAGGACCCGAAGCGCCCGAAGGTCACGGGGGACGTGGTGCGGCTACTCGACGACTTCGACGCGAGCTACGGATTCGTGGGGAATGACGGGCCCGTGTTCTACTTCCTCACCGATCTCGACGCCCCCCGCAAGCGCATGGTCGCGATCGACACCCGGCACCCCGACCGGGCCCGTTGGCGCGAGGTCATCCCGCAGGGCCCGGACGTGCTCGACGGGGTCCAGATCGTCCACGACACGTTCGTGGCCAACTATATGCACGATGCGTCCTCCCGGCTGCGTTTGTTCGCGCTGGACGGACGATTCGTCAAGGAGCTCGAGCTCCCGACGCTCGGCTCGATCGGCGGGATCAGCGGGGAGCGGAAGGACGACGAGATGTTCTACGCGTTCACCTCGTTTCTCTACCCGACGACAATCTTCCGTTACGACTTCAAGACCGGCGGGACGAGCGTATTCAAAGCGCCGACGATCGACTTCGATCCGTCCGGCTACGAGACGCAGCAGGTGTTTTACGCGAGCAAAGATGGCACCCGGGTGCCGATGTTCATCACGCACAAGAAAGGGCTGCGCCTCGACGGCTCCAACCCGACGTACCTGTATGGCTACGGCGGGTTCAACATCAGCCTCACGCCGAGCTTCTCGGTGGCGATGCTCGTGTGGCTCGAGATGGGCGGTGTCTACGCCGTCCCCAACCTTCGGGGCGGCGGAGAGTACGGCGAGGAGTGGCATCAGGGCGGGATGCACGAGAAGAAGCAGAACGTGTTCGACGACTTCATCGCCGCCGCCGAGTACCTGATCGCCCAGGGCTACACGTCCACGCCAAAACTCGCCATCGCGGGCGGGTCGAACGGCGGGCTGCTCGTCGGGGCCGCGATCACGCAGCGCCCCGAGCTATTCGGGGCAACCCTTCCCGCGGTGGGGGTGATGGACATGCTGCGGTTTCACAAGTTCACGATCGGCTGGGCGTGGGTGACGGACTACGGGTCCGCCGACAGCGCGGCGCAGTTCCCCTACCTCTACAAGTACTCGCCGCTGCACAACATCCGGGCGGGGACACGCTACCCGGCCACGCTCGTCACGACCGCCGATCACGACGATCGCGTCGTGCCGGGGCATTCCTTCAAGTTCACTGCGGCGCTCCAGGCAGCGCAGGCGGGACCACAGCCGGTGTTGATCGAGATCGAGACGAAAGCCGGACACGGAGCCGGCAAGCCGACCAGCAAGCTGATCGAGGAGCAGGCGGATCGATTTGCGTTTCTGGTTCGGAATCTGGGCATTCAGTGATAAAAGGTTGTGGAGGTTAGGGGAGGTTAGAGGAGGCTGCGGCGTGACCTTCTCCAACCTCCCCAACCTCCTCCAACCTTCCCTAACTTGTTCTAGTCGCCGATCTCGCAGATCTTCGCGTCCCGCATCATCCGCTCGACGGGGTAGTCCGTCGTATAGCCGTAGCCGCCGTGCAGCTGCACGGCTTTGGTGGTGGCGCGCATGGCGAGCTCGGAGGCGTACAGCTTCGCCATCGCCGCCTCCTTCTTGAACGGCCGGCCGTGCTGCTTGAGCCACGCCGCGTGATATACGAGGTGCTTGGCGGCCTCGATTTCGGTCGCCATGTCGGCGAGCGCGAAGTGGACGCCCTGGAAACTGGCGATCGCCTTGCCGAATTGTCGCCGGGTCGTCGTGTAGCGGAGACACTCCTCCAGCGCCCCTTCGGCTAGCCCTAGGGCGAGCGCCCCGAGGCCGACGCGACCCCCGTCGAGCGTATGGAGGAACTGCCGGAAGCCGTTGTTCACGGGCCCGAGGACGTTCTCCTTCGGGACGATCGCGTCCTGCAGCACCAGCTCGCGGGTATCCGACGCGCGCCAGCCCAGCTTGTCCTCTTTTTTCGCCGCCATCACGCCGCGACACTTGGGGAGCGACGGATCGTGGCCCACGCCGACCCGTTTCGCTTCCTCGAGATCGGTCGTGTCCTTGGTCACGATGAATGCCGTGATGCCCCGGGTTCGCTTGGCGGCGGGATCGGTGCGGGCGGTCACGACGAAGATCTCGCCGACTCCGGCGTGCGTGATGAAGATCTTCGAGCCGTTCAGGACGTAGTGGTCGCCCTTCTCCTCCGCGCTGGTGGCGGTGCCGCCGGCGTCCGACCCCGCGCCGGGCTCGGTCAGCCCGAACCCCCCGAGGACCTTCCCGGCGGCGAGGAGCGGGACGTAGCGCTGTTTCTGCTCGGGCGTGCCGAAGTCCACGATGGGCGACGTGCCGAGCGTGGTGTGGGCGCTCACGGTGATGGCGTGGCTCGCGTCGACCTTCGCGAGCTCGTGGATCACCATGATGTAGGAGAGGTAGTCCATGCCGGACCCACCCAGCTCCTCCGGCCACGGAATGCCGAACAGGCCGAGGTCGGCCATCTGGCGCACGTTGTCCCAGGGGAACTCGCTCGCCAGGTCGTAGCGGCGCGCGCTCGGCTTGACGACCTGCTGCGCGAAGTCGCGCACCATATCGCGCACCTGGAAGTGATGATCGGTGAAGTAGAGGGTGTCGTGCATGCTGGCAAATATAGTTACACGTTGCACGTTGCACGTTGCACGAGCGCCCGGAACGCGAGCCGCGTGGAACGTGTGCCGTGGAACGTGCAACGCCTTTATCCCGTAGTCCCAAACCCTGCGGCAATGCAGTTGATGGATAGCAACAGTGCGGCCAATCCGTCCTCCTGTCCCGCGCGATGGCGCCGCAGCAGCTCGACTTGCTGGCGGTTCACCTGGTTCAGCGCGGGCAGGCGGCTCGCCAGGCGCTGTCGGAACTGGGGGAATCGCGCGGTGAGCTCGGTGCCGCCCGTGAGGCGGCGCACCACGGCAACCGTTCGATGGTATTCGTCGGCGACCAGCGAAAAAATTTCCTGGCGCAGCCACGGATCGGCGACCAGGTCCGCGTACGCCCGTGCGAGGTCGAGATCGACGTAGGCGAGCGTCTTCTCGACCTCGTCCATGACCAGCCGAAATAGCCGGAAGTCGTTGAACATCCGCTTGAGGAGCGCTTCGCCCCGGCTCCCCCGCACGTCGAGGAACGTCGCGAGGCCGGTGCCCAGCCCGTACCAACCGGGGATGCAGTGGCGGTTCTGGGTCCACGCAAACACCCAGGGAATGGCCCGCAGGTCCGCGAGTGTCCGGACGCCGGTCCGGCGCGCGGGCCGGGAGCCGATGTTCAGGAGCGCGATTTCCTCGACGGGGCTCGCCGCCTGGAAGTAGTCCACGAGGCGTGGGTGATCCACCAGTCGGCGGTAGGCCGCGTGGGCGGCGCCCGACAACGCCTCCATCGCTTCATCGAATTCGGTCGTGGGGACGAGCGCCTGCTCGCGCTCGGACTTGAGGGAGTGCTCGAGTACGCTGGCCGCCAGCAGCTCCGTCTGATACGCGGCGGTGCCCCGGTTCGCATACTTGAACGACACCACCTCGCCCTGCTCCGTGAGGCGGAGCCGGCCCCGGATCGAGCCGGCGGGCTGAGCGGCGATGGCGCGGCCGGTGGGCGCGCCTCCCCGGCTGACCGAGCCGCCCCGGCCGTGGAAGAAGGCGATCGGCACGCCGCACTCCCGGCCGAGCCGGGTGAGCCGCAGTTGGGTCTTGGCGAGCTCCCAGTTGGACGAGAGGAAGCCGCCGTCCTTGTTCGAATCGGAGTACCCGATCATCACCTCGAACACGCCGCCCTGGGCCCGCACGCTGCGACGCACCAGCGGGACCTGCAGCAGGTCGCGCACGATCTCGGGCGCCCGCCGCAGGTCGTCGATGGACTCGAACAGTGGCACGATCGGGAGCGTACAGCTCTCGACCCCGGCCGAGTCCGCGAACAGACCCGCCTGCTTGGCGAGCAGATACACGCCCAGGATGTCCGCTACGTCGTGGGTCATGCTCAGGATGAAGCTGCCGACCGCTTCGCGGTCGAGGCAATCCCGTGCGTCGTGAATCAACCGGAAGAGATCGACCATCTCCGCGGCTTCCGCCGGCGGAGCGGCCCGGTCCGGACCGAGCGGGCGCGCCAGCTCGCCCTGCAGCCAGGTACGCCACTCGGGCGACGCCGGTGAGGGCGGCTCGCCCGGGCTCCGGGCCCGCCACAGCGCGGCGACGCCGGCGTTCACGCGCGGCGAGTTGTCGCGGACGTCGAGCCGGAAGGTCGAGAACCGGAACGCCTCCACTTCCCGGCGCACCGGGCGGACGATGAGCTCGGCGGCGCGGCCGCCGCGCGCCGCGACCAGGCCGGCCTCGAGCGTGCGAAGGTCGGCGATCAGCTCGTCCGCCGTCCGATAGGCCGGCGCGGTCTCGCGCCGTTCCGCGCTGGTCAGCGCGGCGTCGATCTTGCGCAGCATACAGGTCACGAACTGGCGATACACCTCGCGCGGGTTGCGCTCCCGGATCCGCTCGGCGTCGCCGGACGCCGCCAGCTCGCGGGCCAGCGCTTCGCGGAACTCGGGCGCGATCGGGGTGGCGCGCTCCGTGACGCTCAACGTGCGCAGCAGGTCGGCGACGCGCTGGCGATAGCGTCGCAGACTCGCGATGCGGTTTTCGAACAGGGTGCGGCGCGTGACGTCGGTCGTGACGAACGGATTGCCGTCCCGGTCGCCGCCGATCCACGAGCCGAGCTGGAAGAACGGCGGCACCTCGAAACCATCTGCCGGGTACGCCTGCCGCAGCGCGCGCTCGAGCTTGTCCACCAGCTCGGGCACCACGTCGAAGAGGTTCTCGGTGACGAAGTACAGGCCCCACGCCCGCTCCTGCTCGACGGTGGGCTTCGCGAGCCGCAGCTCGCCGGTGAGCCACAGCAGCTCGATCTCGGTGCGCAGGCTCTCGACCAGCGCGCTGCGCTCCCGGGGGGTCCAGCGGGGGGCCTCGAGGTCCACCAGCCGACGGTAGATGCGGCGATGCTTTTCGAGCACGGTGACGCGCTTGGCTTCCGTCGGGTGCGCCGTAATGACGGGGCGCACGCGCAGATTCGCGATCGCGGCGCGCATCTCCTCCGCCGCGATCCCGCTCCGGGCCGCGGCCGAGACGACCTGAGCGAACGTGCCGCGCAACTGGTCATGCCCTCGCTCGACTTCACTCTGGCGCCGCTGCCGCATCGCCGCGTTCTGCTCCGCGATCGACAACAATTGGAACCACATGCCCTGCGCCTGAATGGCGCGGGCGAGGAGCTCGGGCGGCGCCTGCGGGTCGAGGGCCTCGCCGGCGAGCACGCGCTCGATCTCCGGCTGATGCGTCCGGATGACGTCGCGAAAGCAGTCGTGCAGGAGGCCCGCGGTGCGGGCGAGGTCCTCGGCGCTCACGCCACCCGGTCCCGCGGCGGCGCGCCCGCGAAGAACGCTTTGAGGTTGTCGAGGGCGCGCAGGCCCATCGCCACGCGCGTCTCTTGCGTGGCACTGCCCAGATGGGGGAGCAGCACGACGTTCTCCATGGTCAGGAGATCGGGGGTCACGGCGGGCTCGCGCTCGAACACGTCGAGGCCCGCTCCCGCAATCGTCCCGTGCTGGAGCGCGGCGACCAGCGCGGCTTCATCCACGATGTCGCCGCGGGCGTTGTTGATGAGGAACGCGTCCCGTTTCATGAGGGCGAGCCGCCGGGCGTCGATCAGATGGCGGGTCTCGGGCGTCGCGGGCGAGTGGAGCGACACGAAGTCCGCCTCGCGCAGCACGTCGTCCACGCTGGCCCTCGGCTCCGCGCCCAGCTCGGACACCACCGCCGCCGGCGGCGGGTAGGGATCGTGAAAAATCACCCGCATGCCGAACCCGTGACGGGCACGGTGCGCCACCGCCCGGCCGATCCGCCCGAGTCCGACGAGGCCGAGCGTTTTGCCGCTGACGCGGGTGCCGAGCATGTGAGTGGGCCGCCACCCGGTCCAGGCGCCGGAGCGCACGTGGCGCTCCCCTTCCCCGCCCCGACGCGCCACCATGAGGAGCAGCATCACAGCGTCGTCCGCCGTGTCGTCGGTGAGCACGTCCGGCGTGTTGGTGACCACGAGCCCTCGCGCTCGCGCGGTGGCGGTGTCGATGTGGTTGAAGCCCACACCGTAGTTGGCGAGGATGCGGGCTCGTAACGGCTCGACCGCGAGCACCTGCGCGGTGAGGCGGTCGGTGACCGTAGGGAGGAGACCGTCCGCGGTGCGCAGCGCGTCCGCGAGCTCGGCAGCGCTCAAGGGGCGGTCGTCCGGATTGAGGCGCGCCTCGAACTCCCGCGCCAACTGCTCCTCCACTGCGTCTGGGAGCCGCCGCGTGACCACGACCACGGGGCGGGCGGACCGCCCCGCGCTCACCCCTGCACCATCACCGGCCGCGACGGCTGCTGGCGGAGCGCGCGGACGACCGTGGCCCCGAGCTCGGCAGGGCTCGGCGCCACGATCAGCCCGGCCGACCGCATGATCTCCGCCTTCTCCGCCGCCGTGTCCCCGAACGCCGAGATGATCGCCCCGGCGTGCCCCATACGGCGGCCCTTGGGCGCGGTGAGGCCCGCGACGTAGCCGATCACCGGCTTCGTCATCTGCGTCTTCACGAACAGCGCCGCATCCGCTTCCTGGGGACCCCCGATCTCCCCGATCATCATCACCGCCTCGGTCTCGGGGTCCTGCTCGAACAGCGCCAGGATGTCGACGAACGAGCTGCCGTTGATCGGATCGCCGCCGATGCCCACGCTGGTGGTCATTCCCACGCCGAGCGCCTTCATCTGCGACGCGGCCTCGTAGCCGAGCGTGCCCGAGCGGGTGACCACGCCGACGGGCCCGCGCCCATAGATATGGCCCGGCATGATGCCCATCATCGCCCGGCCTACGCTGATGATGCCGGCGCAGTTCGGCCCGATGAGCGTGGTGCGGCGCTCCTTGGCGTAGCGCCACAAGTAGCGCTTGACCCGCATCATGTCCTGGGCCGGAACGCCGTCCGTGATGGTCACGACCAGCCGGATACCGGCGTCCGCCGCCTCCATGATCGCGTCGGCGCAAAACGGCGCGGGGACGAGAATCAGGCTCGCCGCGGCGCCCGTGTCCGCCACCGCTTCCTTCACCGTATTGAAGACCGGGCGTTCCAGATGCTTGGTGCCGCCCTTCCCTGGAGTGACGCCGCCCACGACGTTCGTGCCGTAGGCGATCATCTCCTTGGCGTGGAAGGTGCCCTTGTCGCCGGTGAAGCCCTGGACGATGACGCGGGTCTTCTCGTCGAGCAGGATGCTCATGCGGCGTTGCGGGCAGTGACCACGCGCTCGGCGGCTTCCGAGAGGGTGTCGGCCGTGACAATCGGCAGGCCGCTGTCCGCGAGGATGCGGCGGCCCTCCTCCACGTTCGTGCCCGCGAGCCGGACGACCAACGGAACCGCGACCTGCACCTCGCGGACGGCCTGGACCACGCCCTGCGCCACCCAGTCGCAACGATTGATCCCCGCGAACACATTCACGAGGATGGCGCGCACCTTCTGGTCGGAGAGTACCAGGCGGAACGCGGCCGCGACGCGATCGGGGCTCGCCCCACCCCCGATATCCAGGAAGTTCGCGGGCTCGCCGCCGGCGTGCTTGATCATGTCCATGGTGGCCATGGCGAGCCCGGCTCCGTTGATGATGCAGCCGATGTCCCCGTCCAGCGCCACGTAGTTGAGCCCGTGCTCGGCCGCGTCCGCCTCACGGGGATCCTCCTGGGCGTAGTCGCGCAGCTCGGCCACGTTGGGTCGCCGGAACATCGCGTTGTCGTCGAAGCTCATCTTCACGTCGAGCGCGAGCACCTGACCGTGGTCGGTGACGACGAGCGGGTTGATCTCGACCATCGTGGCGTCGAGCTCGCGGAAGGCGCGGTAGGCGCCGAGAATCGCCGTCACGACCTGGCTCACCTGCAGGGGCGCGAGACCCAGCCCGAACGCGAGCTCGCGCGCCTGGAACCCCTGCATCCCGACCGCCGGCTCCACTTCCTCGCGCAAGATTGCCGCCGGCTCCCGCTGCACGATCTCTTCGATCTCCATGCCGCCGTGCGGGTGCGCCACGACCACGATCCGCTCGCGCTTGCGGTCGAGCACCAGGCCCACGTACAGCTCCCGCTCGATCGGCAGCGCCTGCTCGACCAGCAGGCGATGCACCGGGAGACCCTCGGGGCCGGTCTGGATCGTCACGAGCGTCTTGCCCAGCAGGTCCTTGGCGGCCTGGCGGACATCCGCGTCGGTCGTGCACAGCTTCACCCCGCCCGCCTTGCCGCGCGCCCCGGAGTGGATCTGGGCCTTCACGACCCAGCGGGTGCCGCCGACTTCGGTCGCCCGATAGACCGCCTGCTCGGCGCTGTACGCCACGCCGCCCTTGGGAACGGGGACGCCGAAACCCGAGAGCAGCTCCTTGGCCTGGTACTCGTGGATGTCCACGGTTACGCCCGCGTCGTGGCCAGCGCCGGCGCGTCGCGGCGGGCGGCGATGGCGGCGGCGATCGCAACGATGTTCTGGGCCATCCGGGCCGACGCGGCATCGATCATGCGGCCGTCCAGCTGGGCGGCGCCGCGGCCGGCGCGCGCGGCCTCGTCGAGCGCGAGCAGGATGCGGCGTGCGCGCTCGAGCTCCGCGGGCGGCGGGGTGAACACCTCGTTGGCGAGCGGAACTTGCGACGGATGAATGGCCCATTTGCCTTCGTACCCGAGCGCCGCCGCACGGCGGGCCGCGGCGCGAAACCCGTCCGGGTCCTTGAAGTCGCCATACGGGCCGTCAATCGCGCGCAGCCCGTAGGCGCGACACGCGGTGACTATGCGGACCAGCGCGGCGTGCCACTGGTCGCCGGGATAGTCGGGATTCAGGCCCCCGATGCTCACGGTGCGGGCGTGCACGCTCGCGGCGAAGTCGGCGACGCCGAAGTGCATCGCCTCGAGGCGGCGGCTGGCCTGGGCGATCGCCTCGACGTTCGCCATCCCCAGGGCCGTCTCGATCAGCACCTCGATCCCGATGCGATGCGGGATGCGCCGGGCGGCCTCGATCTGCGTGAGCAGCGCGTCCACGAGATAGACGTCCGCCGGGACGCCGACTTTCGGGACCAGCACGACGTCCAGCCTGTGCCCGGCCTGCTCCACGACGTCGACCACGTCGCGATACATGTAATGCGTGTCGATCCCGTTGACGCGCACGGAGACGGTCTTGTGACGGGCTTTCCAGTCGTGCTGGAGCAGTCCCGCGACGACGTTCGTGCGGGCCTGCTCCTTGTCGGCGGGCGCGACGGCGTCTTCGAGATCGAGAAAGACGTAGTCCGCCTCGCCGTCGAGCGCCTTCTGGAACAGCGCCGGTTGCGAGCCGGGGACCGCGAGCTCGCTGCGCTGCAGCCGCGGGTGCGCCGGCTCGTAGCGGGTGAGGCTCATGCCCTCACGGCAGTCCGCGGGGAGGGCGCGGGTGGCGACGACTTCGCCCCGGCCGGCTGCGCCGTCGGGGGCGCCTGCCCCGCCGCGGCGCGCGGCGCGAGTGGGGCGGCGGTGCTGCGGTAATGCTCGGCGGCCGCGGCGACGCCGGCGCCGGGCGTCAGCGGGATGCCGACATCGCGCATCGCCATCTCCGCGCCGGCGATTGCCCCGAGCAGCATGAGCTCGTTCAGGTCACCGAGGTGACCGATCCGGAACAGTTTCCCCGCCATCCGGGCGAGACCGGCCCCGAGCGCCAGGTTGTAGCGCCGGAACGCCACGTCGATCACGTCGGCGGCGTTCGTGCCCTCCGGCACCATGATCGCGCTCACGGTGTTCGAGTACCACTTCGGCGCCTTCGCGCAGAGCTTGAGGCCCCCCCCCCACGCCCGTACGGCGGCGCGCACGCCCTCCGCCAGGCGATGATGGCGCGCGAAGATGTTGTCGAGTCCCTCTTCGGACATGATGACGAGCGACTCACGCAGGCCGTACAGCATCGGAATCGAGGGCGTGTAGGGGAAGTAGCCGGTGGCGTTGGCCCTAATCATGTCCCCGAAGTCGAAGAAGACGCGCGGGCACTTGGCGTGCTCGCGCGCGGCGAGGGCCTTGGGGCTGGCGCACACTAGCCCTAGGCCGGCGGGCAGCATCAATCCCTTTTGCGACCCGGTGATCGCCAGGTCGACCTTCCACTCGTCCATCCGAAAGTCGATCGACCCGATGGAGCTGACCCCGTCCACGTACAGCAGCGCCGGATGCTGGGCCGCGTCGATCGCGCCACGGACGGCCCCGACGTCGCTCGTCACACCCGTGGCCGTCTCGTTGTGGACGATGAGGACTCCCTTGATCTCGTGCTGCTCGTCCTGGGACAGGATCTCCCCGATGCGCTCGGACGGCGCGCCATCCCCCCACTCCACATCGATGATGTCCACGCGCAGGCCGTGACGCTGGGCGAGATCGATCCACAGGTGGCTGAAGTGCCCATAGCGCGGCGCCAGGAGCCGGTCGCCCGGCGAAAGCGTGTTCACGAGCGCCGCTTCCCACCCACCGGTGCCGGTTGCGGGGAAGATGAACGCCTGCCCCGTCGTCGTCTTGAACACCTTGGGGAGATCGCGCAACAGCCCCATGGCGAGCTCGGGAAACGCGGAGGAGCGGTGATCCTCCGCCCCGCGGGCCATGGCGCGCAGGATTCGCTCGGGCACATTGGTCGGGCCGGGGACGAACAGGAAATTGCGGCCGGGCATAAACAGCGTCCTCACGAGAGGGGAGAAGCAAAGCGAGAACCGCTAAGGTATTCGGCGACCCCTGGCTCGCAACCCCACGGATGGGTAGGGCGCCGCCCGCCTAAGGTGAGGGGCGCCAACTCTCTAACCCGCACACGTCGCAGCCGCTGCAGGCCGCCCCCGGCTCCCCGAAATATGCGAGCAAGGTGCCACGGCGGCACGCCCGCGCTTCCACGTAGCGTCGCATGCCCGTCGCGGCGTCGCCCCACTCGAAGTCGGAGGGATGCCACACCATCACGCACTCGGCGCGGAGACCATCCCGGCCGGCACGTCCCGCCTCTTGGTAGTAGGCTTCGACCGTGCGCGGCGGCCCCCAATGGAGCACCCGGCGCACGTCCGGTTTGTCGATCCCCATGCCGAAGGCGCTCGTCGCGACCACCACGGGGGCGCGGTCGGCGAGAAACGCGCGCAGCACCCGGCGCCGCGTGCCCGCGGTGAGGCCCGCGTGGTAGGGCGCGGCCCGTACACCCATGCGCAGCAGTGCACGTGTGACGAGCTCGGTGAGCCGGCGCGTCGGCGTGTAGACGATCACCGGCCCGTCCACCCCGCGGATCAGCTCCCGCATACGGCTGAATCGCTCGCGGTCGTCCCGCACCCGCTCGACGCGAAATACGAGATTCGGCCGATCGAACGACGTGACGACCACTTCCGCGTGGGGGATCCGGAGGACGCGCAGGATGTCGGCGCGCGTTTCCGGCGTGGCGCTGCCGGTGAGAGCGATGGTGACGGGATCGCCGAGCAAGTAGCGGTAGCGGTCGAGCCGCCGGTACACCGGGCGGAATTCGTTGCCCCACTCCACGATGCAGTGGGCTTCGTCGACGGCGAGGAGCGACACCTCCCGACCGGCGCGCGACAGCCGTCCGACCAGCGAGCCGAGCCGCTCGGGGGCGCAATAGAGGAGCGTGAGGCTTCCAGACAACGCGGCGTCGAGAATCGTCCGGCGCTCACCCGAGGAGAGCAGGCTGTTCACATACGCCGCCGGGATTCCCCGCCGCCTGAGCGCCGCCACCTGGTCCTGCATCAGCGAGATCAGCGGCGAGATGACGAGGGTGAGCCCTCGGGCCATCAATGCGGGGAGCTGGTAGCACAAGGACTTCCCTGCCCCGGTGGGCAGCACCGCCAGGACGCTCCGGCCGGCGAGCAGCGGCCCGAGCACTTTGAGCTGGTGCACCCGGAACGCGGCATGGTCGAACCGCTCGACCAACAATTCGCGCGCCCGCACCAGTCCGCCCGTGAAGGTCGCCATGGCGCAAAGAAAACGGGCCCCGGTGGTTTCCCCGGAGCCCAAACGATGCGATGTGTGGCTGAATTACGCCCGATCTTGCCAGTCCACGGCGAAGCCGTTGCCGCACTCGTGGCACTTCACTTCCTTGGGCTGCCCCGACACGTACTGGCGCTTGTGACAACCGGGGCATACGAGATGGGGTTCGTGCACGACGCTCCACGACTTTGGGCGGTCCTTGCGGACCTCCACGCTGTCCTTGGGCACGCGGACTTCCACCTGGTGCACGTCCAGGACCACCCAAGGCTGGCCGGGCTCTTCGACGACGCGATACCAGGCTCCTCGCCTCAGGCCTCCCTTTTCCGCGCGGTCGCCACGGCTCCGGGCCCATCCCAAGTCGGCCATGCGTCTTACTCCAGGTCCTCGGTAGTTCGCTCCCGCACCAGCACGAGGATTGCCGCCTGCGGGACGACCAGATACTTCGCTCCCTCGAACGTGATCTCAACGGCAGCCTTGCGGAAGAACAGGGCGTAGTCGCCAACCCGCGCCTGCATCGGCAGGTATTTGACGTCGGGACCGTGGATTTTCCAGGGCTCATCGTCCATGCTCGCCGGCTCGGTCATCGGCGTGCCCGGCCCGGTCGCGACGACCCGGCCGCCCTGTACCTGCCGGCTTTCGACCGCGGTCGGCGGGAGGTAAAGCCCGACGTTGGTGCGCTCTTCCCCCTCCTCGGGAGCGATGAGCACGCGGTCACCGACGACGATCAGGCGCTTGGGAGCTTCGTCCGGCATGGGCTCCAGTATACACGGTCCCAGCTCTTGGGGGCGAGGTTGGTGGGGCCTCCCGAAGCGACTGCGTCTTTTTTGTCGCGCAGGGAGGCCCCACCGGCCTCGCCCACGGTGGGAATAGTGATGTGGATCACGTGCACCGCTTGACAGGGCCGGGCGCCGCACTATTAATGCGCGCCGGTCGCAGACGCTCTCGAGGCCGCCAGTTCCCCGTTCCCTTCGGAAGGGACAAAAGACATGCAAAGCCCCCTAGGCAACGCCCAGACTGAGCAGTGGAGCTTGATTCTCCAGACCGTCTGGGGTTGGGTCTGGGGCGGCCTGTCCTGGATCGTCGACTGGCAGGTGCAGGTGTTCCGGGTGGCGGCGACCGGGACCACGTTCGGGGAGGCGTTCGGCAAGGCCCTGCTGCTGTTCTTCCCGGCGATGGTGCTCGTCGCGGGCGTCTGGGGCACGATGGTGTCGCTCTACACCATTCCGTTCCGTTCCGGCCGCGGGCGCTTTCTGGCCGCGCTCCTGATGTCCTGGTGGGACGCAGTGCGCATGGCGTGGTTTTATTGGTTCGGCCTGGCGCGCTTCCTCCTGGTGTTCGTCGGTTGGATCTGGGGTTTGCTCCGGCTTGGCGTCGGGCTGTTCTGGAGAACGCTGAAGAACCTGGTCACCTCGCCCTTCGCGATGCTGGATTCGAGCTCGCGCGAGCCGGGGGTGCCGTGGATCGCGTTCCTGCTGCTGCTGTTCTGGTCCGCCATCGAGGCCACGATCTTCACCTTCACGCTGCGTCCGACGATGAGCGAGCTGCTCTCGGACTTGACGGGCTACCAGGTGAACGCGCTGGCCCTCGTCGTGCTCCTGTGGTTCTTTCTGTTCATCATCATCGGGGGCAGCTTCGCCTGCATCCAGGTGCTGAACGAGGCGATCAAGACGCGCGCCATCGGGCAGATCGTCTCGATGGTGCTGGTCGAGCTGGCGGTCGCCCTGTTCGAGGTGCTGTTCTTGTACCGCGAGCTGATCGATGCCATCACGCCGTGGCTGGCCCAGCAGGGGTTCCAGCTGGGCATCGTCGGGACACTGGGGCTGGCGATGCTGGGGTGGGTGGGCGTGCGCGGCATGACATGGTTCCTGTTCGGACGGTTCGGCACGCCGGCGCTGCTCGCCATCCTCGGCCGGAAGGCGATGGAAGGCGTGGGCGCCGTGCGGGCGGCCGCGAGCGCGGACGTGGAGTTCTGGCGTGGGCCGATCAACGCGCTCAAGGCGGAGCACGAGTGGTTCAAGAAGGAGGCCCAGCACCTGATGGAGCTATTGACCTTGCCGGTGCTGCAGCTCGTCGCCAGCGGGTTCAACTTCTTGGTCGTCGTCATCATGGGCAAGCCGCACTTTGCTCTGCCGTTCCGGTCGCTGGATCAGGTGCTCCACAGCACG
>WNGQ01001284.1_pt1 | contig 26154 bp, 23 predicted proteins | sample 5407661 | NCBI WGS metagenome assembly WNGQ01 (sample SAMN13153382, study PRJNA577476) | soil metagenome | isolation source: 60 cm soil or saprolite under Garry oak tree replicate 2 | place: USA:California | collected 2016-06-15 | reverse complement strand
GGCCTTCGGCATCGGGCTTGGACTGGCCGCGGTGGCCGGCGTGTTCGCGCCCTTCATGTTCGGCTCGGTAACGCCGGCGTTCGGTGCCGACGCCACCGTGACGTCATTTGCCATCGTCGTGCTGGGCTCGCTCGGCAATCCGCTCGGCACCGCGCTCGGTGGCATCGTCTATGGCGTCTGCTACATGCTGGTGCAGACTTATCTCTCTTCATGGGCGGACCTGCTGCCCTACGTGCTCCTGATCCTCATCCTGTTGTTGCGACCGAGCGGCCTGCTCGGAAGGCAGGTGCGCGTTGCCTAATGCGCTGAAGCATTCCCTGGTCATTCTGGTGCCGCTGATCGCGATCTTCGCGGCGCTGCCGGGCGTCTACCAGAATCATTTGCTGCTGTTCAATTTCGTCATCTTCCTGATCCTCGCCCAGGGCGTGAACATCATCTACGGTTTCACCGGCTATCTGCCGTTCGGCTATGTCGGCTTCTTCGGCGCCGGCGCCTACGGCTTTGCCATCATGGTGATGCATCTGCAGACACCGGCTCCCGTCGCGGTGCTGGTCGCCGGATTGGTCGGCGTGGTGCTCGGTCTCCTGTTGACGCCGCTGCTGAGGCTATCGGGCGCCTATTTCGCCATCGCCAATCTCGCGGCCTCGCTCGCGGTGCTTCACCTCGTTGCCAATCCCGCGCTGGAAGGCATCACGCGCGGACCCTATGGCGTGTCGCTCACCGGCACCTTCGACCCCGGCTTCGCCTATGCGGCAGCGATCCTCGTGCTGGCGTTGACGCTCGGCGCCGTCGTGTTCCTGAAGAACTCGAGCTTCGGTCTGGCGCTGCAGGCGGTGCGGGAGGATTCGGTCAGCGCCGCGATGGCGGGCGTCGACGTGGTCCGGATGCGGGTGATCGCGTGGCTTCTGTCCGCGCTGGTCGCGGGTCTCGCCGGCGGCATCTATGCCTGGTACGTGTCGGTGTTCTATCCGGACAATGTGTTCTCGGGCGAGTTCAGCATCTTTGCCATCGTGTTTGCGCTGTTCGGCGGCGTCGCCACCATCACCGGGCCGATCGTCGGCGTCATCATCCTCTACGGCATCTACAACCTGATCGGCTTCACAACGCCGCAATATTTCCAGCTGATCTATGGCCTTCTGATCATGGGACTGGTGCTGTTTCTGCCTGCCGGCCTGGTTTCGCTCGCAACCCGCAGGGGATGGCATGTCCCCTGAAACCGCGCCCATTCTCAATGTCGCGAAACTTGTCAAGCGCTTCGGCGGCTTCTATGCGCTCGATGGCCTGAGCTTCCATGTCGCATCCGGCGAAATCTTGGGCCTGGTCGGGCCCAACGGCTCCGGCAAGACCACGGCCATCAACGTGATCTGCGGCCTCTACGCGCCCGACGGTGGCGAGGTGACCTTGGACGGCGCCGCGATCGGCGGCGTGGCGTCGCACAAGCTCGTCCATCGCGGCATCAATCGCACCTTCCAGGTCCCGAAACCGTTCTTGTCGCTCACTGTGCGCGAAAATATCGCGGTGGCGCTGGCCTATGGGCGCGCCGCAGTCGCGCCACCCGAGATGTCCGAACTGCTCGGCGAATATCGGCTGGCCGAGGTCGCCGACCGCCCGGCAGCCGACCTCAACAGCGTGCAGCAGAAGATGCTCGATCTCGTGCGCGCGCTGGCGACCCGTCCGCGGCTGTTGTTGCTCGATGAACTCGCCGCCGGTCTCAATCCTGCGGAGCTCGACTGGATCGCCGGACGCATCAAGGCGCTGGCGGCAACCGGGATCGCGATCATCGTCGTCGAGCACCTGATGGGCTTCATCGAGCACATCACCGACCGCGTCATCGTGCTCAATGCCGGCAAGGAGATCTTCGAGGGCAAGCTCGCGGCTGCCGTGCAGGAACCGCAGGTGATCGAGGTCTTCCTGGGAGGCGAGCATGCCGCCTGAGGCTGCCCCGCTATTGCAGGCCAGCGCCGTCGACGCCGGCTACGGCACCATGCAGGTGCTGTGGGGCGTCGATCTCGACGTGCGGGCCGGCGAAACCGTGCTGCTGCTGGGCGCCAACGGCGCCGGCAAGACGACCTTCCTGAAATCGTTGGTCGGCCTTGTGCACGCGCGTCACGGCAGCATCATGCTTGGCGGGGCTGACGTCACCCGGATGCGGTCCAGCGACCGCATGAAGCTCGGCATGACCTATATGTCGGAACTGGCGGTATTTCCCGATCTCACCATCGAGGAAAACATCCGCGTCGGCGCGCAGGCGCTTGGCCATGCCGATCCGACCGCCCGCGTCGAAGAACTCTATCGTCTATTCCCGGTGCTGCGCGAAAAACGCCGCGCGCCGGCCTCGAGCCTTTCCGGCGGGCAGCGCAAGATGCTCGGGATCGCCAAAGCGCTCGCGGCCGAGCCGCGGCTGCTGGTGATGGACGAGCCCTCCGCCGGCCTGTCGCCGCTGTTCGTCAAGGAAGTGATCCGCATTCTCGCCGATTTGCGCGGCCGGGGGCTCGCGCTCTTGATCGCCGAACAGAATATCGGTTTCCTTGAGGTCGCAACCCGGGTGTTCGTGCTGGAAGGCGGACGCATCCGGTTTTCCGGCACGGTGGCGGAGATGAGCGACAACGAGGCCTTGCGGCGCGCCTATTTCGGGCTGAAGTGATGCGCAACGGTTGAACCGACGAAACGAGAAACCCATGCCGAACGTTCCGACCCTTGCCTCGCTTGCCGCCGATCTCGAGAGCGGCCGCACCACCGCCCGCAAGCTGGTCGAGGAGTGCCTTGCCAGGATCGCCGATCCGAACGGCGAGGGGCAGCGCACCTTCATTCACGTCGACCGTGACGCGGCGCTCACAGCGGCCGATGCGATGGACGGCCTGCGCCGGGCCAACGCCGCGCCGTCGCGCTTTGCCGGCATTCCCGTCTCGATCAAGGACCTGTTCGACATCAGGGGGCAGGTGACCCGCGCCGGCTCGCGGGCGCTGGAGGACTCCGCGCCGGCGGACGCCGATGCGCCCGTGGTCGCGCGGCTGCGGCGTGCCGGCTTCGTCGTGATCGGCCGCACCAACATGACGGAATTCGCCTATTCCGGCATCGGCATCAATCCGCATTATGGCACGCCGAAAGGCGCCTGGAATCGCAGCGAGGGTCATGTCCCCGGCGGCTCGTCGTCGGGGGCGGCGGTCTCGGTCGTCGACAAGATGGCCCATGGTGCGCTCGGCACCGATACCGGCGGGTCCTGCCGGATTCCGGCCGCCTTCAACGGCATCGTCGGATACAAGCCGACGCAGCGGCGCATTCCACTCGACGGCGGTGTGCCGCTCTCCTTCAGCCTCGACAGCTACGGACCGTTGGCGCGAACGGTCGAATGCTGTGCGACGCTCGACGCCGTGCTGGCCGGCGAGCCGATCGTTCCCGTCGAGCCGCGTCCCATCCAGGACATCCGGCTCGCGGTGCCGACCACGATCGCGCTCGACGGCCTCGATGACGCGGTCGCGCGCACATTCGAGCGGGCGCTAGACTCGCTGTCGCGCCTGGGCGTGCAGATCGAGCGGATCGAGGTGCCGGAATTTCTCGACGTCGGCGTGATGAATACCAAGGGTGGTTTTGCCGCCGCGGAAAGCTATGCCTGGCACCGCTTCCTGATCGTCAGACATGGCGACGTCTACGATCCCCGCGTCCACACGCGCATCCTGCGCGGCGAAAGCATCAGCGCGGCCGACTATATCGACCTGTTGGAATCGCGGCGCTCGTTGATCGCGCGGATCGCGGTTCGGCTCAAGCCCTATGACGCATTGGTGCTGCCGACCACGGCCAATACGCCGCCGCGCATTACCGACCTCGCCAACGACAAGGCCTTTACGCGGGAGAATCTCCGGGCCTTGCGCAATTGCACGCTGATCAACATGATCGACGGTTGCGCCATTTCGCTTCCCGCCCACCGCGAGGGCGACGTCCCGGTGGGGTTGCTGCTGGCGGCACCGGGCGGCCGCGACCGCCGCATCTTCGAGCTCGCGGCGGCCATCGAGGAGGCGATCCGTGTTTGACCTGACCTTCACCGTCGACGCCCAGGGCACCACGACGCCGCTGACATTGGCGATCGATCAGGCCGTGATCGCGGGGTGGACCGGGCGCGATCCGGTGGCGCGCGACAAGCACATCGCCGAACTCGAAGCGCTTGGCATCGCGCGGCCGGCGTCGACCCCGATCTATTATCGTGTCGCCGCGCGGCGGCTCACTCTTGCCGACCGTATCGAGGTCTCCGGCGGGGAGTCGAGCGGCGAGGTGGAGTTCGTGCTGATCGGCTGGCAGGGGCGCATCTTCGTCGGCTGTGGTTCCGATCACACCGACCGCAAGGTCGAAGCCTACGGCGTCACCGTGTCCAAGCAGATGTGCGACAAGCCGATCGCACCGGTACTGTGGGAGCTCGAGGACGTCATCGGCCATTGGGACCACATGATCCTGCGCGCTCATGCCGTCATCGACGGCGCGCGCGTGCTGTATCAGGAAGGCACGCTCGATGCCATGCTGCCGGTGAAGGACCTGATCGCGCGCGGTTTCGGCGGCGCGGGATTACCCGACGGCTGTGCGATGTTCGGCGGCACCTTCGCCGCCAAGGGCGGCATCCGCCCGGCCAGCCGCTTCGAGTTCGAGCTCGATGATCCCGTTCTGAAGCGGAGCATCCGTCACGGCTATGATGTGATCGCGCTGCCGGTGTTGGGCTGAGGCCGCGTAGCGTATCTACTCCCTATCCGTCGTCCAAGCCAACGGGTCCGGCCTCTGGCCGGCCCGATGGCGCGAGCCGGGACCCATAACCTCCGCTGATTGTCTTGGGCAAGCTGGAGCGCCATCCAGTGCTACCACGAAGGCCAGTGGTTATGGGTTCCCGCCTTCGCCGGGACGACCAATCGTGGTCCCCCAGAAATCGGGTGGTCTCACCGCGCACGATTTGCGAAAATGCGTGCCATGAAAGCAAACGCGAAAACGGCTATCCGCGCAATTTCGTCCTCCGACATCGCCGCCCGCGTGGATGCCCTCGACTGGGCGCAAGCAAGCAGCGAACTCGATGCGCAGGGCTGCACCGTGCTGAGGGGGCTGCTCAGTCCCGATCAATGCCGCACGCTCGCCGCGCTCTATCCCGACGATGCGAATTTCCGCAGCCGCATCGTCATGGGCAGCCACGGCTTCGGTCGCGGCGAGTACAAATATTTCTCCTATCCGCTGCCGGACCTGATCGCGGCGTTGCGCCCCGCGCTTTACGCGCGCCTCGTCGGGACCGCCAATCGCTGGAATGAGGCGATGGGCATCGATATCCGTTATCCGGAACGGCATGAGGCATTCTTGAAGCGCTGTCACAACGCCGGCCAGATCAGGCCGACGCCGCTGTTGCTGCAATACGAGGAGGGCGACTACAACTGCCTGCACCAGGACCTCTATGGCGAGCATGTGTTTCCGCTGCAGGTCGCCTTCCTGCTCTCCGAACCCGGCCGCGACTTCGAGGGCGGCGAGTTCGTGCTGACCGAGCAGCGCCCGCGCATGCAGTCGCGCGCCGAAGTGGTGTCGCTGGCGCAAGGCGATGCGGTCGTCTTTGCCGTGCATCACAGGCCGGTACAGGGGACGCGCGGCGCCTATCGGGTTAACATGCGCCACGGTGTCAGCCGCCTCAGATCCGGCCGGCGCCACACGCTCGGCGTGATCTTCCATGACGCGAAGTGAGTGATGATGTCTTGACGGCCGACTTGTTCGACGATGTCGCGAGCGAACGCCCCGTGCGTGAAACGATCGCGGAGGGCGCGGTGCTGCTGCGCGGATTTGTCCGGCCGATCGCGGCCGAGCTGATCGCCGATCTGCGCAATGTCGTCGCACAAGCCCCGTTCCGGCACATGCAGACGCCGGGCGGCCACCAGATGTCGGTGGCGATGACCAATTGCGGCAGCGTGGGATGGGTCACCGATCGCCGCGGTTATCGCTATGATAGCGCCGATCCGGAAAGCGGAACGCCATGGCCGGCGATCCCGCCGTCATTCCTGCGGCTGGCCGCCGACGCCGCCGTGGCCGGCGGCTTTAGTCACTTCTCGCCGGATGCCTGCCTGATCAATCGCTACGCACCCGGCGCGCGGATGTCGCTGCACCAGGACCGCGACGAGCAGGATTTTACTGCGCCGATCGTCTCGGTCTCGTTGGGGCTGCCCGCGATCTTCCTGTTCGGCGGGTTGAAACGCTCGGACAAGCCGCGTCGCTTTCGCCTGGACCATGGCGACATCGTGGTCTGGGGCGGACCATCGCGGCTGTTTTTTCACGGCATAGCGCCGCTCGCCGACGGCGAGCACCCGATCATGGGGCGGCAGCGCATCAATCTCACCTTCCGCAAGGCGCGCTGACTTTTCCGTCATTGTCTACGGTTTCGCCGGATGGATGAAGCTCCACGGCGACACCTCCGAATCCTTCGGCACTTCAATGGCGATCAAATAGGGTCCACCGTCCGCCAACGCCTTCTCCAGCGCGGGGCGGAAATGATCCGGCGAGGTGACGCGCGCCGCCGCGACGCCAAAGGATTCCGCGAGCTTGACGAAGTCCGGATTGACCAGATCGGACGCCACCACGCGGCCATCGAAACGCTGCAGCTGGTCGCGCCGCACATTGCCGTAGGCGTTGTTGTTGAACACCAGCGTCACCACGCTGATGTTGAACTGCACCGCGGTGGCGAGTTCCTGCACGGCAAACATGAAGCCGCCGTCGCCGGTGATCGCAACCACCGGCTTGCCGGGATTGGCCACCTTGGCCCCGAGCGCAGTGGGAAAGCCGGAGCCGAGCGTGCCCTGATAGCCCGAGGTGATGAAGGTGCGCGGCTGGTAGACCGGAAAGCCGTACCAGGAGGCAAAGCCGACCTGCGATAATTCATCGGTCACGATCGCATCCTGCGGCAGCACCTCGCGCAGGATGTTGAGATACGCCATCTGCGGCTGGACCTTCTGGATCTCCTCTCGTGCCGCCGCGGTTGCCTCGCGGATAACAGCGCGGCGGCCAGTGGTCTTGCGGTAGCCGGCCTTGCGAACGGCCGCGAGAAGTTCGCGCGTGCCGGCCTTCGCATCTGTCACCACGGCAACATCGGGCGGCATGCGGCGCATCTCGACGGGATCGATGTCGATGCGGATGGATTTGAGGCCGTCGGGGCGAAACGGCCAGCGGAACGACGACGCCGGCAATTCCATCCGCGTGCCGATGCCGATCATCAGATCGGTCTGCGGCCAGAGCTTGTAGGCCGCGGCCATCGTCAATCCCAGCTCATGCGCGTTGGAGACGATGCCGCGCCCGCTGCGGAAGGCCACGACCGGCGCGTCGATCATCTCGGCCAGTTCGAGGATCTCTTCCCGCGCATGGATTGCGCCGCTGCCGACGAAGATCATGGGTCGCGTGCTCGCCGCAATCAATGTCGCCGCCTCCTGGATGCGGTCGCCGTCCGGCAGAGGGGCCGGGAAGGGATCGAACGGCTTGGCGAGACCTGCGTCGGCGCGTTGCGTGAAGACATCCCAGGGCATCTCGAGCACCGCAGGACCGCGGCGGCCCGACATCATTTCCTGGAAGGCGCGGGACACTGCGGTCTGCGCGCCATCGGGATATTCGATCCGGTCGGCCCATTTGACGAAGGTCTTCAGCGTCGCGAGCTGGTCCGGCATCTCGTGCAGATGGCCACGGCCCTTGCCGAGGAATTGCGTCGGCACTTGCCCCGTCAAGCATAGCACCGGCTCGTTGGAGCCGAAGGCGGTGAGCAGCGCCGCACCGGCATTAAGGACGCCGGGGCCCGGCACCACGCTGAACACGCCCGGCCGGCCGGTCGAGCGCGCATAGCCGTAAGCCATGTAGCCGCAGGCCTGCTCGTGACGCGCGCCGATCACCTTGAGCTGGGCCTGATGGAAGGCATCGAACAGGCCATAGATCTGCGCGCCGGGCAGGCCGAACACGGTGTCGACGCCGTGCGCGACAAGGCCGCTTACGATTGCTTCGCCGCCGGTCATGGAAGTCATGGTCTGGTCCATTCGATTGGGTTTGTTCTTTTAAGGCGTTTCGTCGACCACGCCGTTGCGCAGCACGCCGACATTGTCAGCTTCGACCTCGATGATGTCGCCAGGCTTGAGGTAACGTGGCGGATCGAACCGGGCGCCGGCGCCCGTCGGCGTTCCCGTCACGATGACGTCGCCGGGAACGAGCGTCGTGAAGGTCGAGATATAGTTGATGAGATAGCGGAAGGGGAAGATCAGCCGCGAGGTGCGGTCGTCCTGCCGCGTCTCGCCGTTGACGCGCGCGGTCAGCCTGATGTCCGCGATCTGCGATTCATCGGTGTAGGGAACGAGCCAGGGGCCGAGACTGCCGGTGCAATCGAAGTTCTTGCCCTGCGTGACGTTGAACTTGGCGTGGCGGACCCAGTCGCGGATGGTGCCTTCGTTGCACAGCGTGATGGCCGCGATGTGGTCGAGCGCTGTGGCTTGCGGAATGTGGCGCCCCGTCTTGCCGATCACGATCACGAGCTCGCCCTCATAATCGAGCTGCACTGATGCGCGCGGACGCACCAGCGGCGTGTTGTGGCCGACGAACGAGCGCGGCGTGCGCATGAACATGGACGGATATTTCGGGGCATCCTGGCCGTCTTTGTACTCCGCGTTGCGATCCGGATAGTTGACGCCGATGCAGATAATCTTTTCAGGCTGAGGGATCGGCGGCAGCCAGGTGACGGCATCGAGCGGATGATCGGCCGCGCGGCCCGCGGCGTCCTCGGCGAGGCGCATCAGCGCGCCGGCAGCGATGACTTCGCGCAGCGTCGGATATTGCTCACCAAAGCGCGTCGACAGATCGACGATTCCGCCGTCGGTGACGGCGCCGAACTCGATCTCGCCGTCGATGGCGTAGGTTGCGAGGCGAGGGAGGGTGATCGGACCTTGTGTCATCGAGCCATCAATCCGCCACGAGCACATCGGCGACGAACTGGGGCTCGCGTACGGCTTGGCCGGTGAACGGCGTTCCTTGCTCGAACCACGAGCGCGGCGCGGGTGCGCCCCACAGCGTCTGCCGGCGCGGGTCCCGCAGCGACCAGCGCAGCGGCGCGTGGTCGTGATCGCCGGTGAAATAGTCGCTGGTGTAGAGTTCGAGCCGGTGCCCGTCGGGATCGCGGATATAGAGGAAGAAGGCGTTGGAGATGCCGTGGCGGCCGGGGCCGCGCTCGATGTTCTTCACGTAACCGCTGGAGGCCATCGCGTCGCAGAGGTGCAGCACGTTCATCGCGGTCGGCACCCAATAGGCGAAGTGGTGCAGGCGCGGGCCCTTGCCGTTGGTGATCGCGAAATCGTGCACATTGCCCTTGCGATGCAGCCAGGCGGCGGCAATACGGCCGTTCGGCCCGTCCTCCTCGGCATATTCGGTGAGCCGGAAACCGAGCCGGGCGTAGAACTCGACGGTGTCCTGCACCTCGGCGGCAAAGACGTTGAAATGGTCGAGCCGCTGCGGATGGCAGCCCTTGTAGAGGTCGTAACGCCGCAGCAGATGCGGGCGCTTGTCCATCGTGGCGTAGAGCTCGATCCGGTAGCCGAACGGATCGGTGAATTGCAAGGTGCGGCCCTGGAACGGCTGCTCGGAGAAGGCGTGTGTGATACCATTGTCGGAAAGAAATTTCGCGGCCTTGTCGAGATCGGCCTCATTGCCGACCTTGAAGCCGAGGCGGTTGCAGGCCGGCGCCCGCGCCTTCTTGAGCACGAGCGAATGATGCTGATGTTCCTCGTTGCCGCGCAGGTACACCGTGCTGTCGTCGGCGTCTTCGACGTGCAGGCCCACCGTCGTCTCGTAGAAATCGCGGCTCAGCTTGAGGTCGGTGACGTCGAGCACGGCATGACTGGAGCGGACGATGTTGAAGGGCGGATCGAAGACGTGCTGGGGGATGGGCATGGTGATGTTGTCCTTTGGTCATTCCGGGGCGATGCGAAGCATCGAACCCGGAATCTCGAGATTCCGGGTTCGCGACTTTGTCGCGCCCCGGAATGACGGTGTTATCAAATTCCCAATCTCTGAATCTTGTGCGTGCCGCGCGCGAGCGAGACGTGCTTGGTTTCCATGTAGAAATCGAAGGAGTAGTCGCCGCCGTCGCGGCCGATGCCCGAGGCCTTCATGCCGCCGAACGGCGTCGGCAGATGGCGGACGTTTTCGGAGTTGAGCCAGATCATGCCGGCTTCGAGCGCATCCGCCACCCGAAGGGCGCGGCCCATGTCGTTGGTCCAGACATAGCCGGTCAGACCATACTTCACGTCATTGGCGATCTCGATCGCGTCCGCCTCGTCCTTGAACGGAATCACGGTCAGGAACGGGCCGAATACTTCCTCCTGCGCCACGCGCATCTTGGCATGCGCGCCGGTGACGAGCGTCGGCTGCACGTAATGCCCGCCGCCCGGCCCGTCATGCGGCTTGCCGCCGACCGCGATCACGGCACCGTCGTTCCGCGCCACGTCGAAATAGGCGCAGACTTTTGCGAGATGCCGTTGGTGGATCAGCGGCCCGATTTCGGTCGCGGGATCCAGGGGATGACCGACCTTCAGCGCCTTGACGCGCGCCGTGAGCTTTTCGATGAATGTGTCTGCGATGCTGCTCTGGATCAGGAGGCGGCTCGACGAGGTGCAGCGCTCGCCGTTCAGCGAGTAGATCATGAACACGACCGCATCGAGCGCGCGGTCGAGATCGGCATCGTCGAACACGATCACCGGGTTCTTGCCGCCGAGCTCGAAATGCACGCGCTTCAAGGTCGGCGCACCCTGGGCCATGATGGCCGAACCGGTCGCGCTTTCGCCGACAAAGCCGATCGCCTTGATCGCGGGATGCTCGGTCAGCGCCTTGCCGGCTTCCTCGCCGATGCCATGCACGGTATTGAGCACGCCGTCGGGAACGCCCGCTTGCTTCACGAGCTTGGCGAGCAGGTCGGCCGTCACCGGCGACCATTCCGCCGGCTTGTGCACCACCGTGCAGCCGGCGGCAAGCGCCGGCGCAATCTTCCAGGTCGACAGCATGAACGGTGTGTTCCACGGCGTGATCACGCCGACCGGGCCGATCGGCACTCGGGTCGAGATGTTCCAGTGCTCTTCGCTCGGCGTGTTCAGCCCGTCGCGGGCATCCGCGCATTTGTCGGCGAAGAAGCGGAAATTCTCCGCGGCGCGGATCGCGGCCTTGGCCATGAAGCGATGCGCCTGTCCGGTGTCGATGCATTCGAGCACAGCGATGTCGTCGGCGCGCTCCTCGATCGCATCGGCGACGCGATGCAGGAGCTTTTTGCGCATCGCGGCCGGCATGTCGCGCCAGGACTTGAAGGCAAGGCTAGCCGCGGTCGCGGCGCGATCAATGTCCTCCGCGTTGCCGCGCGCGACATTGGCGAGCACTGCGCCGTCGATTGGCGAAGTGGTCTCGAAGGTCGCCCCCGAGATCGACGGCACGGTCTTGCCGTCGATCATGTGGCCGATGCCCTCGGATTTGAGTTTCGCGAGCAGGGGTGCCGCGCGCTCCCGATTGGCCTGAAACACGTCCGTTTTCGGCGTGACCTTATCCATGGACGGCCTCCGCTTTCAAAGCGTCATGAATGTTGTTGCGCTTCCAGCTCGTCTCTTTGTCGTTGATCTGCATGTCGAACGACAGCGCGAACTTGCCCTTTGCGAACACCGGATCGAGGTAAGCGGATAGGATGCGAAAAATATGTTCGCCGGCCTTCTTGCGGACGGCGAGATCGCGTCCTTCGCCAAGGCGCAGCAGCATCGCGAGAAAGCCGTAGCCCGGCCGGCCGTCGGCGACCGCATAATGCTCGCAGCGGATGGCGCGGACGCGGATGCCGCCGAGCGGGAAGATCCCGGTCTCCACCGCGGCCTTGCGGACGATTTCGCAGACCCCGCCCATGTCGATCTGCGCGTCGAGATTGGCCGAATATTCGATCGAAAAATGCGGCATAGCGGGATCGCTCCGGCGTTTATTGTCCAAGACATTAGGCGAAGTAACAGCTCACCGAGCCGTACGCGCCGTAGTCGGCTTGAATTGTGTCGCCCTTGCGGGTCTCGATCGGGCGGATGAACGAGCCGGCGAGTACCACCTGGCCCGCTTCCATGGCCAATCCGTGCGGCGCAATCTTGTTGGCGAGCCAGGCCACTGCCGTTGCGGGGTGGTTGAGCACGCCGGCGGCGAGCCCGGTTTCTTCCAGCTGGCCGTTCTTGAAGCACAGGGCGCCGATCCAGCGCAAATCGGCATCGAGCGGGCGCAATGGGCGGCCGCCGAGCACGATACCGGCGTTCGCCGCATTGTCGGCAACGGTATCGAAGATCTTGCGCGTCGCCTTGGTCTGCTGGTCGACCCGCTCGATCCTTGTGTCGAGGATTTCCAGCGCCGGCACCACGAAATCGGTCGCATTGAGCACGTCGAACAAGGTGCAATCGGGCCCCGCGAGGCGCGTCTTCATCACGAAGGCGAGCTCGGCCTCGACGCGTGTGGCAATGAAACGCTCCGACGGCACGACGCCGCCATCGGCGAAGAACATGTCGTCGAGCAGCACGCCGGAATCCGGCTCGTCGATGTTGAGCGCGCTCTGCATCGCCTTCGAGGTGAGCCCGATCTTGTGTCCCTTGACGACGCGCCCTTCGGCGACCTTGATGTCGATCCATGCCTTCTGGATCGCATAGGCATCCTCGATTCCGATCGCGGGATGGTCCTGCGAGAGCTGCCGGATCTGCGTGCGGCTCTTCTCGGCCTGGTGCAGGCGCCGGGCGGCGCGGGAGATGTCGTCTCTGGTGAGGGCCATGAAGGTCACGAAAAAAGCGGATGCAAGATACTTAACATGTTAAATGGGAGAGATCAAACCGCATCGACGCATGCTGCACTGCGAAAATTTACCGGTGCCAATGTGAGAACAGACCAACCGGTGGTGGAGATTTGACGATGGCGCGCAAGACATCCAGGGATGGCACTCATCCGCCGTCCGCCGAGCTGCGTGTGCCGATGCGCGACTTCTCGCGCTCGCTGCCGATGTCGCTGTTGCGCGCGCGCGAGGCCGTGATGCGGCACTTTCGTCCGTCCCTGCGTCATCATGGCCTGACCGAGCAGCAATGGCGCATCCTGCGCGCGCTGGCCGCGATCGACACCATCGAGGTGACGGAACTCGCGCGCATGGCGTTTCTGCTGGGGCCGAGCCTGTCCCGCATCCTGCGCGATCTCGAGACGCGCGGCCTGATCGAGCGCCGCGCGGTGGAAACCGATCAGCGCCGCAGCATGGTCTCGATTTCGCCAAAAGGCGTGAAGCTGATGGCATCGGTGGCGCCGACCTCGGAGGCGATCTATGCCTCGATCACCAAGCGCTATGGCGCCCGCAAGCTTGCCGAGCTGCAGGACATGCTGGGTGAGCTGGAGGCAAGCCTGTCGGGGTTTGGCACCGCGGATGACAGTCGCGATTCCGATGAGTGACCGGCAAATCTGCATGGTGGCGGCCGGTGATCCGCGCTATCGCATGGCACGCGTGGTGAGGCCATGGACAGCGGCGCGCTTTTTCGCTCAAAGTGCCGGCAAGCCGGAACAACGGCAAGGGTGGACAACGCTATCGCGCGCCGCGGCACGAGAAGGTTAGAGACTTACAAAAATCCGCACATGGTTACCATTCAGGTTCAGAAACTGATCGACTTCGTCGCCGAGGTTTTCGCGCATGCGGAGTCCTCGCCTGAAGAAGCAAGGCGCATTGCGACCTACCTCACCACGGCCAATCTGACCGGCCATGACAGCCACGGCGTGATCCGTGTGCCGGTCTATATCCGCTGGAAGAAGATGGGCTCGGTCGTTCCGGACCAGACCATCGACATCGTCGTCGACACGCCCTCGCTCGCCGTGATCGACGGCAAGTTCGGTTACGGACAGACGGTGACGCCGCAGGCGGTCAGGATCGGCATCGACAAATGCAAGAAGGCCGGCCTTGCGGCGGTCGCGCTGCGCAATGCCGGCCACATCGGCCGGGTCGGCGATTGGGCCGAAATGGCGGCAGCCGAGGGCCTGGTCTCGGTTCATTTCGTCAATGCCGCGGGCTCGCTCCTGGTCGCGCCCTATGGCGGCGTCGAGAAGCGGCTGTCCACCGCGCCCTATTGCGTCGGCATTCCGCGCCACGGCGAGGATCCGATCGTGCTCGATTTCGCAACCTCGATCGTTGCCGAAGGCAAGGTCCTGGTCGCGAGCCGCGGCGGCAAGAAATTGCCCACGGGCGCGCTGATCGATTCCGGCGGCACCTTGAGCGAGGACCCGGCCGTGCTCTACGGCCCTTACCAGTCAGAAGGTCCGCGCGACCACACCAAGGGATCAGGCGCAATCCGCGCCTTCGGCGAGCACAAGGGCTCGGGTCTTGCCTTCGTCTGCGAGTTGCTCGGCGGCGCGCTGACCGGGACAGGGGCGACCTCCGCGAGCCGGCCTTTCGCCAACGGCATGTTCGCGGTGTATGTCGACCCGAAGGTGGTCGATACCGGCAATTTCTTCGACGATGAAATCTCGCGCTATGTCGACTTCATCCGGGCGACCAAGCCGGTCGCCGGCGTTGACACCGTGCTGATTCCGGGCGATCCCGAGCGGAAAATGCGCGCCGAGCGCAGCAGGAATGGGGTGCCCTTGCCGGACGATACCTGGGCGGCGATAGTGGCGACCGCGCGCGACGTCGGCGTCAGCGAGGTCAGCATTCAAGGGGCGACAGCATAAGATGCGTCGTCATTGCGAGGAGCGTGAGCTCCGAAGCAATCCAGTCTGTTCCTGATGGATTGCTTCGCTTCGCTCGCAATGACAGCAAGTTGGACAACAGGGAAGGAAGACAGAGTGGCAAACAAGGTCAAGCAGATCTGGGCGTCGGGCAAGGCGGTGGTGAATGCGTGGCTCGCGATCCCGTCGGGCTTTTCGGCGGAAGTGATCGCGCAGTGCGGCTTCGACAGCGTCACCGTGGACATGCAGCACGGCGTGCAGGACTATCAGTCCATGGTGCAATGCTTTCAGGCGATGCATGGCCACCCGGTGACGCCGATGGTCCGCGTGCCCTGGAACGAGCCCGGCATCATCGGCAAGGTGCTCGACGGCGGCGCCTACGGGGTGATCTGCCCGATGATCAACACCAGGGAAGAGGCCGAGAACCTCGTCTCCTATTGCAAATACCCGCCGCGCGGCACCCGCTCGAACGGTCCGATCCGCTCCGGCATGTACGGCTCGGCCGGCACCTATCAGCAGACCGCCAACGACGAGATCGTGCTGCTGCCGATGATGGAGACCAAGACCGCGGTCGGCAACATGGAGCAGATTCTCGACGTCGAGGGTATCAACGGCGTCTATATCGGTCCATCCGACCTCGGCTTCTCCTATGGCCTGGTGCCGAAGCTCGACCGCGAGGAGCCGGAGATCCTCAAGATCTACGAGAAGATCGTGAAGGAGTGCGACAAGCGCGGCCTCCATCCCGGCATCCATTGCTCGGGCGCGGAGGGCGCGGTGCGCGCCATCAACATGGGCTTCAAGCTGGTGACGCTGTCGAACGAGAGCGGCTTGATGATGACCTACGCCAGGATGCAGGTCGCGCAGACCCGGAAGGATTCCGCCGGCAAGGCGTGACTTCTACTCCCTCTCGCCGCTCTTGCGGGGAGAGGGAGTAGGCGGCCTTCGGCCGCCGTTCTATATAGAAGAACGCCGATGCGAAGTATCGGCTATGGTGAGGGGCTTTTGACGCGATTGCGGTGAATGCGTTCAGCATTGTGCCTCGCCCTTCACCCGAAATTCGAGCTGTGCTCGAATTTCGACCTCTCCCCGTAAAGAACGGGGAGAGGTGGCAACGAACCAAGGAGACACCCATGACCCCAGCACCCGTGATCCGCCTGCATCCCGATGATGGCGTCCTGATCGCGCGATCGAGCCTGCCGCCGGGGATGGTCGTGGCCGACGGCGTCACCACCCTCGAGCGCATTCCGGCCGGCCACAAGGTGGCGATCAGGCCGATCGGGCAGGGCGAGCCGATCCACCGCTATGGCCAGATCATCGGCTTTGCGACCGCGCCGATTGCGCCGGGTCAACACGTCCACACCCAGAATTGCGGCATGGGCGATTTCGCCAAGGACTATGCCTATGGCGTCGACGTCAAGGCTGTCCCGAATTTCGATCTGCCCGCGACCTTCGACGGCATCCGCCGGCCCGACGGGCGGGTGGCGACTCGCAACTATATCGGCATCCTCACCTCGGTGAATTGCAGCGCGCATGTCGCGAGCCTGGTCGCCGACGTCTTCAAGAAGAACCCGTTCACCGGCGACAATCCGCTGGCCGATTTTCCCAATGTCGACGGCGTGGTCGCGCTCACGCACAAGACCGGCTGCGGCATGACGCAGGATGAGCCGCTGGCGCTGCTTCGCCGCACGCTCGGCGGCTATGCGCGGCATGCGAATTTTTCCGCCGTGATCGTGTTGGGCTTGGGCTGCGAGGTGAACCAGATCGGCGGGCTGATGCAGGAGCAGAAACTCGCCGGCCGTTTGCGCGCGATGGATATCCAGGAGATCGGCGGCACCCGCAAGACGGTGGAGGCCGGGGTCGCCTTCGTGCGCGAGGCGCTGAGCGATGCGAACAAGGTGAAGCGCGAGCCGGTGGCGGCGAGCGAATTGACGGTGGCGCTGCAATGCGGCGGCTCGGATGGTTATTCCGGTGTCTCGGCCAATCCGGCGCTCGGCGTGGCCAGCGATCTCCTGGTGCGGCACGGCGGTACCGTGATCCTGTCGGAGACGCCCGAAACCTATGGCGCCGAACATCTGCTGACGCGGCGCGCGGTCAGCCGCGAGGTCGGCGAGAAGCTGGTCGCGCTGATGCGCTGGTGGGAGGAATATACCGCGCGGGAAGGCGCCGAGATGAACGCCAATCCGAGCCCCGGCAACAAGGCCGGCGGGCTCACCACCATCCTGGAAAAATCCTTGGGCGCGATGGCGAAGGCCGGCAGCACCAATCTGGTCGACGTGCTGCACTATGCCGAGCCCGTCACCAAGAAGGGTTTTGTATTCATGGATACGCCGGGCTACGACCCGGTCGCGGCCACCGGGCAGGTGGCGGGCGGCGCCAATCTCGTCTGCTTCACCACGGGCAGGGGAAGTGTGTTCGGCTGCAAGCCGGCGCCCTCGATCAAGCTTGCGACCAACACGCCGATGTATCGCCGCATGGAAGACGACATGGACGTCAATTGCGGCACCATCCTCGACGGCGAGGAGAGTGTGCAGCAATGCGGCCAGCGCATCTTCGAGCTGATGCTGAAGACCGCATCGGGCCAGCCGACCAAGAGCGAGAGTTTTGACTTTGGCGGCGCCGAGTTCGCGCCGTGGGTGTTGGGCGCCACGATGTAGCTCCGCGGTCGCCCCCGCTATTCCTCGAAGAAATCGGGATGCCGGGCGACGAAAGCGTGCAGTTCGCCCGACACACGATCGAGATGGTTGGCCATCTCTTCTCGTGCTCGATCCGGCTGCCGCGCCATCACTCTGCGATAGATCGCCTGGTGCTCCCTGAAGGTTCCCTCGGGGCGCCCCGGTTCGGGCAGCAGGGTGCGCCGTACTCTTTCGAGGTGGGTGCGGATCGGGTCGAGCACCTCGCTGATCCGCGCGAGGCCGAGGCTCTCAGCCATCTGCCGATGGAATCGGGTATCGAGTTCGTGGAAGCCTTGCAGGTCGCCGCTCTTGATAGCCGCCTCCTGGTAAGCAAGGTTCTGACCAAGGGTCTCGATTGCCTGCGCCGGCATGCTGGCCGCGCAAACCGCGACAACCTCCATTTCGAGGGCGCGGCGCATCAACATCCATTGCTTGACGTCCTCCAGACGGATCTTGGCGACATATGAGCCGCGCTGGGGTTCGACCACTACCAGACGTTCGAAGGCAAGCCGGTTGATCGCGGTCGTGATCGAGAGCCGCGAAACTTCGAAGCGTGCGCACCATTCGTTCTTGTCGATCAGGGTTTCGGGCGCAAGTGCGCCTGAGACGATGGCCTGCTTCAGCGCCAGGTAAGCCCGATCAACTTTCGATCCCGCGGATCCGCGCCCTCGCGCAGCCGCGGTCGCTCCGCCGAACCCACCGATCGAATGCATGGATGGTTTCTCTCTCTTGATTTCGTATTCTACGAATTTGCCGCAGACGGCTTGACGAACCGTGTCTGACATAACTAGCATATCAGATAAATAATGTCAGCCTAGGCTCCGCACACCCTCGAAGGGTGCGGGAACGGCAGATCAGAGGGAGCGAACCGATGGAAACGCGGTCAAATGGCCGCGGAGGGCGCCAAGCAGGACGCGCCTCGCCTGACCACACGGCGGCTGGCGTTGGAAGATCCGGACACGGCACGGCGTCAGGTCGCGTCGTTCTGGTCGCCGAGCGCGTCTCCAAGTCCTTCGCCGGCGTCACCGCGCTGCGCGACGTCGACTTCGACCTCAGATCCGGCGAGGTGCACGCGCTGATGGGCGAGAACGGAGCCGGCAAGAGCACCCTGATGAAGATCCTCGCCGGCGTGCATACGCGCTATGAGGGCGTCATTCGGCTGGAGGGCCATCCGGCGTTGTTCGGAGGCGTGCGCGATGCCGAAGGCGCCGGTGTCGCGATCATCCATCAGGAACTCAATCTCGTCCCCGAATTGAGCGTGGCCGACAACATCTTTCTCGGCCGCGAGCCGCTCATCGCCGGCACGCTCATCGATGGACGCCGGATGATCAGGGCGGCGGAGCGCCTGCTGCGGCGCCTCGGCGTCACCATCGACCCCCGGAGCCGGATCGCCGAATTGCGCATCGGCGAGCAGCAATTGGTCGAGATCGCCAAGGCGCTGTCGCTCGACACACGCATCCTCATCATGGACGAACCGACGTCGGCGCTATCGTCATCGGAATGCGAGACGCTGTTCAAGATCGTACGGCAGCTCGCCGAGGACGGGGTCGCGATCATCTACACATCGCACCGCATCGAGGAGGTTCTCGACCTCGCCGATCGGGTGACGGTGCTGCGCGATGGCCGGCGCGTCCTGACGGCCCCGATCGGCGAGCTCTCGCGGGGCGCGATCATTTCGGCGATGGTCGGCCGCGAAATGGCCGCCAATCATCGCGGCACGGCGGCGAAAAATGGCGCCGTCATCCTCACGGTGCGTGACCTGACGCTCGATACGGTCTCCAGCCGCGGATGGCGGCGCGCGCTGCACGGCGTCAGCTTCCAGCTGCGGCAAGGGGAAATCCTCGGCATCGGCGGCCTGCTCGGTTCCGGCCGCACCGAAATCCTCGAATCCATCTTCGGTGTCGCGCGCGGCTGGCGCGGCGGCGAGATCGCCATCGACGGCGCCGTCGTCGACATCGAATCGCCGGCTGACGCCTATCGCCTGGGCGTCGCGCTCGTGACCGAAGACCGCAAGGAGCGCGGCCTCCATCTTGCGGAGTCGATCCGCAACAATGTCTCATTACCCTCGATCGGCGCCCTGTCGCGCTTCGGATTGCGCGCTTTTGCACGCGAAGAGGCGCTGGCCGACGATGTCGTCAGGCGGCTCTCGGTGCGATGCGCGGGTATCCATCAGGTGGTCTCGACGCTTTCCGGCGGCAATCAGCAGAAGATCGTGATCGGCAAATGGCTTGCCACCGAGCCGCGTATCCTCCTGCTCGACGAGCCGACGCGCGGCATCGACGTCGGCGCCAAACAGGAAATCTACGAGCTGATCTTCAGATTGGCCGGGCAGGGTCTCGGCATCGTCGTGGTCACTTCGGAGCTGCCGGAACTTCTGCTGCTGTCCGATCAAGTGCTGGTGATGTGCGAGGGACGTCAGACCGGTTTGCTCCATCGTGGGACCGCCACGCAAGAGACGGTGATGCGCCTCGCCGCGCCGGGCATGGCGACGCGTTCATGGGACACGGCATCATGAAAGCGCTTCGCGCGCTGTCGCGCACCAAGCTCTATTGGGGTTTGCTGATGATCTGCCTGATCGGCGCGCTGGCCTCGCCGCATTCGTCCTCGGGCAAGAACATCTTCCTGTCCTACGGTAATCTCACCGACGTCCTGCGCCAAGTCTCGATCACCGGCCTGGTCGCAACCGGCATGACGATGGTCATTCTGCTCGGCGGCATCGATTTGTCGGTCGGCTCCGTCATGGGTTTCTCGACGATCATCTGCGCGATGCTGCTCACCAAGTCCGGCTGGACCACAGCTTCGGTCATGGGCGTCCCGGCTGCGACGGCGGTCGGTTTCCTTGTCGTGGCGTTTCTCGCGCGATTCGTGTTCAGCGGTCTGGCTCGCGGCCACGACGACAGCGCGGGACGCCGCCGCGAGATAGCGCTGGGAACCTGGCGCAGCATTTGGATCCCGGCTCTGCTGGGCCTTGTCGCAGCGGCCGCGATGGCGTGGTTCACGGTGAGCCAGGTCGAGACCAAGTTCGGTGTTCTCGGCGTTCTTCTGGTGACGCCGTGCGTCGCCCTGCTGCTCGGCTCCCTCAATGGGATATTGATCGTCGCAGGACGGCTGCAGCCGTTCATTGCCACGCTTGCGATGATGGTCAGCGCACTCGGCATCGGCCGGCTGACCGCGGGCCAGGACAACGCCGTGATTGCGGTCTACACCGGCACCAACGCGACCGAGGCGTTCGAAGTGCTGCGCTCGATGCTGTGGGGCGTGGTGCCGATGCCAAGCGTGTTCTTTCTCGCGGCGATCGTCCTGTTTGGCGCGATCCTGCGTTTCACCACGTTTGGCCGCTACGCTTATGCCATCGGCGGAAATGTCGAGGCGGCCAGGCTGTCCGGCATCAAGGTCGCCCAGGTCCAGTTCACGGCCTATCTGCTCTCCGGACTGCTGGCGGGGATCGCCGGCGTGCTGTTCGTCGCGCAATACCGCCAGGGCAAGCCCGATGCCGGCGCCGGCCTCGAACTCGACGCGATTGCGGCCGTCGTGATCGGCGGCACCAGCCTGATGGGTGGGCGCGGAGGCCTCGCCGGCACCTTCGTCGGCGTGCTGATCTTCGGTCTCCTGTCGGACATTCTTCAGCTCCAGAACATCGACTCCAATGTCCAGCTCGTGATGAAGGGGTTGATCATCGTCTGCACCGTGCTGGTGCAGGAACAGAACCTTGGTCTGCTCGTGGCGCGGTGGCGGCTCCGCTCATCGCCGGAAGCAGGCGCCGAGGCCAGATCGGTCGAGCCAAATCGGCCGCCAAGCGCTCTAAAAGCGCATTTTGCAAGGGAGGATCTCGATGAAGCGTCGTGAATTCTTGAAGTTATCGACAACCGTCGCCGGCGCGGCTGCGACAATCTACCTGCCGTCCGCGTGGACCCCGGCGAAGGCGGCGGCCAAGTGGAAAGTCGGCTTCAGCCAATGCACCACGCTCGAGCCGTGGCGCGTTCAGTTCAACAAGGACATCCAGGCCGAGGCGAAGAACCATCCCGATGTCGAACTGGTCGTCACCGACGGCCAGGACAAGACCGAGAAGCAGGTCGCCGATTGCGAGAACCTGATCGTGCAGCAGGTCAACGTTCTCTTGATCTCGCCGAAGGAGTCGGCGGGACTGACCGGCGTGGTCGAGAAAGCGCTCGACGCCAAGATACCGGTCATCGTGCTCGATCGTAACGTCGACACCAAGCGGATCACGCAATTCATCGGCGGCGACAACGTCGCGATCGGCCGCGCGGCCGGCGAACATGCGGTGAAATTGCTCGGCGGCACGGGCAAGGCCCAGGGCAATGTCGTGGAAATCTGGGGCGGCATGGGGACCCAGCCGGCGCACGATCGGCACGACGGCTTCCACGCCTTCACCGACAAGGAGCCCGGCATCAAATATCTGCTCAACAATCAGTCCGGCGACTGGAAGCAGGATCAGGCCTACAACATCATGACCACCGCCTTGCGCAATAACGAGAAGATCGATCTGATCTATGGCCACAACGATCCGATGGCTTACGGCGCCTATCTCGCAGCCAAGGACGCAGGGCGCGACAAGGATATCAAGTTCATCCTCGGCATCGACGGCCTGCCGGACGAAGGCGTCACCTGGGTCAGCAAGGGACAGCTGACCGCGACGTTCCTTTATGCGACGCCCGGCGCCGAAGGCCTGCGACAGGCAGTCAAGCTGCTCAACGGCGAAAAGCTGCAAGCGGTCATCACCCTGCCGACCATGCTCATCAGCAAGGAGAACGCGTCCGAGATCCTGAAGAAGAACGGCCTGCTCTGATCCTTGCCGCGACTTGCTTCGGAGCCGTGCCCGGATCGGCGCGGCTCCGCTCGTTCCGTGATGCCTGCCCGCCGCTCGGCCGCAGGCAGTCTCGGACCACCGCGAGCAAGGAAGGTTTTGATTGCGGCGGCGCGGAGTTTGCGCCCCAGGGTATCAGGGGCGGCGGTGGAGGGGCGATGGCGATCGCTGCAAGGCAGTCATTGCGATCAAGGCTGAAAATTCATCAGACCGTGATCGACAGCGCGCGAAAATATTTCGCGGGAATATGATCGCGCACCATGCGCGGCAAGAACCGGGCAAGCTGATTGAGGAGTCCCGGTCCGATGCCTTGAAACTGCTGAAGTGCCTCCAGCGCTCCGAAATCGGCACGCCCGCTTTGCAGCGCGCTTTCGAATAGATCCGGTTTGTTCTCCGCGGGCGCAATATTTTTTGTGTCGGGATCGTCAAAGCGGCCGTCGGTCTTGCATTGGATTGCCTTTCCGACATGGTGATAGTCGCCGAGCAGTTGCGGCGGGACGGTCGGTACGATGTCGGTGCCGTCAACAAGGCGAAAGGTGGAGTCGCCGAGCGGATAGAGGTCGAAGAACGTCTTGCCACCGGTTCGCGGGCTGCCGAATGTATAGACGACCGTCTTCTTTACATTTGGCTCCTGCGCCGCGCGCATCGCGGTCAGGATCGCCAACGCGCCGCCCAGGCTATGCCCGGTAAAGAACAGAGGTTCGGCCGGCGCCGGCCGGTGCGCGATCGCCGCCTGAATCGCCGGCCAGACGGTTTCGACCGCTTTCTGGGAGCCGGTATGGAGATCGGTCGTTGACGGCATGGCGTTGAAATCCGTGACCCAGTCTTCGACCTTCAGGGGATCGCTGCCGGCAAATGTGAAGAAGGTCGCGCCTCGTCCTGCGGCGCCCACGACGCAGGCGCTGTGCGGCGGCAGGCCCGTGCCGGGATCGTTGGTCTCGAAGACAGGCATCGTCAGCTGCCAGGCGCCGAGGATGTCCTGAACCTTGGTTTGGTGTGCGGTCTCGTAGGCAAGCTGTGATAGCCACATCATCGCCCGCGCGTTGTCGAGGCTGAATTCCGAAGTGGGCGCAAAGCGATTCAGGGCATTGTCGGGATATTGGCTCCGGTTCAGTTCGACGAAGACACTCATGGAATAGCCTCCCAGCGAACATATTGGTGCCGTTCAATCAACCATGGGTAGAGGCGCGCAACAAGCACAAATGCCAGGAGTCGCGTGACCGCGAAGCTGCCCCGGGAATACTCAATTCACTCTTGCGCCGGCCAAGGCGAACACGATCGCTTCGGACAATTGTCCGAGACGAAATGGCTTCCTGAGCAGCCTTGTAGTGGTGCCGAAGTCGTCGGGCACCAGCGAGGGATCCGCGAAGCCTGACATGAAGAGAATGGGCAGGTCAGGCCATCTGCGGCGCGCCTGGCGCGCCAGCTCAATGCCGGTCATGCCGCTGGGCAGGAGAATATCGGTCAGCAGCAGCGAGACGGGGTCCGGCCGCTCCATTTCGGCGATCGCCGAGGCCGCATCGACGACGACAACCGGGCTGTAACCCATCGAGGACAGCATGGTGGATGCCATTTGGCCGACCAGCGGATTGTCCTCCACCACGAGAATCCGTTCGCCGGTCTGTCGTCGCGGTGGTGGCGTCGCCTCGGCGCGCGGCTCGTTGGCTGCCGCCGGTCCCGCGCTCGGCAGATACAGCGTGACGCGCGTACCGTGCGCCACTCTGCTCGAGATCAGCACCGTGCCACCCGATTGCCTGGCGAAGCCATAGACCATGCTGAGGCCTAATCCGCTGCCCTCGCCGACGCCCTTGGTGGTGAAGAACGGTTCGAACACGCGGCGCGCAATTTCGGGCGGCATGCCGGCGCCCATGTCCGACACCGCGATCGTCACGTAATTTCCGGGGACGATGCGTTCGTCGCCGTCGTCGAGTGGCTGGTCGAGCACGGCATTCGCGGTCCTGATCGTTACGCGGCCGCTGCCCGCCATGGCGTCCCGCGCGTTGATGGCGAGGTTGAGCAGCGCATTCTGCAATTGCGTCGGATCGATCAGGCAGCGCCACAGCATCGGGTCCTGCTCGACATCGATCTCGACGGTTTCGCCGAGCGTCCGCCGCAGGATCGTCGCCATCCCGCTGACCAGCTGGTTCACATCGGTGATCTGCGGCTGCAGCGTCTGCTTGCGGGCGAAGGCGAGCAGGCGGCGATTGAGATCGGCGACCCGCTCGGCCGCCTCGATCGCCCGTTCGGCCAGGTTGCGGCGCGAGACATCGGCAGGGGGCAATGCGTCGAGCAGCAGATCGAGATTGCCGAGCGTCGCCGCCAGCATGTTGTTGGAGTCGTGCGCGATCCCTCCGGCCAGCTGCCCGATGGCTTCGATCTTCTGGGCCTGGCGTAGTTCGTCCTCGATGCGCTTGCGCTCGGTGATGTCGACCGACAGCACGAAATAGCCGCGCACCGTGCCGTCTTGGCTGCAATCGGGCACCCGGATGGTCTCGCACCAGCGTTCGCAGCCGTCGGGAAACACCGCCTTCTCCTCGCCGCGGATGGTGCGGCCGGCCAGCGCCGCCTCGACCTTCAGCCGCCATTCGCCAAGCCGCAAGGGGTCGATGAAATCGTCGATCTTGCGGGTGCGGGCGGCGTCGGCGGACGGCTGGGCATACCATTCGATTGCGACACGGTTGGCGTAGCGGATGTGACCGTCGCCGCCGACCTGGACGATCAGGGCGGGGACGTTTTCGGTGACGAGCTGATGCTGCTCGAGACTGTCCCGCAGCGATTGTTCCGAATCCGCGCGCAGCCGCCACTGCCGCGCCAGACCGAGGCCAAATCCGGCGATCAGCAGATTGAGCCCTGCGGCGGCCAGGCTGTAGTACAGCGCATTGTTCTTCCAGCCGGCCAGAAACTCGACCGGGTCGCGTGCGACGGTCACCACCAGTGGCATGCCGGCGACCCGCCGGTAGCTGATGCTCCGCGACGTCCCGTCCGTGAGTCCGCTCCCTTTGAAGCTTCCGCTCGGCGCTTGTGGGAGAAAGCGGGTGAACAACAGATTCGATCTGACGTCGCGGCCGGCAAACTCGTCCGCGTTCGGCGTTCGCAGCAGGATCGTGCCGTCGTCGCGGTAAAGCGTCACCGTGCCACGCTGCCCCACGTTGAGCGACAGAAAGAACTGCTGGAGGTTGTTGTAGTCGAGAGCCACGAAGACGACGCCGCCAAAACGTCGGTCCGGCGACAGAAGCGCGCGGCTCACCGCGATAAAGCGACCTTGAGGTCGAACGCGCGCAATGAGCGGCGCGTCGATGAAGAGACCGTGGCCGGGGTCGTCGCGCTGGACCTTGTAATAAGCCCGGTCGGCGAAGTTTGCTTCCCGGCCGGGCGCTCCGTTGCCCATGTTGTCGCCGAGGATGTTTCCCTCAGCATCGAGAACCACGATTGTCTTTGCCGCGGGGTACGGCGCCACCCTGCGTTTCAGCTCATTGATCAGGGCCGGATTGCCGGCGGATAGCAGCGACGGATTCTGCTCGAGAGCGTTGATCGTCGTGCCCAGCAGAAGATCGACGCCTTGCATGTTGCGCAACATGTATTCTTCGAGGGCACGGGCAAGATCGCTGTTTGCAGCGTCGGTTGCCCGATAGGTTTCCCAATAGTTGATGGAGAGCATGTGCGCCACGAAGGCATCACACAATATCGCCAGCACGAGGCCGCTCAGGACGATGATGCGGGGCGTCCAGCGTCGGCCCATCCAGGATTTGGGTTCCGCCTTGGCCAAGGCGCCAAAGATGCTGCTTTGCCGCGTACCGCGCCGCTGGTCGACTGTCGCTTTCGTTTGATCCAACATGGCGCTAAAATTACAGGAGGTGGTCGAAGAAGCCTATTGTGAATTGATCGTCGCCCGTCGTGAGCGTTAGCGAAAATCACCCGAAACGCTGCTGAACTCGGCGTCTCGGG
>WNGQ01006922.1_pt1 | contig 26173 bp, 26 predicted proteins | sample 5407661 | NCBI WGS metagenome assembly WNGQ01 (sample SAMN13153382, study PRJNA577476) | soil metagenome | isolation source: 60 cm soil or saprolite under Garry oak tree replicate 2 | place: USA:California | collected 2016-06-15 | reverse complement strand
CCATGATCGCGATCGACAGCACGAAGAGCACGGCGCTGCCGAGCAGCATCGGCACCATGCCGAGCAGTCCCTGGACCATGTTGAGGTCGGAGATGGCCCGGCTGACGACCTGGCCGGTGTTCAGCTGGTCCTGGCGGGCGCCATCCAGCCGGGACAGCGACGTGAACATCTCGGTGCGCATGTCGTGCTGGACGTCGAGCGCGACCCGGCCGCCCTGGAAACGCCGCGTGTACACGCCGCCGAAGTTGAGCAGCCCGGCCACGATGAGCACGGTGGCGCCCAGCCAGATCGGCTGGGCATGGGTGAGGATCGCGCCGTCGACGATACGGCCGAGTATCAGCGGGATGGCGGCGGTGGCCAGCGTCGCCACCAGCGAGCCAGCCAGCGCCAGCAGCACCGCCCGGCGATGCCGCCAGCAGTACCCGGCGAGCCGCCGCAGCCAGGCATCCTGCGCCGGCCCTGTTACTGACACTGACCCTGATCCCGAATGCCCGTCGCTCAACCGCGCCCCTCGCTGCCGTCGATAGTTCGTTAGTCTCAACAAATTCATCGCTGGCTGATTCCCGCCGGGGCGGGCAGATCGGTTCGCGGGCCGGGCTTTCGCTCCGCCGGGGCTAGCCGGAAGTCAGACCCCGCCCGGCCGGGAAGTGCTGGCCGGCCACGTGCACACGCTGGCCAGCCAGCTGGCTCATCTTGCTCGGCGCTCGTGCCGCCGGATCAGCGGCCGGCCAGTTTGCCGGCCGGCCCGGGCCGGGCGGCGATGCTGTACATGATCAGGCCGAACAGCAGGAACGTGACGATGTGCACGCCGGTGCAGTACTCGCAGATCGCGTCCACCTCGAACAGCTCGACGTAGACGAGGTAGAGCACGAACACGATGCCGGTCAGCACCCCGGCCAGCCGGGCCCACCGGATCAAGGCCAGATCCGCGCGCCAGGCCCAGGGGGAGTTGATCGCGGCCATGAACACGTAGAAGGCCAGGCCGAGCACGGCCACCGGAAAGACCCCGAAAATGATCGACTCGGGGCTCGTGGTCACCTTCGTGCAATTGACCGTCGCGTTCACCGGACAGCCGGCCAGCGCCGTATCCGTGTAGTGCGTGTACGTCAGGTAGACAGACAGGCCGACGCCGGCCAGCGACAGGATGAACGTGGTGAGCGGGAGCCAGCGCGGAACGCCGGTACTGGCCGGCCCGGCCGGCCTGGCCGCCTTCGCGCCTTCCGCCGCGGGCGTGCCGGCCGCTGACTGCGCAGGCCGGCCGCGGCCGGGACCCTGGCCCGCCTTGCCGCCCCGGGCAGCATTGCCGGTGGCTGGCCGGCTGCCCGCGCCCTGACCGCCTTGCCGGTTGCTCCCGCCTTGCCGGTTGCTCCCGCCTTGCCGGTTGCGCTGCGGCGCCGCGCCGCCGGCCTTGCCCGGCGCGCGGCCGGCCCTGGCCTGCTTGGGCCCGGCCATCAGAGCGTGCCCTCGATGGCCCGCACCGCCGGGGTGCAGGCGGAGGCCGGCTGGTTGCCGGTGAGCTTGCAGATCGCGGCGGTGATCATGTTCGCGGCGCCGTCGACGCCCTGCGCGATGGGGCTGGACGGGTTCTTCAGCGCGGCGGCGATCTGGGCCCAGGTCTTGCCCTGCAGCACGGCGTAGCTGTAGCTCGCCCCGCTCACCATGAACTTGTTGCCGAAGTCGATGAAAGGTATCGAGCCAGCGTCGGCCTGCGGGACCTGCGGCGGCGCGTCGTATCTGGCCAGCACCGCGTTCTGCGCCGCGGTTGGCCGCTGCAGCGTGGCCCGGTTGACGTCCTGCATCTCAACGGGTGTAAACGAGATGTACTTGCTCGTGTAGGTGGAGTTGTGGAAGGACAGCGTGGGAATGCTGGCCGGGGTGTCGCTTGCGCTTGAGTGGATGAACCTGAGGCCGGAGAACGTGCCGAATCTGCTCAGGGCGACGGTCATCGCCCACCGTTCGGTGGCGCAGTACGGGCAGTACAACGCGCCCATGTAAAGCACCTCGGGCTTGCCGTTCGCAGTCAGCGCGGTCCCGCTGATGGGCAGGATCGTCTTCGGGCTCGCGGTGCCCTTGCCCACCGAGTTCAGGGTACTGACCGGGACGCTGGTCACCTGCCTGACCAGGCTGGCTGAGGCCTTCCCCGTGCCCGAGCCGGCCGATGCCGGGCCGCCCAGGGTCTTGATCACGACAAAGGTCACCACGATGGCGAGCACGGCGAGCACGCTGCCGCCGGTGAGCAGCAGCCGCCTGCGGCGCTCGGCCCGCCGGGCCGCGGCCTGCTGCGCGGCAATCCTTTCCCGGGCGCTCTGCCGCCGGTTCCGCTCCGCCTTGCCCATTGTTGTCCTGCCTAACCAGTAAGGATTCTCCGGGTTGACAACGTAGGGCATTGCCGTTTCGTTCGCGCCAGGGTGCCTCGGACCACGTCACGGCGGGGCACCGGTGGCGGGACTGCCTGCTGAATACGCTGCCTGACTCCATGTTATGGCGCGACGCGGCACGACGACCCCGCTCCTAGGCAACCTCAGTTTCCTGAGCGTGCGCTGAAGGCCGGCTGGCTGCCGACGCAGCGTCCGGGCGTACGGCGGCCGTGGCCGGGGTCTGCGGCTACGCGACGCAGGCAACCGGGCACCTGCAGGTAGCCGCCGCCATCGCCGCCGGGCTTGCGGACGCCGGGGTCGCCAGCGAGCCCGCCGCGCTCGCCTTCGGCCTGCCGTTCGTGCCGCTGGCGGCGGAGCATTTCGACCTGGTGATCCCCGCTGACCAGGCAGCCAGCCGCGAGGTCCAAGGCCTGCTCAGGGTGCTCTCGTCGGGCTGGCTGCTCGATCAGCTGGCGAGCCTGCCCGGGTATGATCCGGCTCGTTGCGAAGAACATCTCGCATCGCTCTGAGCGTCAGCCGCGCGGCAGGCAGGTGATCGCAGATGGTGGCTCGTGTACGACCATGACCCTGAGGACGTAGACGTGCTCGGCTGGGACGAGTTCATCGCCAGGCAATGGGAATCGATCTTCGCCGGCTACCGCTCGGGAAGCGGGCTCAGGCGGACCGGCCGGCGGTGGAGCGACCTGATCCAGGTGGGCCTCGGCTGCCCGCAGGAGGTGGCAGACCTGCTGGTGCGAATCCAGATCATCGACCGGGTCGACCGTGACCTGGAGGGGGCCAGGCACGCCAGCGACGTGGTTGCCGGGATGTACGACGTACTCGCCGACATGCGGGCGGACCTGATGGAGCTGGCCGAAGACGGGCTCGCGCTCGCGGCAGGCCTGCTTGACCAGCATGCCCGGCTGCTTGCCGCGGTGCACGCCTACGCGTTCGGCCACGAGCCAGGCGCGGGTCGGCCGGCCGCCGGATCCGGCTAGGGCGCCAGCAACGAGTAGCCGGGACTCAGCGCCGCCGCGCGATCCATGCTCCGGTGCGGTACGGGACCGTCAGCTGCCCGTCCGGGAATCGCTCGCCGACGATACGGGCAATCTGCGCGAGCAGTCGCTCGCGCTCGCGAGGCCACAGCGCGGTGACATAGGACTTGCTGCGCTGCTCGGTGATCCAGTCCCCGGTTGTCACCGTCCTGGTCCACGGCACGGTGATCCGGGTGCCAGACTCGAACAGCCCGGTCCCGGCGAGCCCCTCCAGGGTCCAGTCGGTGTTGCCCTGCGCCCGGTCGTAGCGGGGACAGGCAGCCTCAAGCGCGTCCTGGTATGCGCCGTGCCAGTCCTCGTCGTCTGCCACGGACTGGTTCCACCAGGCGGCCCAGTGCCCGCCCGGCTTGAGCACCCTGGCCACCTCGCGGCTGGCCCGGTCCTGATCGAGCCAGTGCCAGGACTGCGCGAAACACGCCAGGTCGGCGTGGCCATCCCGGAACGGCAGCATGTTGCCGTCGGTGATCACAAAGGCTAGGTCCGGGCTGCGGGCAACCGCGCGGCGCAGCATCGCCTCGCCGATGTCGTACCCGGCGACCCGGGCGCCGCGGGCGCTGAGCTGACGGGTAGCGATGCCCGTCCCCGCACAGCCGTCCAGCACGAGCCGGCCGGCCAGCGGCCCGGTGATCTCCTCGAGCACGTCGAAGAACTCGTCCGGATAAGACGGCCGGGCCGCGTCGTAGTGATCGGCGACGGCGTCGAACTGTGAGCCTGCCATTCCGGGCAGCACCTGCCTTCCGAGCCGGCGGCACGTCTGCGGTGCCCGTTCCGGGCCGGTGCCGTTCCGGGCCGGCGCCCGTGCTGGGCGAGACCCAGTCGCGGCGGGACCGGCAGCACCATCATCCCCGGTGGCGCCGACGCGGCGCCCGGCAGCCTGCTGCGCTGCGCCTCGTTGGTCGCGGCTGAGTCTCAAGTGGCTGCCGGGGCCTGCGGTGCCACCGGCTGACGGGCCTGCCCGGGACGCGCAGTGTGATCAGCGTGGTCAGCGCCCGTAGACCGGGATGATCGTGGCCCTGGCCAGGGTGTGGAAACCAAGGTTGAAGCCGGCCACTGCCGGGGAGACGTCTGAGCCGATGCCGAGGGACTCGGTGTCGAGCGCGTGCACGGTGAATACGTACCGGTGCGGCGGGTCGCCAGCGGGCGGCGCCGCGCCGCCGAAGTCCTTGCTGCCGTAGTCGTTGCGGACCGAGAACGCGCCGGCCGGCAAGCCGGCCCCGCCTGCCGCGCCGGCCCCTGCCGCGAGTTCGGTCACCGACGCCGGGATGTCGAGGACCAGCCAGTGCCAGAAGCCCGATCCGGTCGGGGCATCGGGGTCGAAGCACGTCACGGCGAACCCCTTGGTCTCGGCCGGGAAGCCGTGCCAGCTCAGCTGGGGCGAGATGTTCGCGCCGGACACGCCGAAGTGATTGTACACCTGCGCCTCGCTCAGCTGCTCGCCAGCCGCCATGTCCGCGCTCTGCACAGTGAACGACGGCACCTTCGGCAGGAAATCGTGGGGCAGCGGCGCCCGATCAGTCATGGTTTGCCTCCTCGTCAATGCGGCTAGCGTGGCCCTGGCCAACGGTACTGGAGGGCTCGCTGGCCGCGGCACAGGCACCGGCGGCCCCGTTTCAGATGCGCGATGATCGGCGCAGCCGCTCTCGGCGGCCTTCCGGGCAGAGCAGAATGGCCTACGTTGGCGATCCGGGGGCGGTCCGGCGGCGATGCGGCCGGCGTCGGCATTGGGGCAGTCAGAAGGGTCGGGCACCAGCTTCAGAAGGGTCGGGCACCAGCTTGAGCCTGGCACGCGTTCCTGCGGCATGGGCACGGCGAGCGGTGCTCGCGGTCGTGCTGGCTGGCGCTGCCGTCATACCTGGCTATGCGGCTGGCTCCGGGCCCGGCGAATGCGGCGGACCGAAGTGCGGATCGGCCGGGAAGGTGCTGTGGACCCGCCTGCTGCCCCGGTCGATGTCCGCGCCGGCAGCTTGCTGTGGACCACGACGCTCAGCGGGCTGCCCGTCGGTGCGTCGATCGACTCCGTGCGGGCCTGGCCAGGCGTGGTGACCGCCGGGGTCGCCATGCCGCGGAGCCGGCCGGGCAGGCCTGCCCGGCGCGAGATCGTGCTCCGCGCCAGGACCGGAGCGACGGCCCGGGCCTACCCGGCGGCAGCGTACGGCGGTGCCGTCGACGCCAGCGCCGAGACCACCGTGATCGTCGGCCGGACCTCCGTGACCAGCTATGACAACAGGACCGGCCGGGTCAGGTGGCGGCGGCGGACCGGCAAGGTGCCGCAGGCATGGCGGGTCGACGGCAGCGACCTGTACGTCACCATCGCGGCCGGCGGCTACCTCGGCACCGCGCCCGTGACCGGGCTCCGGCAGATCAGCCTGCAGACCGGGGTGCAGCGGGTGATCCGGCCGCATCGCGGCTCTTTCGACGGCGCGCTCAGCGGCGCGTTCGATGGCGTGGTGCTCTTTTCCGGCACGCGCGGAGTCACCGCGTACAGCGGGGCGACCGGGCAGCGGCTGTGGGCTCGAGCCGGGGTAGTCCCGGAAAGCATCGATGTCGTGCAGGCGCGGCTCTACCTCACCGAGGGCGGCACGCTGGTCGGGGTGAACCCGCTGACCGGCGCGAGGAACCGGCGCCGGGTGGCGCCGCGCTCGGTCGGCCTGTATGGCGTGCGCGGCGGTGTCGCCCTCGGCCTGGACCAGGGAGCGTCGGGTGATGTCTGGGGCTACGACGTCGTGCGGCAGCGGGTCGTCTGGACGACGACGCAGCTGCCGTGGCCGCATTACTTCGCAGACCTGTCCGGCATCGGCGGCAGTGCCGACGCCGCGAGCAGCACGGTGCTGATCACCTCGTGTGCCCGTCTGGGGGGCACCCGCACGGCCGTGGCGAGTCCCGCAGGCGCAGCGGCTCCGGCAGGCCAGCCTGCGCAGGCAGGGCAGGCATGCCTGCGGCCGGAGTTGGTCGCGATCAGGCGCTGACCGGGCCGGTGCCGGCCCTTGCGGTGGTGCCGGGCCGGTGCCCGGGCTGCTGCCGGCCCTTGCGGTGGTGCCGGGCCGGTGCCCGGGCTAGTGCTGGCCGGCTGCTACTTGCCCACCAGCCCGCGGGACCACAGCACTGGGTTGCAGGCCAGGGCCTTTTCCCTTGACTTCGGGTTCAGCTGCGACGTACCGACGACGCGCGCCGCCGCCAGGCAGCGATGCGATCCTGGCATTCCGCCGCCGAGCAGCATGGTGCAGGCCATCACGGCGAGTGCCACCGGGAAGAACAGCGCGGTGCGCACCCGGGCGCCCGCGCTCGTGCCGAGCCACCGGCCGAAGGCGGTCCGCCGGAACCGCAGCCAGAGCCACAAGTGCACGGCGCTGGCGCGCAGTTGCTCCAGCGCGGGCATCTCCTCGTCCTCGCTGAGCCGGGTGAAGATCGTGAAAAGCGACGCCAGTCGCGGGTCGGATGCCCGCAGGGAGCTTTCGATCTTGTCCAGGTGCTTGCGCTGGCCGACGGGCAGGCCCATCGCTACCTCCCATTTGGCCGCTTTTCCCCTGCCAAGGTAACAGCAGTCATCTGATCAGATGGCCCGCACGGTGGCATTGGCCAGGCACTATTCCCGCAGGCAGGCTTCCCCCGACCCGGCAGTCCCAGCCGTCGCGTGCTGCGCTCCGGCATCAGCGGACCGCAGGTCGTGGCCCGAGCCCGGCGAGGTGGCGGCGGCGGTGGCGTGGCTGGCATCGCCAGAGGCGCTGTGGGCAAGCGGCGCCGTCATCGACCTGAACGGCGCCTCCTACCTGCGCTGAGCAGGCATCTAGCTCCGGCTTCCTCGGCTGAAAGGTGGCTAGCTCCGGTGCCTAGCACCGCCGGAGTTCCATGGCGGTGGGCTAGCCGGACATGGCCTGCAGGCCGATGACGCGCAGCAGCGCGAGCTTGTCGGCGTCGTCGCTGCCGGGCTCGGCGGTGTAGGCGATGACCCTCAGGTCGGACCCCTGGACGGTGAAGACATCGCAGTCCAGGGTAAGCGGGCACACCTCCGGATGATCGATGCGCTTGCGGTCGGCGGTGTGCACCGCGACGGCCCGGACCTGCCACAGCTCGGCGAAGCGGGCGCTGGCCTGGCTGAGGTCGTCGATCAGCCGGCGCAGTTCGTCGTCATCCGGGTAGCTGCCCGCGGCGCTGCGGAGGTCCGCCACGGCGGCGGCCTCGAACGCGGCAGCTTGCTGCCCGCTGCGCCGGACGCGGCCGGGCGGGCCGGTGAAATGACGCCACAGCAGGTTCTGGTCCCGGCCGCGCTGCCCAGACGGATCGCCCGTCAGCGCCGCCCAGGTCTGATTCCAGGCCACCAGGGCCCAGGCCGCGTCGTACACCCCGACCGGGATGTCGTCCAGGCGGCCATGCACCGCGCCCTGGTGGTGGGCTGCGGCTACGGCGACGACGCGCAATGGCTCGCGGAACGCGGCTGTGAGGTAACGGCGTTCGACATCGCAGCCAGCGCCGTCCGCAAATGCCGGGAGCGCTTCGGTGAAAGCAACGTGCGCTACCAGGAAGCCGATCTGCTCAGCCCGCCTGCTGCCTGGCTGGCCGACCCGTTCGATCTGGTAGTGGAGGCCTACACCGTGCAGGTACTGCCCCCGGCCAGCGCTGAGCGGGCGACGGCGGTCCGCATGCTGGCCGCCCTAACCGGCGGGACGCTCCTGGTCATCGCCCGAGGCCGCCGCGGTGATGACGACCCGGGCACGATGCCCTGGCCGCTGCGGCGGGCCGAACTCGACCCGCTGCGTGAGGCCGGCCTGCGCAAGATCCGCTTCGAGGACTACGTCGATGACGAGAACCTGCCCGTCCGGCGGCTAAGGGCAACGTTTCGCCGCTGAGGAAGCGGAACCGGCCCCTGCGCTCCCGGCATCGGGCCGCGCGACTGACCGGGGAACGCGGGGCGGGCCGTCAGTGCCGTGCGGGCGCCGGCTACCCATGATTTAGTACGCAGTCTCCCGGCCCGGTCCCGCATGCTCCTCGGTTCAGTAGTTCCGTGGCCAGGTCAGATCGTTCAGGCGGTCGGCGGCAAGCACGACGACCGCATCCTGCCCGGTGCTGACCAGGCCCTCGTCCTTGAGATCGCGCAGGATCCGGCCCACCACCTCGCGCGGGCTGCCGACCTGCTCGGCAAGCTCCTGCGGCGACAGCCTGGCCACGATGCTGTCGCCATTGTCGCCTGACTCGGCAACGTCGAGCAGATGGCGGACAACGTCCTGCCGCAGCGACGGGAGCGTGGCGGTGGCCAGCGCGCTCAGGTAGGCGGCCGTGTGCTCGGCCAGGTCGACAAGCAGCACGCTGGCGAGGCCGGCGTCTGCGGCCGCCAGCTTGCGCACCGTCTCGGGACGCAGCAGCAGCAGCCGGCTGGGGGTCACGGCCTGGATCGAAAGACGGGGAGACTGCCCGGCATAGACGCCGGCCAGGCCGACCAGGTCACCCGGCCTGCTGTAGCGGACCGTCACCTGGCGGCCCTGCTCCGAGATCAGGCAGGTCCGCAGCGTTCCCTCGGCAACCACGCAGAGGAACGGCGAGGTGGAGCCGACGCGGTGCAGGACGGTGCCGGCCGGGGCGTCCAGCAGCGCGGAGTCGGCTGTCATGCGCTCCAGGGTCGCGCTGGGCAGCGCGCTGAGCCGGCACTGGGCCAGTGCCTCCTGGTGCCGCTGATCGAGCATCGTCACGCCCTCGGGAACTGTGCGGGTGAATGGCCCCACACCATAACGGAAGGAGCACGGCCGTACAACGACCTTGCATACATGATCAGAGCAGGGCCAGCCCGCCGGTGACCGCGTCCACCCGCTCGGCGTCGGCCGGCCCGATGGCGCAGCAGGTCACGGTGCCCGGCGCCAGCTGGGTTCGGCCGGCGTCCGTGATGACCTGGGTAGGCAGGCCGGCCGCCTTGGCGGCGGCGGCAAGTTTGCCCAGCTCAGCGTCGCTGCCGACGCTGAGCACTACCTTAGGCTGCCCGTCGGCCAGCCAGCCGGCCAGGTCGGCGCTGCCGTCGGCGGTGAGCTGAGCGGCAAGCACCGCGGTGACGGCGGCGTGCGCGACCTGGGCAGCCAGCTTGCCCCGCCCCATGCCGAGGTCCGTCCGGACCACCAGGGAAAGCTTCGCTGCCATCCATCGCACCCTAACGCGGCGGGGCATGCCGGCGGCCGCTGCGGGCGGCTGGGCGCGCGCGGCCTCGGGATGTGCGCGGCGGGGCCTGCGGGCGGCGGCTGCGGGCGGTGGCTGCGGGCGGCTGGGTGGCTGGGCGGTGTGCGGTGGCTGCGGGCGGCTGGGTGGCTGGGCGGTGTGCGGTGGCTGCGGGCGGCTGGGTGGCTGGGCGGTGTGCGGAATATCGTGCTGTCGGTGGTTTCAGCGGGGGTGATCTGATGTCCTTGACGCCGTCGGCCGCCGTTCCCGTGTTCCTGGCCGGCGCGCTCGTCAGCCTCGGGATGAGCTGGGTGCTGGTATCCCGGCTGGAGCGACTCGCCGAGCGGGCCGGCCTGTCCGAGGGGCTGCTCGGCGTGATCGCCGCGCTGGCGGCCGACGCACCGGAGATCACCTCGGCCGTTACCGCGCTGGCGCACCATCAGCAGCGCGTCGGGGCCGGAGTCGTGCTCGGCTCGAACGTCTTTAACCTGGCCGCGCTGCTCGGCCTCGGCGCCGTGGTGGCTGGCCGGATCGCGCTGCACCGCCATGTCGTGGTCCTGGGCGGCGTCGTCAGCGCGTGGATAGCCGGAGCCTGTGTGCTTGTCGTGCTCGGGCTCCTCTCGCCGGTCGCCGGGATAGTCGTGACCAGCCTGATCTTCATGCCCTACCTCATCGCCCTGGGGATGGACGGCAGGCCGCTGCCGAGGCTGCCGCGACGGCTGGCCGGCTGGCTGACCACGGCCGTCATCGAGGAGGAGGTTGAGCTAGCCGAGGCCATCCGCCCGCGTCGTGGCCGGCCGCAAGATGCCGTCGTCGCCGTGGCGGCGCTGGTGCTCGTGGTGACTGCCAGCGTGGCGATGGAGGTGGCGGCGTCGGCGCTCGGCCGGCACTACGCGGTGCCCGGGATCGTCACAGGCGGCGTAGTGCTGGCCGGGGTCACCAGCCTGCCCAACGCCGTTGCTGCGGTCTACCTGGCCGCCAAGGGCAGGGGAGCGGCCGTGCTGAGCACCGCGCTGAACAGCAACGCGCTGAACGTCATCGCTGGGCTGATGCTCCCCGCCGCCATCACCGGGCTTGGCCGGCCATCGAGCCAGGCGACGCTCGTCGCCGGATGGTACGCCGGGCTGACTCTGTTCGCCCTGACCATCGCCTACCGCGACCGCGGCCTGCGCCGGCCGGCCGGCTTCCTCATCATCGGGGCCTACCTCGTCTTCCTCGGCTCGCTGCTGACCATCGCATACGCGATCCTGTCGACCGCGGCCGGAGCCATCGTCCCGGCTGCGGCGGTTGCCGCGCTCTGCCTCCTCTGGCTGGTTCCGAAGCCCGCCGCGCTGGCCCCAAAGCCCGCCCCCTCCGCCTCCGGCGCCCCCTCCGCCTCCGGTGACCCCCCCGTTCTCTGAGATCACGCCGAATCCGGCCCGTCATCGGCGCCCACCGCCATTCCTCTTCATGATCAAGGAAACGCCCGGGGTTGCTTCATGATCGCGGAGGCTTTGCGGGGCGCCGGCCCCCAGAACTCTCCGTGATCATGAAATGGGACGCTGGCGCTGGCGGGGGTGGGGACGCTGGTCGGGGCAGGCGGGCGGAAGGCCGGGGGGCGCGGGTGGTCATGGTGCTCCGGGGGAGGCATGGGAATGGCTGGCGAATGGCCTGGACGTCCTTTCCCTGGGCCTCGCTTGATGACAGGATGTCCGGCAGGAGCAGGCGGAACAGAGCTGCCGTTGCGGGGGAGGGGCGCTCCATGACAACTCCAGAGCCCGCTCATTCGGAATCGGAGACGCATCCGTGGCGGATCGACATCCCCGACCACCCGGCGCGTACCGATTCTTCCGAATACCGCGCGGCGCGGGCGAAGATGAACGAGATGGCAGGGGAGTCCGCTGGCCTGATCTACGGGTCCGGGCCGTATGAGGATCATCATGGCAGCAGCCTCTGGCTGAAGGACGCCCGCGGCTGGTTCATGGTCCGCAATCTCGCCGGAATCGAATGGTCGGCCCAATTCTGCGCGGATCCGGCGAAAGTCGACCTGCTCCGCCAGAACGCACAGCGCCTTTACGCCATGGTCGCGCCGGAGATAGTGCAGGAACTGGATCCTGATGGCTTGCTTGACACGCCAGTGGGCGTAAGCGAGCGGAGAGTCTGCCAGCGGGAGCAGGCCGACGGGGTGAGCCAGCGGGAGTAAGCGGGCGGAGAACCTGCCAGCGGGGATAGACCGACGGGGAGTGAGCCAGCGCGGGGTAGGCCAGCGAGGAGTGAGCCGACGGGTAAGCCCATGGAGAGCCTGTCAGCGGGGGGGAGGTCGACGGGGAGTGGGCCCAACGGGGGTAGCCAGCGAGGAGCAGCGAGACAAGCGCCACCGCGATACCCGCGGTGGCGCCCGGCACTAACTGAACCCGCACAACAGATCCGGCACGAACAGAACCGGTATTAACGGAAAAGAGGAGCGGTACATGCTGATTTCGATCCTGAACCAGTCCACTCTCGTCTCCAATGCGGACGCGGCGACGATGACCGAGGCCATCGCCGCCCAGGTGCGCCTTGACGCCGCGCCGCTATGGGATCGCGCGGCTGCGGCGGTGGTGTTCTACACCGACGCGTCAGCCATTCCCGCTGAAGCGCACGGCATCGCGATCGTGGACACCATTCAGGACCAGCCGCAGGGCGTGCTCGGCTTTCACACCGAGGACAGGGGCGGCAAGCTGTGGGGCATCGTCGCGGCCAAGCCAGAGCTCGACAACGGCGGGAAGACGACGACTGGCGACTGGAGCGTTTCCAGCGTGCTTTCGCACGAGGTGCTGGAGATGTTCATCGACCCCAACTGCAACCTCTGGGCGAACAACGGCAGGGGCGACGTGTACAGCTACGAGGTCTGCGACCCGGTCGAGGCCCCGACCTACGCCGTCAACGGCGTATCGGTGTCCAATTTCGTCACGCCGGCCTGGTTCGACCCGCTGGCCCCCGCGACCGCGCAGTTTGACAAGCTCGGCAAGCTGCACACTGCGTTCTCGATCGTCAAGGGCGGCTATGTGGTCTACTCCTCGTCCGGCAAGCCGCAGCAAAAGTTCGGCGACGAGTTCCCGCAGTGGCGCAGGAACATGAAGAGCGGGCCGCTCGCCCGCACCCGGGCCAGGCTCGGCCAGCTCGCGGTCGTGGGCTGATCCGTATTCTGGCCGGCCGGCCGGCCGCGGGCTGACCCGTATTCTGGCCGGCCGGCCGCGGGCTGACCCGTATTCTGGCCGGCCGGCCGGCCGCGGGCTGACCCGTATTCTGGCCGGCCGGCCGGCCGCGGGCTGACCCGTATTCTGGCCGGCCGGCCCGGCTGCCCGCACTCGCCTTACGGCAGCGGCGCCGGGCCGGCCGGTCGGCACATTCAGGAACGGGCCCGAATCCTGGCCAGACATGGCGCCGGTTGGCCATTCCTGGAGCATCGCGCGGTCGTAGTACCGCATAATGGAAGTGATGAATCCTTCCCGCGCCGTGCCCCGGCGTTATCTGCCCAGCAGCCCCTTCAACAATCGCCCCCCGGCCCGGCCCGTCGAGCAGTACGCGGTGCATGACCAGGTGACGCATGACCGGTACGGCCTCGGCATGGTCATCGGCGTCGAGGATGACGTGGCCGTGCTCGTCGATTTCGGCCCGCAGCAGGCCAGGATCACGACTCCTTTCAGCAAGCTCACCAAGCTCTGAGATAGCGTCGGGCGGCCCCGGCAGGCGGGTTTCGCCGCGGCCGGGTGAGATTGCGGATCATGGTCGGCGGCCCGCCATCGAAGGCTGCGTAAAAGTGGGTCTTGGCTGCGCTCACCGGGGCGTAGCCGCAGGCCCGGGGCCTAGCCCAGCAGCTCGACGAAGCGGGCACGCACGGTTGCCGCGGTCTGGTCGGGCGGTGCGTCCCAGATGTCCTGATTCATGGTCTCCACCTCGACGAAGCCGTCGTAGCCGGCCGCAAGCACCTGCTCCGATATCGGCCTGAAATCGATCGACCCGCCGCCGAGATGGCCGCGGCCGAGCATGCTGACCTCGGCCGGCCCTGCTCGGCAGCCAGCCGGCTGCGGGCTTCGCCGCCGATTATTTGAAACGTGGCCTAGCCGGGCACCTGCCGCCCCGAGGGCAAGCTCAGCCACGGGGCGGCGTGCTGCATGGCCCCGTGCAGCGGAATCAGCCCCTCATCTGACTGCCTGCCGGTCCGCGGCAGCGGCAGAGTCAGCCGCCGGACCGGAATGCCGCGGCCCTGCGCCAGCGCGGGGTCAGCCCGCTGAACTGGATGCCCGCGGTGCCAGGACGTGCCCGCCCGGCCGGCCCGGCCCTGCGCGAGCGCGGGGTCAGCCCGCTGAACTGGATGCCCGCGGTGCCAGGACGTGCCCGCCCGGCCCGGCCCCGCCCGGCGGTGCGATGCCTGCGAGGCGGCACTGCGGCCGGGTCGCCAGCGCGAGCCGGTCATGGTTCGCGAACGCGGCGCGGCACATGGCCCGGGCGGTGCCGCCGCAGCCGTGCTCAAGCGCCCCGCCAGTGCTGCTCGGCACGGAGACCGTGACGCAGCCGTCGCGGGACTGGCCGTACGCACCCGGATTCGCGACACCCCACGCGGTCAGCCCCCCGGCCACGGCAACGGCCAGCGCGCCGGCTGCGGCGATCGTCAGCCTCCGCCGGCCCGGTGGCCGGGGCCGGGGTGGGGTGCGGGGCCGGCGCCGGGGCGGACCGGCCGGGTTCCCTGGCGCGTCCTGCATGACTGCCAGTGTAGGGAGCGGCCGGCGGCGGTCCGGCGTTCCGTTTCGGACATGCAGCGGCCGGGCGCTGTGTCCGGTCCCGGACGCACAGCGGCTGCTGGCCTGCTCGTGACCAGTGACCAATTACGGATCCGTATTGAGTTAGTGTCGCCCGGTTATCTATAATCTATTGCCGCATGGCCGGATACAGCTTCTATGCAGCTTTATGGATAGACCGGCGAACCGCTACGTTACTCTGCTATGGCGCGGTCAGTCGTCGGCATTGCGTGGGTGCCAACTACGCTGTCTCGCATGGAAAATTCAAGGCTTGTGCCGAGGCAATCGCGCCGCTATAAGGCGATAGTCTCGCTTGTCGTGCTGGCTATCCTAATTGCCGGTCTTGCGACCATAAATGCGCAGTCAGCGAGTGCGTCCACCCATCGGCTTTGCCAGCGGGGTCAGCATATAGAGGTCAGCAGTCACGGGGGCCGCAAGTTCTCCCTGCGTAATGATTTCTGGGGCACCCGAAGATTCTGCCTGAAGAACATCAATAGGCGGCCGAATTTCAAGGTAACTAGGGTCGGCCGCAATTTGCTCAGCGGCGCGGTTATGTCTTATCCGTACGTATTCACCGGCTGCAGCTGGAGCATCTGCACGCGGGACAGCGGGCTGCCGGCCAGGGCATCGTCCCTTCGCCACCCGAGGGCCACCTGGCACACGTCCGAGCACGCCAAGGGCCGGTGGAACGCGTCCTTCGACCTCTGGTTCGGCAAGCACCGGATGACGACCGGCCAGGCCACCGGCGCGGAACTGATGATCTGGCTGAACGGCCGCCGCCTTCCGCTGGACAGCAGGCACATCGTGTGGGTTGACGGTGTGCGATGGTATCTGTCGCACTGGAAAGCCAGAGCCCGCCACGGCAGGAAGAGCTGGAACTACATCCAGTTCCGCCGGGTCCACCCGGTCTGGGGCGTCCGGAATCTCCGGCTGAACCCGTTCATCCATCGGGCTGAGCGCTCCCGGCTGGTCAGACGGTGGTGGTGGCTGCTGAACATCGAGGCCGGCTTCGAGGTGCACAGCGGCGGTAAGGGCCTGGCCGGCCGGAAGTTCTGGGCCAGGGCGTAAGGGCGTCAGGGCGTCAGGATCGCCCTTCGGCGAATCTCAGCAGCGTGGATGGAACTGCGCTGCGGTAACAGCAGCAGTAGAGTCCCATCCACGCTTTACGTATGGCCAGGGCGGGGGCCTGGCCTGGCGCGCCTGGCAGGATTCGAACCGGCGGCCGGCTGCTTAGAAGCTATCCACGGGGGAGCGCTATAGCCACCAGCGAAAACCCAGGCCAGCCGCGAGCGTCATAGCCCAAGTTATCTGTTCACCGATGGGGTCGGCTGAAACGGTCCTTTCGGCAGACTGGCCTCCCGGCCCACACCTGGCTTAGCGTACCGCGCCAGGCAGCGCGGACACCGGCGGCGCGTGCAGGAGTGCCCCCATCGCGGCGGGCACGCAGAGTGGCGACGCGGCGTGCATCTCAAGGCTTGTAGCCGCATCCTCCCTGCCGAGTATGCGCTTGCGAAATCGGCGCTTCGAGCGATCGTGGGTCCGCGCCGATCATCCGGTTCTGCGCCAGTCCGCGAGGTGGTCGCCTCGTCGAGGCGATCTCTGGCTGGGGGTTTACTGACGGCGGTCACATCGCGCCGGTTGCTTCCAATCACGCAGGGGGGGACCATGTCAGCGCGACAGCGGCGCGCGCTGCCACCGCCGGCCAACCGCCGCGACGATGGGCTGCTGGCGGCGACCCTGGATGCCGCAGCGACCGTTACCGCCGCGGCGGCCGCCCCGCTGCCCGGGACGCTCACTGTGCGCGGCATGGTCGGCCAGATCGCCGCCCGTAGGCAGCCAGCGCCCATCCAGGCTGGCCGCCGGTGGGTGATCGAGCGCACCCATGCCTGGGCTAACCAGTACGGCAAGCTGCGCTGGTGTACCGATCGCCGACGGATCGCGGCCGAGTTCTGGTTGGTGCTGGCCTTGGCGCGGATCGTGGATGGTCGCCTGGCCCGCCGCGCCTGGGCCGGTACCGCTGGGAAGGCCGTCCCCACCGCCGTCCATGACGCCCGCTGGCGCAGGCTCGGCAGTGCGGCCATAGCGCAAGGCTAGCTCGGCGGGCTGCCCGCCGCCTGCCGGTCGCGCTCCATGAGCACGCGCCGCAGGATCTTGCCCGACAGCGACTTTGGGATCTCCTCGACGAACTCGACGGCGCGGACCTTCTTGTAGGGCGCCACGCGCTCGGCGACGTAGTCCATGACCTCCTGGGCCGACAGCTCGGCCTCGGCCACCACAAACGCCTTGGGGACCTCCCCCGCCTGCTCGTCGGCCAGCCGCACGACCGCGGCGTCGGCGATCGCCGGGTGCGAGACCAGCACGGCCTCCAGCTCGGCGGGCGCGACCTGCAGCCCCTTGTACTTGATCAGCTCCTTGACCCGGTCGACGACGTAAAAGTAGCCGTCGTCGTCGACATGGCCGATGTCGCCGTCCTGGTTGCGGCCCAGCGCCTCCCCGGTGGCCAGGTCGGCCACCTTGGCCTGGGTGTTGGGCAGCAGCTGCCCGGCCGAGCCGTGCCGGATCCTGGCCTCCTCTGCGGGGTGCACGGTCAGCACCGGGCTCTCGGTGAGCCCGTAGCCCTGGAAGACCATGCAGGCCAGCCGCCTGCCGCACGCCTCCTGGAACTCGGCTCCAAGCGGCGCGGCGCCCGACCCGACGGATCGCAGCGCCGACAGGTCGAACCGGTCGACCAGCGGGTGGCTGGCCAGCGCCAACATGATCGGCGGCACCAGGGCCGCGCCGGTGACCCGGTAGTCCTGCAGGATCGTGAGGAACTGCTCAAGGTCGAAGCGTGGCATGGTGACCAGCGTGGCGCCCTGCCACAGCGTGAGTGCCATCAGTACGGTCAGCCCGTAGACGTGAAAGAACGGCAACACCGCGATGCCGACGTCGTCCTCGCGCACGTCCGCCACGGGCTGGCACTGGCAGAGGTTGGCGACCAGGTTGTGGTGGGTGAGCATGACCCCCTTGGGCAGGCCGGTCGTGCCGCTGGAATAGGGCAGGACCGCGAGGTCGGCGTGCGGGTCGATCCTCACCTCGGGCGGCTGGCGGCCGGCGCGCAGCAGCTCGGCGAACGGGGTGGCGCCCTCGGCCTCGCCGAGCACGAAGACCTCCCGGACGCCCGATCTGCCGGCCGCCTCGACGGCCTTGCCCAGGAAGGGCGGGACGGTGAGCAGGTAACCGGCGCCCGCGTCGTTGAGCTGGGCGGTGAGCTCCTCGACCGTGTACAGGGGGTTGATGGTCGTGTTTGTCCCGCCCGCCAGCAGCACCCCGTAGAAGGCGACCGCGTACTCGGGCAGGTTGGGGCAGTAGATCGCGAACACCTCGCCCCGCTGGAAGCCGCGCGCCGCCAGGCCGCCGGCCATCAGCCGGACGCGGTCGGCCAGCTCACCGTAGGTGATCGTGCGGCCGCTGGGGCCGTCGATCAGCGCCGGCTTGGTGGCCCGCGCCGCGGCGTTGTCCAACACCAGCGCGGGCAGCGAGACGTCAGGGATGGCCACCTCAGGGAAGGGGCTGCGAACGATCGTGGGGGGCACCGGTTTGCCTCCTTCGGCGCCAGGGACCTGGCCCGACGGTAGGGTGCACTGCTCGGGCAGGTCGAACTCCCCAATTTGTTCACCGGCCGGTCGGGTTGTCAACGGTCCGCGGCGCCCGGTGCGGAAGGGGTGCGCGGACGTGACCGCAGCCCTCCTGGGCGACGGTCAGTGCGCCGCCCACGGCCCTGAGCCGGGTGAGCGCATCCGCGGCCAGACCGGCTTGCGGGCCAGCCGGGCCGCCCGGGCGGTGGCACACCTGTCCGCTGCGACGCCCTGGCCCGTCTGCCGGCGCAGCCCCTTGGCCAGCCCGTGTCGCAGCCGCGGCTTATCTCGCGGCGGCGGGCGTCGGTGACCTCGTTACGCAGGCCCGGCGCGGGCAATGGCGTGCCTTCTCTGAATTGGCGGCGGGCCCTGGCGGCGCCCGCGGATGTAGTGGTTGATGCTGGTAAGGGGTTAAATCTGGTTGTGCAATTGGAGGCTGACCCGCTTCGGCAGATGCACCGTGGGCCGCCTCTTCGGCTTTCGGCGCTGCCCACGCCGTTCAGGACTCCCTGATGTCCCGGATGTCCGCTCACCCGCCGGGCGGCGCGAACTGTGCACAGAACGCGGTCAGGTCGGTGATGCCGTGTTCCTCGAGGAACTGCGCTTCCTGGACTGTTCCGTAGTGGTCGCCGGGATTGAACGTTCCGTCGAATCCGGACGGGATCACGAAGCCGTCGGGCAGGACGACCCCTGCGAGCTGGCCGCTGGCGATCATGCTGCGAAGCTGTCCCAGGCACCCGGTGTCTGTGGTGGCGAACTGGCTGGGCGGCGTGCCGTTTGGTGGTGGCTGGACATCGGCAAAGGCAATCCCGGCCGGAGCCGCCAAGGCCACGGTGGCCACTGCCACCGTCGCGGCGCGGTAAAGAATTCGTGCGACCGTCATCTCTTGCTCCTCCCTACCGCAGCCGATATCGCCGGCGGCGGTACGCGGGATCTCGTTTCCATCCGAGAGCTCAGGAAGAGGCTAGGAGCGGGCGGGCCGGGGGGAATCACGGAAATCCCTACGTTTAATCCGGGCCAACGGACATCGGGGCTGGCGGTGGATGACGCAGGGTGACCGACCCGCCAGCGTGGCCCGCACATAGGGCAGGGACAGATGACCCGGGCGCGGGTCCGGGGTCAGTTCGGCGGCCGGGCCCTCTGGCTGGCGGCATCCGCTGGCCTTTCCCTGAGGACCGTGCCCAGTTCGGTGCGCGACCGGATGCCGAGCTTGCGGTAGACCCTGGACAGGGTGGCCTCCACGGTGTTCACGCTCAGGAACAGCCGGTCCGCCGCTTCCCGGTTCGTGGCGCCGGAGGCCACGGCCGTGGCCACTTGACGCTCGGAGGGGGTGAGGTCCAGCGCGGACGGAGCCCTGCCCCCGATGCGCAAAAGCTCGGAGCCCGCACGGGCGGCCCACAGCGGCGCGCCGATGCTCTCGAACAAGGACCGGGCTTGCTGAAACGCCTCGCGGGCGGGCCGCTTCTGCTTGAGACGGCGCAGCACTTGCCCCTGGACCAGCAGCGTGCGCCCCAGCTCCAGCGGGACCGGGAGCCGGGCGTGGTGGCCGAGCGCCCGGGCAACCTCGTCCTTCGCGGGCAGCAGCCGCCCCCGCGCGGCCAGGCACTGGGCGCGGCACCGGGCCCCCGTCGCCAGCAGTCTCGGGCGTTCGAGTTCCTTACCGCGCGCCTGCCACTCCGAGGTCAGGCGCTCCGCCTCATCGAGCCGCCCCAGCGCCACGAGGGCCTCGATCCGGTCGGGGACGAAGGGGAAGATTCCCGGCTCGCCGATCCCCATCGCCGCGACTGTCTCCGGCAGCCCCGCCGAGACCTCGGCGGCCCGCGCGTAGTTGCCGAGCGAGACCTCCAGGAAGGCCAGCGCCGACAGCAGGTGCACCTCGAAGAACCGGTCTCCCGCCGCCCGCGCCGCCCGGATGCCCTCATCGGCAACGGCCCGCGCCGTGTCCGCATCACCGAGGTGCCCCGCGGCCAGCGCCTTCGCCGAGCAATCCACTCCGAGTAGCTGGTCGCTGCCGTACTGGGACGCGATGTCGTAACCGGTATCGGCGTACCGGGCAGCGGCAGCCAGGTCGCCGGCCCGGCACTCGGTGTGCGTCAGGTGGAAGCACAGCCCCGCCCGATCGAAATCGTTGCCCTCGTCCTGCGCCCGCGAAAATTCACGTCCCAGGCGGCTGCGGGCCTCTTCCAGGTCATCACGCCACAGGGCGCGCACGGCGAGCCAGTGCCCCGGACGGTACCAGGGGCTCAGATCGGGCACGAAGGCTTCCAGGGCCTCGGCGCGAACCAGGAAGTCAACCGCGTCCGGCGACCCCATCAGCGTGCCCAGGGTCCCCAGCTGCCCCAGGGCGGTCAGCTCCGTCTGGCTGTCTCCAGCCCGAGCGGCCAGCCTCGCTGCCGCCTCGGCCGCTGCCCTAGCCCTGGCCAGGTCGCCGTCGAGCCAATAGACCTCGGTCGCGTAGTTCAGTATCCGCGCCCGCATCGCCTCGTCGGACCCGGCCTGCTGCAGCGCTTCCTGCAGCAGGCTCTGCTCTTCTTCCGGGACGGCTTCGGTCTTCGCCAGCGCCAGCAGCAGGCGCGCCCGGTCCGGGCCCTTCGGCGCTTCCTGAAGCGCCTCCCGGACCACGGCCACCGCCTGCTCCCCGCTCCCGGCGTCGCGGTACGACTCTGACGCGCCGATCGCCCGGCCGGCGCGGGCGGGCCGGGCGCCGGCGGGTGTGAACTCGAAGGCTTGGTGGAACCGCTCGGCCGCAGCCAGGGGCGCCCCCCGGGCCCTGGCGAGCCGGGCGCTTTCTTCCAGGGCCGCGGCGACCCGGCCGTCAGGAGGATCCGAGCTGCGGGCCAGGTGGAGCGCGCTTTCCTCGGGGTCTTCGAGGACCTTGGCGATCCGCGCGTGGGTTTCCCGGCGTTCTTGCGGCAACGCCAGATCGGTGAGGCCGCGTGCGAGCAGCGGATGCGTGAACGACACGCGCCCGCGCTCAACCTCGATCAATCCCGCCCCGGCGGCAGCATCCACCCACGCGGCGGGCTCGCAGTTCGTGACCGCCGAAACGGCCGACAGCGTAGGCCGCGCCATCAGGGCCGCCGCGAGCAACGGCCCCCGGACCGCGCCGGGAAGTCCTTCCAGCCGCCGTCGCACCAGCCCGCGGGCTCCCGAGGGCAGTGGCAGCGGCTCACCGGGCTGATGCCGGAGGCGGCCAGAGGCGATCATCCGGGCGATCTCGAGGGCGTAGAAGGGGTTGCCGCCCGACGCTTCGTGGATCCGGGCAACCACCGGCCGCGGCAACGCGACCTCGGCCCGGCTCCGTAGCACACGCTCAAGCGCCCCCACGGTGAACGGCCGAAGCCACAGGCGGCGCACCCGGGCGTCCGGCAAGGCGCGCTCGAGATCGAGCGGCGAGTGCCCCGGTTCGCCCGCCCGGCGAGCGACCAGGACCCCGACGCGCCGGGATCCCAGCCGCCGGGCCGCGAATGCTAGGACGTCGGCGCTCTGGGGATCGAGCCACTGAAAGTCGTCGATGGCCACGATCGTGGCCTGCTCGTCGCGGGCCAGCGCGTTGATGGCGTGGGCCACGGCCGCGGAGATCGCCCGGCGGTCGGGCGGGCGGCGGCGCGGCTCCTCCCGCAACAGGGCTATGCTCAGCGCACTGGCGAGCGGCGGCGTGAGCGCTGGGAGCACCCCGTCCACAACCGGGTCGAGCAATTCCGCCAGGCCCGCCAGCGGCAGATCCGGCTCTGCCGGCCCCGGCCGCACACGCAGCACGACATATCCCCGCCCCGACGCCTCGGGCCACACACCCCTCCCACAGCGTGGTCTTTCCAATCCCAGCCTCCCCCTCCAAGACCAGGGCCGCGGGTCCTCCGGGCACAGCGGCGAGGAACCAGTCGATGGCTGCCATCTCGGGCGCTCGTCCTACAATGCTGAGGACAGCTGGATCGGCCATTGCACGTCCCCGCTGGTTCTTGGTCCCGGCGGCAGTCTCTGGATCCGATGCTCGGGAGCCGCGATCAGGCCTGTCCATCGATGGCGCGAGGTACGGGCGGCCGCCTCCCCGGCAGCGCGGAGTGCTCGTGCCAGACGATTGGGCTGCCCGTGCTCGGGCAGCAGCCAAACGAAGCGGCGATCCACATTCCCGGCGGAACCTCGGGCGCGCCGGATCAGATTTCTGCCTCGATGAAAAGACTATTGCGCCGGCATCGACAAGGGACAGCCTCAGTAGGAGCTTTCCCACCGCGCCGGTTCCCGCGGGCACCCCGCCTGGGCGGCGAACGTGGCGGGCGCCCTCGGTGCGGGTCATCGCGAGCCCGGCGCCAGCGGCGTGCCGCGGCGGCCTTGTCTCGCAAGCCGCCCTCCGGGCGGCATAGAACGTGCGGGCTGGGCCCTGCGCCGCGGCGGTGCCCCGGGCCGCCCATCGCCTTGTACTCCATGCCGGTAGTCCGCGCGGCGGCCCGCGTACTCGTGCGGCGGCGACCCGGCCTGGACCGGCGCCTGTACGCCTGGCAGGTCGGCGGGTTCATCCAGGACCCCGAGAGACGTGAGCTGCTCGTCCCGCAGCTGTACGAGCAGTTCCTGCCCGCCCGGCCGGTGTTCTGGTGCCTCAAACGACGACCTGCTTGGCACGGTGCTAACCCGTCGGCGGCGCATCCTGCAGCTGCGACGCTTCGGTCGGCCCGTCCGGGTGATCTTCGGTGCCCGCGACCGCTATCTCAACCCACGGGTCGCCCGCAACTTCGCCGTGCTGTTCCCCAACAGCGAGCTGCATCTGCTCGACGGCGCCGGGCACTACGCCCAAGTCGACCAACCGCAGCAGGTCGCCAACCTCGTCGTCAGCGAATAGGGAACAGCCGCTGACGGCGACCGTGGAGCCGAGGCGGTTTCCAGCGGCCAGAGCCGTTCGCGGCGGCCGCCGTATCCGGCGGTCGGCCTGGCCTGACAGACTCGATCACATCGTTCACGCGCCCGTAAGCGGCTGATCTTGGGCACCCGAATTCTTCAGGGCCCGGTCCGCCAGGTAAAGCCTCGGCTCGGCTCCGCATCGGCTCGCCGCGACATATTGACCAATCGGTTCGAGCCGGCGGCCAGACGTCGCCGACCGGCAACCCGCGCATAACGGCGGCTCGGCGAGCATTCTCCTGATCATCCCCTGTCACTCACCGTGATGATTCGTAGACCTTGGGGCTCGGCGGCTGCCCAAGAAGTTATCCAGTTATCAGCTGTGGGAGCGCTGTAGCTACCCGGTGCGGGTGGCTCCGCCGTGTTTTCGCAGGTAGGATGCGGTTTCCAGGCAGGACCGGGTTGAGCAGCGATAACGGGCTGCTTGAACAGCCGCCGTACCGCCGCGGTAGAACAGCCGACGTGTTTTCCCAGGTCAGATGGGCAATTAGCGCGCCTGGCAGGATTCGAACCCGCGGCCGGCTGCTTAGAAGCTATCCGCGCGTCAGCGCCATAGCCACCAGCGAAAATGCAGGTCGGAGCCGAGCGTCATAGCCCAAGTTATCTGCTCACCCGTACGGCCGGTTGATCTGATCCTTCCGGCAGACCGCCTCCCCGCTTGCACCTGGCTCAGGGTAGCGCGCCCGTCGATGCGAATGACGGCGGCGAGGCCAGCAACGCACATCGAGGCAATACGCAGGGTGACTGCCAGGGCAAGCATCCCGAGACTAGCGGGCCGCTCCCCGTGCCGCTGGCGGGAGGGCGACCCGCGTTATCTTCGTCAGGAACCCCTGGTGTCGGTGGGGCCGCGCAAGAACGCAGGAAGTAGCTGGGATAGATCGGCGCCGATGCGCGCGGGTACCTCTCGTAGAGCTGAACCCGGATCGCGGCCGCGGCGGAATGTGGGCACCATCCGCTGCTCGGTCTGGGTGAGTTGCGGCACGCACGCCGCGTACTGCCGGGAGAGCAGGACAAAGCTGCGGTCGATGTGCTGTCGGCGGACGTAATCCGCCAAGATCGCGGGTAGCCGCCGTGCCCACACGGACCGGGTCTGCGCCATCTGAGCGTTGTACCGGTGGATGGGCTCCTCGGCCCGCAGCACGCCATATCCCGCAGAGATGATGAGGCACTGCAGGCCGTGGCGGATGGCCTCGACGAGCGCGTCGCGGGCCCCCTCCGTGGCATAGGGCTGGCCGGTGTAGTACGCCAGTGCCGGTCGCAGCGGCGAGGACAGGTTCAGGGTAGTGCCGGGTCTGTTGAAGGCAAGCTGGCGGCCCTGTTCGAGAAGCTGGCGTTCTGCGGTTCCGAGCAGTCCGGCGACGGATACCAGGGGCAAGCCGGGATCTGCGACGCCGTCCTTTCCGCCGCTGCAGGGGATGACGAGCAGAGTGTGGCTGAGATCCAGGTGGTTCCCGGGCCCCGATAGCGTCATGCCGGTCAGCTCCTCGAATCGGCGCAACTGCCGATCCGTCGCAGGCTGCTCACCGATGTACTGGACGTTCCACAGCCCGCTGCTTCGTACAAGATCCGGGTATGTGTAGCGGCCGAGCCAGCTATCGGAGGGGCGGCAGACCGGACAGGCGGCCATCGTCGCGATGAGCCATTTCTCGAAGTTGTTGCGTTCGGCGCGGTCGTCCACACGCACGCACCGGAACGTGAACGCCGAGGAAAGCAGCTCGCTGACCGCGCGCTCGACGCCCGCGCACCGGGGGCATGACCTGCTGTCCTGCTTCTCCCAGTGGCCCTGGCCGGGCGCGCAGGCTGCAGGCACGGGCCGTTCGCGTCCTGGCGCCGCAGCAGGGCCCCGCCGAGATACCGGCGGAAGACGCTGAAGTTCTTTGCCCCGGGGCGTGAGTTGAAATGGTCCTCCAGGCGGCCCACCAGCCTGTCCTGGGCGCGGGGGTGATTCCCAATACGGACAACCCGCCCGCCGGGTGTATGCGGCGACCACTCGCCCTGCTCGTAGAAGAAGTACAGGCCATTAGTGAACGGGACCGCGGCCGGCTGCCTCCAGCATGACAGTGCCGCGAGAGCGGTGTGGATCCGCGCGCATCCCGTCGCCGGATCCAGATGGCCACCATCCTCACCCCGGTCCGCAGCATCGCCGCGAGCTGCCGCAGCGATCTCGCTGTGCCGGACGTGATGCGAGGTAGGCGGCACCCGGTCGCGGACGGCCCTGTCAGCCATGACGATGGCCAGGACGCCTGCCTGGGTTACGGTGAACCGGAACGTGCGCTCCGGCCAGGGAGCGCACACGCCACTGGCCGCGACGATTCTGCCGAGTGAGACCGCGTGAGCCATCGAAGCTCCCGCAGCTGCCCGGCCGTGAACCTCAACCGCCCCGTACCACGACTGCCGTGCGCCGAGACTGCGCAATCCCTGCACATCGACCGTCGCCGGAACGCCAGTGGCGGCGAGCCGGACCGCGGATCGCCTCCAGCTGGTTCGCCCAGTACAGGTCGTACTTCGATGCCATGTCTCCAGCGTCCAGGAACAATCGCCCGGCCCGCTCTCCGCAAAACAGCCGGTGCTGGCGCACCGTATTTTATTGTGCTTGTCCTGCCGCCGCTACCAGGCTGGGCCGTAAGCCAGCGGCGCCTCGGCTTGACGGGCGGCCCGGTGTTGGTGCGCGGCGCCAAAGACGCTCGGCGGTCGAGCGGCCAGAATTACCCGTTCTGTGGTTCGCGTCGCGGTGGCCGCCAGGGCGCCGGTCCGTGATAGTGGACCACTACCGCTTCCGTAGACAGTCCCCGAAGTGGTACGACGGTCTACGAGGAGAGAACCGGGAATGGGATCAGCGCGCCGGAAGTACACCAAGGAGTATAAGGCCGAGGCTGTAGAGTTGGTGATCAACTCTGACCGGCCGATAGCCGAGGTCGCCCGGGATCTGGGAATCAATGAGGGCACCTTGGGGAACTGTGTGAACGTGGCGAGGAAGAACGGAACCATCAAGGAGAAGCCGGCCAGCGCTGATGAGCGTGCCGAGCTGAGAGAGTTCCGCGAGGAGAACCGGCGGCTGAAGATGGAGCGGGACTTCCTAAAAAAAGGTGTGCCACGAACACGGGAGGCCGCATGACGTAGCAGGCGGCTGAATGTGGTGCTGCACGGGAGATGAGGGATTGCTGGCCCTTCGGAGCCGCCCTGCGGGGGAGGCTTCAAACCGCCGTCTGCTGCGTTAGCCGAAGACTGTCTTGTGAACACGAACGCGGGAGGTGGGCTTGGTGATCGATGGTGAGCTCGCTGGCTGCGGTGCTGTACGAGTGATGGAGGTTGTCTGGCCCTCCGGTATCGCCTTGCAGGAGGAGGTATCAAACCAGCGT
>WNGQ01002307.1_pt1 | contig 26206 bp, 26 predicted proteins | sample 5407661 | NCBI WGS metagenome assembly WNGQ01 (sample SAMN13153382, study PRJNA577476) | soil metagenome | isolation source: 60 cm soil or saprolite under Garry oak tree replicate 2 | place: USA:California | collected 2016-06-15 | reverse complement strand
TGGACGCGAACCTCTTCGCGCACGTGGGCGACGAATACGGCATCTCGTGGGGCGACGAGCCCGCGCTGGCCCTGATCTCGGCACTCTTCAAGTTCAAGGGGCAGAGCGCCCATGCCGCCGGCGCGCCGTGGCGCGGCCGGAGCGCGCTCGATGGCGTCATGACCCTCGCCAACGCGTGGGAGTACCACCGCGAGCACATGGAGCCGGCGCAGCGCTCGCACTACGTCATCACCGACGGCGGTGACCAGCCCAACGTGGTGCCGAGCACCGCCGCCATCTGGTTCTACTTCCGCGAGCGGGACCCCGAGCGCGTGACGAAGATGTTCGAGGACGCGAAGCAGATCGCGCGCGGCGCCGCCCTCGCCACGTTCACCACGCTCGATACCGTGCAGGTGATCGGCTCCGCCTGGCGGCCCCACTTCAACAAGCCCATCGCCGAAGCGATGCATGTCAACGCGGCGCGCGTGGGCATGCCCCCGTGGGACGACAAGGACCAGACGATGGCGCGGGCGGTGCAGCGGATGATGGGTCAGCCGGACAGCGGACTGCACACGTCCGTGGCGCCGCTGCGCTCCCCCGAAGAGGCGGCCAAGGCGAGCAGCGGCACCAGCAGCGACGACATCGGCGACGTGACGTGGACCGTGCCGTCCGTGACGCTCTACTACCCGGCCAATATTCCCGGTAGGCCGGGGCACAACTGGGCCGACGCCATCGCGATGGCGACGCCGATCGCGCACAAAGGGGTCATCGCCGGCGCCAAGGTGCAGGCGATGACCGTGCTCGATCTGCTGCTGCGGCCCAAGCTGGTTCGCGACGCCAAGGACTACTTCACCAACGTGCAGACGAAGACGACGCAGTACCGTCCCCTCATGGCCCCGACCGATCAGCCGGCCACGTGGCTCAACGCGGAGAAAATGGCGAGGTACCGCGACCAGATGCGGCAGTACTATTACGACGCGGCGAAGTTCGCGACCTACTTGCAGCAGCTCGGGATCACCTATCCCACCCTACCTACGACGGAGGCCCCGGCTCCTCGCCCGTAGCGAGGCGCCACACCTCGTCCGCGAGCCATTCCAGGCGCTGCTGCGCGTAGTCCAGCTCCGCCGGCGTCATCGCCTTGGCGCGCCGCACGATCTCGCGCGTGTGGCCGAGCAGGTCCTCCAGTACCTCGCGCAACGGCCGATTGCTGCGGCGCTCCCCTGCGGCTTCCCTCGCCCGGCCCGCCCCACCGGTCCGCCCCACCCGCGCCCGCGGGCTCATGCGCTCTGCATCCCCGGCGCGCGCTCCTCCGCCTTGCGGAGCTCCCCCGTCGTGGCGCGCAGCGTCGACGCGATGCCCCGTTCGGCGAGATAGCTCTCCACCAGTCGCAGGCCGAGGTAGTAGCCCGACCGCTCCGGCAGCATGCGGCCGCCCATCATCCGCGCCGCCGGGCTCATCCCCCCCGACAGGAAGCGCAGCCGCAATCCCAGTCCCGACTCGTCGAGCAGCGGCGTTGCCGCGCGCCGCAGGAAGGCGTCGAGCTCGCGGATCCGCCGGTATTGGCGCCGCGTGTAGCCAAAGTACTCCCACGGCTCGAACCCCGGTGCCACCGCCTGAGCCCCGGCCACCGCCACGCCCTCGTTCGCGAGCAGCTCGCGCAGGCTCGCCCGGCTCCCGGTGTCCCAATAGTCGTAATGCCCGCGCAGGTCCGCCACCAGGCGCCGCAGGTCCGCGCGGCTCGAGGGCGAGGTGTAGCGCACCGCGTGCGCCACCTCGTGCGCAATCCACAGCGGCAGCAAGTGCGGCGCGAGCCCCATGCCGTAGGTCTGCGGGTTGGCCCGGCCGGTGAAGTGCTCGAGACACACGAACGCGATGCCCCGCCCCCCCACCACCAGCTCGCCCGCGTTGGCGGCGCCGACGCCGACCATCAGGTACAGGTCGACGGGGCAGTCCGCGTCGAACTGCTCGAGCGACCGGCCGAGGGCCTCGTCCGCGATCGCGGCCACGTCCACGTCCTCCAGCAGCCGCTCGAGATCGGCGCGCTCGGCGCGCAGCGCCGCGGCGATCACCCCCTCCGCGTGCGGCGAGGTCGGGTCGAGGACGTAATTGTGCCAGTAGCTCTGCAGCACGGGCTTGTGCCGGTCGAGATACTCGTGATAGGCCGCGGGGGGGTCGGGCGCGGCGAGCACCGCGAGGAACTCCGGCACGAGGTTGACGAGCATGGAGCGGCCGGACCCAATTTGGGAATCGCCGCCCCCGGAGACAAGCGCGCGTCCGCCGCCGGCCGCTCGCCGGCGCGTGAGGGGCGCCTTGACTTTTCAGGGTCCGGCTTTCAGCCGTTGTCGCTCAGGAGCGGCTGCGCATCTTGCGGCTCATCTCGGCGAGGAAGCGCCGCTCCGCCGGTGTGAGGCTCTCGATCCCGCGCGCCGAGATCTTGTCGAGCACCCGGTCGATTTCCGCCTGCGCCGGATCGCGCCCGGCCCGCGGCGGTTTGGGGGCGGCGCTGGCGCGCGCCGCGCGGGCGGGATGTACCAGCACGCTCGGCTCGGTCGCACGCCGCAGCTGGCGCTCCGCGCGCGCCAGGCGCCAGTCCGCCACCTTCAGGTACAGGAGGCCCGTCGCAAACCCGCCCAGGTGCGCGAGGTGCGCCACGCCGTCGTTGGCCGGCAACAGCGCGAGCAGCAGCGAGACCGCTACCGCGAACGTCACCAGCCATTTCGCGGCGATCGGCTCGGGGAGCGGGAACACGGAAATCGGCTGATCGGGCCAGGCCCACGCGAACGCCAGCATCACGCCGTACACCGCCGCCGAGGCGCCTACCACGAGCTGTACCTGCTGGAATGTCATCGCCAGCGCGAACGACAGCGCGGCGCCCCCCAGGCCGCACAGCCCGTAGTACGCGAGGAACGCCCCTCCGCCCATCCGCTCTTCCACGGGGGGCCCGAACACGAACAGCGCCAGCAGGTTGAACGCGAGATGCAGGAAGTTGGCGTGGATGAACGTGTACGTGACGAACGTCCAGGGCCGCGCCAGCGCGTCGAGCGGGGCGAACCCGAACGTGGCCACGAACCACGGGTTCACGAAGATCGTCATCTGGAGCAAGAAGACGATCAGATTGGCGACGATCAGCCGCCGCACCCATGGCGTCATACCGAACATCCGCTGCGGGACCATCCCGTAATTATCCCCCGCGCGCGCTCCCCGAGTTCCCCCCGCCCGCCAGACGGCAGATCCGCTCGCACAGCTCGGGGAACTCGATCCCCGCCGCTCGGGCGGCCTGGGGCAGGAGGCTCGTCCGCGTCATGCCGGGAAGCGTGTTGGCCTCCAGACAAAAGATGTCGCCCTCGGGGCTCAACCGGAAGTCAACGCGCGAGTATCCCCCGAGCTTGAGCGCCCGGTGCGCCGTGAGCGCCAGCTCCTGGAGTTGACGCGCCAGGGTCGTGTCGAGTTTGGCGGGGAAGATCTCCTCCGACATCCCCGGCGTGTACTTGCACTCGTAGTCGAACAGCGCGTGCTTCGGAATGATCTCTCCCACCGGGAGCGGCACATCCCCCAGCACCCCGACGGTCAGCTCCCGCCCTGGGACGAACTGCTCGGCCATGACCTCGGCATCGTAGGCCCGCGCCAGCCTGACCGCGGCGTCCAGACCCTCGGCGTTGCGCACCAGCGACATGCCCACCGAGGACCCCATTCTCGACGGCTTCACGATCACCGGCCAGCCGAGCGCGGTGGTCACGTCATCGGGGGCCACCGGGGGAGGCACCATGAACCAGGCGGGCACCGGCACGCCCGCCGCCCGGAACAGCCGCTTGGCGAGGTCCTTGTCCATCGCGAGCGCGCTGCCGAGCGCGCCGCTGCCGGTGTAGGGAACGCCGATGACGTCGAGCACCGCCTGGAGGGTGCCGCCCTCGCCGCGGCCGGCGTGCAGGCAGAGGAGCAGCACCTCCGCGTCGTGCACCGCCGGCAGCGACGCGAGCCCGTTCGACAGCATCGCGCGTTCGCGCTCGTCGAGCTCCGCCACCGCCGGCGGCTCGCGTCCCACGGCGGTCGTGAGCAGGCGCCGCTCGTCGGCGGGGCCGAGCAGGCCGGTCACCGTGTCCACGGCCGTCACGCTGTGGCCCCGTCCTCGCAGCGCCTCGACGATCTGCGCCGCGCCGGCGAACGCGACGGCGCGCTCGGCCGACGCGCCGCCCGTGAGCACCGTGACCCGCATCACTGGATTCCGGCCAGCTGGTGCAGCACGTCGTAGCGCGTGACGATCCCCGCGATCTTCCCGTCGCGCCGCACCAGCGCCGCCGGCGTTTCGCGCGAGAGCAGCGTGGTGAGCCGCTCCACGGGAAGATCCGCGTCGACGACCGGGTACGGCGCGTCCATCACTTCCTGCACCGGCCGGTCGAGCGTGGCGCGGTCCTCGAGCGCGCGCGCCATCAGGACCGGCTCGGCGACGGCGCCCACCCCGTCGCCGCCGTCCAGCACCGGCAGCTGCGACACGTTGTACGTGCTCATGAGATTCAGCGCCTGGCGCACCGTCGCGGTGGGCGGGACCGAGATCAACGGGGGAGCCCCGGAGTTCCGCGCCTCGAGCAGCCGCGCCACCGACACGCGCTCGGCGTCGAGGATCTGGTTCTCGCGCAGCCATTCGTCGTTGAACACTTTCGAGAGATAGCGCTCTCCAGTGTCCGCGAGCACCGTGACCACGAGCGACTGCGGGTCGTTCACCCGACGCGCCACCTCCAGCGCCGCCACGAGGTTCACCCCGGTCGAGCCGCCGGCGAACAGACCCTCCTCCCTCGCCAGGCGGCGCACCAGCAGCATCGCGTCCTTGTCGGACACCGTGATCCACTCGTCGATCACGTCCCAGTGCAGCGAGGTGGGAATCTTGTCCCCGCCGATGCCTTCCACCTTGTAGGGACGGCCTTCGGTCATCCGATGGGTGCGCGCGTAGTCCGAATAGATCGAGCCGACGGGATCGCCCGCGATCACCCGGATGGTCGCGCGCTGCTCCTTGAGATAGCGCCCGGCCCCGCTCACCGTACCCCCCGTTCCCGGAGCGCACACGAAGTGGGTGATCCGGCCTTCGGTTTGCTCCCAGATCTCCGGGCCGGTCGTGCGGTAGTGCACGTCGGGGTTCACCGGGTTGTAGTGCTGGTCGGCGAAGATCGCGTTCGGGTGCGCTGCCGCGATGGCGCGGCCCTTCATGATGTAGTTGTCCGGGTGGTCGGCCGGGACCGCGGTCGGCGTGATGATCACCTCGGCCCCGAGCGCGCGCAGCAGCCGCGCCTTCTCCTGCGACATCTTGTCCGGCATCGTGAAGATGCAGTGATAACCCTTCACCGCGGCGGCCAGCGCCAGCCCCACGCCGGTGTTGCCCGACGTCGCCTCGACCACCAGTCCGCCCGGCTTGAGCCGTCCCTCCCGCTCCGCGGCCTCGATCATCGCGACGCCGATCCGGTCCTTGACCGAGCCCCCGGGGTTGAAGAATTCCGCCTTGGCGTAGACGGGCGTGCGGATGCCCTGGGTGACCCGGTTCAGCCGGATCAGCGGGGTCCAGCCGATCGTCTCGAGAACGTTCCCAGACGGCTTAGTGTGGGGCGGCATTCGTGTCCGGCTTCGCGGGCGCGCTGTCCGGGACCGGGCGTGTCGTGTCGGCGGGAGGCGGAGACGAGTCCCGCCGTACCGCCGTGGTGTCGCGTCGCGGCGCCCGCACGGGCGCCGCGGGAGGGGTCGCGACCGGGGCACGCACCGGCGCGGGCCGCGGCTTCACCGTGTCCGGCTCCCCTTTGCGCACCGATCCCCCGGCCTGCGGGTGGTGGAACTCGATCGGCTGCAGGAACGCGGTCGCGATCGACAGGCCGTGACGCCGGGCCGGCGTGAACCGCAGCCGGCGTGAGCCGGAGAGCGCCGCCGAGTCGAGCGCCGGGTAGCCGCTCGATTCGGCCACGCGACTCGACTCGGCGGCGAGCCGCCCGGTCGAGTCCACGAACAACCGCAGCACCACGTCGCCTTCCACCTTCTGGTCGTACAGCCGGGGAGGATACTGGATGGGCGAGTCGCCGTTGAGCGCCACGGGTGGCTCGTGATCGGGCGGCCCGCCCGAAGGCTCCCCGTCCCCCGCCTGGTCCCCCGACCGCGACTTGCCGCACGCCGCCACACCCAGCGCCACCGCGCCGGCGAGCGCGCACCGCCACGCCCTCACGCTCCCTCCTCCACGCGCTGCTTCTTCCAGGCGGCGAGGCGGTTCAGGGCCTCGAGCGGCGACAACGCGTCCACGTTCAGGTCGTCCAGCTCCTGCAGCAGCGGGTGGGGGGGCGGGGGCGCCGGGACGAACAGGCCGAGCTGCGCCGCGTCGGGTGGCGGGGGCGACGCCTGGCGCGCCACGTGATGCCCGGCCTCGAGCAGCTTCAGGACCTGCCACGCACGCCCCACCACCGGGGCCGGCAGGCCCGCGAGCCGGCCCACGTGAATGCCGTAGGACCGATCGGCACCGCCCGGCTCGAGCCGGTGCAGGAACACGATCTCATCGCCCGCCTCCCGCACCGCAACGTTGAAGTTGCGCGCGTGGGCCAGCTCCTCGGTGAGCTGCGTGAGCTCGTGATAGTGGGTGGCGAAGACGGTCTTGCACCCGATCGTGTTGTGGAGAAACTCGGTGACCGCCCACGCGATCGCCACGCCGTCGTAGGTCGAGGTGCCCCGTCCGATCTCGTCGAGCAGTACGAGGCTCCGCGCCGTGGCGCCGTGCAGGATCGCGCTCGTCTCGCTCATTTCCACCATAAAGGTCGACTGGCCACGCACCAGATTGTCCGACGCTCCCACCCGGGTGAACAGCCGGTCCACCACGCCCACCAGTGCGCGCCGCGCCGGGACGAACGCCCCCATCTGTGCGAGCAGCACGCACAGCCCGACCTGGCGCAACAGCGTGGACTTCCCCGCCATGTTCGGACCGGTGAGCAGGATCACCCGGCCCCCGACGTCCAGCAGCACGTCGTTCGGGATGAACGCCTCGCGCGCCATCATGCGCTCGACCACGGGATGGCGGCTGCCTTCCAGGGCGATCGTGAACCCATCGTTCACCTCCGGCCGCACGTAGCCCTCGTGGTGCGCCACGTCGGCGAGCGCGCTCCACACGTCGAGTCCCGCGAGCACCGCCGCGGTTTGCTGCACCCGCCCGATGGCATCGGCCACGCGGCGTCGCAGCGCGTCCATCAGCTCCGCTTCGCGGGTCGCGATCCGCTCTTCGGCGCCGAGCACCTTCGCCTCGTACTGCTTCAGCTCGGGCGTGACGTAGCGCTCCGCGCCGGTCAGGGTCTGACGCCGCTCGTAGTCGCCGGGCACGCGATCGCGGTGCGGGTTCGTCACCTCGATGTAGTAGCCGAACACCTTGTTGAACCCGACCTTGAGCGAGCCGATCCCGGTGCGCTCACGCTCGCGCGCCTGCAGGCCCGCGATGTAGTGCTTGCCACCGTCGCGGGCGTCCTTCAGCTCGTCGAGCTCGCGATCGTAGCCCGCGCGAATCGCGTCACCGTCCGACGCCTGGGCCGGCGGCCGCTCCACGAGGGCGCGTCCTAGCTCTTCGCCCACATCCTGCAGCAGGTCGAAGCGATCGGCTGCCTGCTCGAGCAGCGCGGCGCGCCCGCGGGCCTCGAGTCCATCGAGCGCGCCCCGGACGTCCGGGAGACGCAGCAGCGAGTCACGCAGGGCGCCCAGCTCGCGTGGCGTGGCTCGCCCGAGCGCGGCACGACCGGCCAGGCGCTCCAGATCGCGCACGCCGTCGAGCGCCTCGCGCAGCCGCTCGCGCCCGCGCGCGTCGCCCGCGAGCACCTCCACCGCGTCGAGCCGTGCGTTGATCGTCGCCGGCTCGACCAGCGGGGCCAACAGCCAGCGCCGCAGCAGCCGCGCGCCCATCGGGGTCACGGTGCGGTCCAACACGTCCAGCAGCGTCGTGCCCTTCTTTCCCGGCTCGACGCGCAGCGGCTCCACCAGCTCCAGGTTGCGGCGCGTCATCTCGTCGAGCGGCAGCAGGTCGCCGCGCCGCACGATGCGGGGATGTGCGACGTGCGGCAGGCCACCCGGCTTGAGCTCGCGCGCGTAGCGCAACAGGGCGCCGGCGGCCCCGAGGGCGGGGCGGTCTTGGGCCTCGACGCCCAGCCCGTCGAGCGAGGCCACGCGGAAGACGCGCGTCAGGTCCTCGCGCGCCAGCTCGGCATCGAACTCCCAGGCCTCGCGCTCGGTCCGCGCGGCGCCCGCCACCGCGAGCACCGTGCCGGCGGGGAGGACGACCTCGGGAGACTCGTAGCGTGCCAGTACGGCCGGCAGCTCCTCCACCGCGGCGGTCTCGAGCAGCAGCTCCCCCGTGGTCAGATCGAGCGCGGCCACGCCGGCGGGGGCGCCGCGCGGATCGACCGCGAGCAAGAAGTTGTTGCGGCGTCGCTCGAGCCAGTCGTCGGCGAGCACGCTGCCGGGCGTGACGGTTTCCACCACTTCGCGCCGCACCAGTCCCTTGGCGAGCTTGGGGTCCTCCACCTGCTCGCAAATCGCGACGCGATGCCCCTGGGCGATCAGACGGCGCAGGTAGTCGCTGGCCGCTTTGACCGGAACGCCGGCCAGCGGCACCTCGGCGGCGCCGCCGTTGTTGCGGGAGGTGAGCGTGAGGCCCAGCTCGCGGGCCGCCAGCTGGGCGTCGTCCTCGAACATCTCGTAGAAGTCGCCCATCCGAAAGAAGAGAATCGCGTCCGGGTGCCGCGCCTTGATCTCGCGGTATTGCTGCATCAGCGGCGTGTCGGCGTCGACCCGCGGCGGCGTCACGGCTCCTCCACCACGAACGGCTGCCCTCCGAGGCGGGTCTTCAGGCGCCGCTGCACCTGCGCCGCCTCGTCGTGCGTCGAGTAGCGCCCCACGCGGACCTTGAAGAGACCGCTCGTGTCCCGCACCACCCGGGCGTCGAAGCCCATGACCTTGAGACGGGTGAGCATCTCATCGACTTGCGACGCGCTCTTCACCGCGAGCACTTGCACGGCGTAGGTCGCGGCGGGCGCAGCGGGCTTCGTCTGGCTGTCGCCGGCCGTCGCGGTCGTGCCGGCGGCCGGGCCCGCCGGGACCACGGCGCAGCGGGGAGCGTAGAAGGTGACCTGATTCTTGAACTCGACGTCCGCGCCGGCCCCGTCCAGCGCTTCGCGAATGAGCGCGCAGCCGTGCACATCGTCCTTCATGTCGAAGTAGGCGCGCGCGCCCGCGAAATCGGCGCGCGGACGGAGCGGCGAGTCCGGGTAGTCGCGCCGCAATCGCTCCGCCGCTTGGGCGGTCGCGGTCAGGTCCCCCTGGGCGAAGTACAGCTTGGCGAGCGCGACGAGGGCCGAGTCCGCCCACACCGACCGTCCGTACTCGACCACCACACGCTGCAGGTTGGTGGCGATCAGGCCCGCATCCGGCGCGAGCATCCCCGCCGTGAAGAGCGCGCCCGGGTAGAGCGAATCCTGCGGCGACAGCCTCGCGAGCAGGCGCCGCATCATGGCGCGCCCCGAATCGGGACGGGTCTGGGCGACGCGGAGCGCGACGGCGCGGAGGGTGTCCGGCTGCTGGGCGGACAGGCGGACCGGCGGACGGGCGGACAGGAACAGCGCCGCCGCGACCAGTCCGGCAGTCCGCCGGTCCGCCCGTCCGCCGATCAAGCCGCCCCCTGCAGCGCCCCGCATGACAGCACCAGCTGGGCAATCGTTCCCGCCTCGTCGGTCAACGTGCTCGACTTGAGGGCCTGGTCCGCGTCGCGGGCGAGCCGCAGGGCCCGCTCCAGCTCGCGCGCGCTCCAGCGCCCGGCCCAGCGGGCCCAGCGCGCCGCCGTTCCGTCCCAGCTCCCGAGGCCGTACGGGCGGGCCGCCCGCAGGTGCGACAAGAGCAGCGCTTCGAGCCGGGCCTGGGGTGCGCCCTGATCGAGCTCGGCGCGCGCCAGCGCCGTCCCCACGAGGTGCGTGCCGAGCGCCGTCAGCATGCGGACACCGCTCATGCCCGCCTGTTCGAGCACGGGGGCGACCAGCCGCGCGGCGTCTGCCGCCCGCCGCTCGAGGGTGGCATCGACCAGGTCCTGGAGCGTTTCGCCCCGGCGCACCCCGACCAGCGCCGCCACGTCCTCCCGCGTCGCCGGCCGCGCCGCGCCGTACGCGAGCGCCGCCAGCTTCTCGAGCTCGCGCGCCAGGGCGGCGAGATCGCTGCCCACGGCGTCGAGCAGCAGCGCGCCCGCCTCCGGCGCCAGGGTGAGGGACAGTTGCCGGGCGCGGTGCGCCATCCAACGCTCCACCCGCGCCGGCGGCAGCGGCTCGACCGCTACGGCGGTCGTGCGCCGCACGAGCTCGGCGTCGGGCGGCTCTCCGGCCGCCTGAACCAGCACCAGCAGCGTGGTGGGATTGGGTGATTCGAGGTAGCGCAGCAGCTCCTGGCGCAGCTTCGCGGTCTTCTTGAGCTGATCGAGCCCGCGGACCACCACGGCCCGGGTCGCGGCGAGCATGGGCGGCGTGTTCACGAGAGCATGGAACGCTTCCGCGTCCAGCTCCGGGGCGTTCCGCTGATCCACGTTGAAATCGCGGGCGGCTGGATCCACGGCGCGCTCGACTAGGGCACGCACCGCTTCGTCCTTGAGCACGTCCTCGTCGCCGTGGAGGTAGTAGACGGGATCAGACGCGCCCTGCTTCAGGCTCCGGAGCAGCGCGTCGAAGGTGAGAGCCCCCATACCGGGCGGAAGTTACCGCCGGCTGGGGGCGAGAGAAAGCCTACCGACCGGCGGACGCAGGCTCGACCAGCGCCGAGCCGTCCGGGGCCGGATTACCCGCGAACACACTCGCGCGGGGGTCCTGGAACGAGACGAATGGGACGCCGGCCTGGACGACCGGTCTGGGGAACGGAACACGCGGGAGCGCCGGCGCCTGCGCGACGGGAGGGCGGCGCACGCCTTCCAGCGCCACCATGGCCAGCGCCGCGGCGACGAACAGCGCCGCCGCGATGCCGGCCCGCGCCGGGACCTGGCTGCGCCGACGCTCCCGCGCCAGTCGCTCGTCGAGCCGACGCCGGAACGCCGGGGAGGGCTCGATCGTTTGCGCAGCCTGCAGCGCCAGCACGCCGCGCCGCAGGGCCGCGTCGTAGCGCCGGCAGGCAGGGCACTGCGCCAGGTGGCGGGTGAAGCGGCGCAACTCCCGCGGGGCCGTGATCAAGCCATCGCGAAAATCGGTATAGCGCTCGAGGAATTCGGCGCACGTCATGGCGAGAATCTACTACCATCGGGACCCGGGTGGGTTCCCCGGGACCCTATTCCAGCAGCGGCTCGATCAACTGGGCGAAGCTGTTCCGTGCCCGGTTGAGACGGCTCTTGACCGTCCCCAGGTTACAGCCCGTAATCTCGGCGATCTCCGCGTAGCTCTTGCCCTCGAGCTCGCGCAGCACGAACACCGCCCGGTGGTGCGTGGGAAGCTGGTCCACGCACTGGTCCACCGCCTCTTTGAGGTAGCGCTTGCGGTATAGATCGTCGGGCCGCGCCGTCGCGTCCTCGAACTGCAGCGGGCGGTGGTCCGCTTCCCAGTGCTTCTTGATCGTCTGGAACAGCACGAGCGGGTTGCGGGACCGGTTCCGCAGCTCGTTCTTCGCCAAGTTCGACGCGATCGTATAGATCCAAGTCGAGAACTTCTTCGTCTGGTCGAACCGGTGCAGGTGCCGGAAGACCCTGATGAACACCTCCTGCACCAGGTCTTCGGCCCGTTCCCGGTCCCCGATGGTCCGATTGATGAAATTGAGCAGGCGAGTCTGGTAGCGGTCGACCAGGGTGCCGAACGCCTGGGGGTCGCCCGCCAGGTGCTCGAGCACCAACCGCCCGTCGTCGAACTCGTGCAGCGCCCGGCGCTCCAAGGCGCGCGGCGTGACGACGGCGTCGGCCTGCCGCTTGTTGAGGGTCGCTCGCATGAACCGCTCCTGGCTCTAGAATCGAATATACGGAACAACGCGAGACCTGCCGCTCCACTGAGATGCCGCAGGAACCATACCCGTCGCACCTTCCGACGCAACCCGGCGCGCGGGCGTGGCTTGCTGCATTCGCCGCGCCGGGTCGGCGCGACAGGTCCGTCCTCCTCCGGGGACAGGGCGTGTCTACCGCTTCAACACGAACTCCGCCATATAAAGGATAGCTGCCACAGTCTTTGCGTCACTGATTTCGCCGTCTCGAATCAACGCGCGGACGCGGGACAACGGCTGTGGCACTACCTCGATGAACTCGTCGCGCTCGCGCGACGGTTCCCCGCTTGTCAGACCCGTCGCCAGGTAGAGGTGGATTACCTCGTTCGTGAAGCCCGGCGTGGTCCAGATAGATGTGAGACGCTGGAGTCGCGCCGCTGTGACGCCCGTCTCCTCCAGCAGCTCACGGCGGGCGCAGGCCTCCGGGTCTTCCCCCGGGTCGAGCGTGCCCGCCGGAATCTCCCACAGTTGGCCGCCGGTCGCATAGCGGTACTGCCGGATGAGCAGAATGGTGGGGTCCGCCCCCGGGGGGTCGGACGCGCACGGCACGATCGCGGCCGCGCCGGGATGGCGGATCAGCTCCAGCTGACCGGTCGAGCCGTCGGGGAATCGCACCGTGTCGACGTCGAGCCGCACCACGCGGCCCGTGTAGATGCGCCGGGTGTCGAGCTGCATGGCAACGCTCAGTGGTTGAAGAGCCAGGTGACGGGGACCTTGAGCCCCTCGGCCAGGAAGTAGGCCGCGTTGCGCCGGGGATTGGACCGGATCGGCGAGCCGGGCGCGGGGGACGTGAAGGGAACGAGGCCGAGCCGGGTGGCGATGATCGTGAGGCGCAGCATGTGGAACCCGTCCGATACGAGGAGCACGCGACGGCTGTCGTGGCCCGCAAACCAGCGGGCTACGCTCGCGACCGAGGAGGCGGTGCTCGTGCCCGCGGCCAGGGCGATGACCGCGCTCTCGGGGAGTCCGGCCTTGGTGAGATAGCGCCGTCCCACTTCCGATTCGCTGACGGTGTCGCCCGTCCCGACGCCGCCGGTCACCAACACCACAGGCGCGAGGCCGCGTTGGTACAGCGTCGCGGCGTGGTCGAGCCGCGCCCGGAACACCGGCGAGGGGCGGCCGTTGTACTGGGCCGCGCCCAGGACGGCGATGGCGTCGGCGGGGGTGGCCTGGTCGTGCGCGCTCGCGAGCGCCACCGCGACCACGACGGCCGCCCAGCCGAAGGCGAGCAGCAGCACAACCACCCCTGCGGCGGCGAGCTTGCGGCGCAGAGTCCAGAAAGGCATGCGGGGAATATAGAGAGGCAGGTTGTGGAGGTTGGGGAGGTTCGGGAGGTTGGAGGAGGGCCGTCACTACCTCCCCTAGCCTCCCCGAACCTCCACAACTTCCACCAACCTTCACCGCTTTTCGGTGAGAATCTCCTCAAACAGGGCGATCGCCCGCGGGTCGTCCGACTGACCGAGCCAAAAGAGGGCCTTCTTGCGCACGCTCGGACTGGCGTGCGTGCGGGCGATGCGGATCAAGGCCGGCACGCCGTCCTCATGCCGCAGCTGGGACAGGGCGAACACGGCGCTCTCCTTCACCTCGAGCTCCACGCTCGCGTCGTCCACCAGCTCGGTGAGCCCGCGCGTCGCGGCCTCGCCGGCCGCCTGACCGAGCCAGAAGACGGCCGAGCGCCGGGTCTCGCGCGGCAGCGCACTCGTACGGGCGAGACGCAGCAGGTCGGGCCAGACGGTGACGCTGTCCGCCAGGACGGCCGGGAAAACGGCGTCGTGGCCGGCGTCGCCGGCAGCGCCCGCGGCGAGGTCGAGCAGATAGCGGGCGGCGACCGCGGCCGGGACGGCGCCGAGATCGGTGACTCGGGTGTCCACGGCAGGTCGCCAGGCGCCGCCCACGTAGGTCCGCACCCGGGTGATCCGCCCGCCGATCTTCCGGAGTGCGACCCGCGCCGGTCCTGGCTCACACGGGCACCCCGCCTCGTCGTCGTAGTAGTTGCCCGAGGAGATGCGATGCCGGCCGCAGGTGCCGTCGTCGCACTCGAGCGAGATCACGTTGCGGCCATTGCCGCACACGCCGGCTCGGGTGGCGAAGGAAAGGCGTACGTCGCCGTCCGGCGCCGCAGCGACCCGGTCGGCCAGGGCGCCCTGAAGGGCGAAGGCGAGCGCCAGGACCGGCGTAGCGATCATTGGTTGATGATCTCCAGCAGCACCTGCGCGGCGCGCGGGTCGTGCGACTGGCCCAGCCAGAAGATCGCCTTCTTGCGGAGCTCCTTGTCCTGCTCGGTCTTGGCGATCTGGATGAGGCGGTCGACCGCGGCCGCCTCGTGGCGCTGCGAGTACACGAAAATGAGCTGCTCCTTCATCTCTCGGTTCTGCATCCGGTCGTACAGACCGGAGAGCTGCGTGAGATCGCCTCCGGTCTGACCCGCCCAGAAGAGCGCCTTCTTGCGCATCTCAATCGACTCGCGCTCGTTCAGGGCGATCTCCATGAGCCAGCGATTGTTGTCCGCGTCATGCATCTGCGAGAGCGAGAAGATCACTTTCTCCTTGAGCTCTTCGTCCGTCAGCTTGCCGTACAGCCCGCGTAGAAAAGCCGCGTTCTCGCCCGAGTGCTGCTGGCCGAGCCAGAAGATGGCCTTCTCGCGGGCCTCGGACGGCGCGTTGGCGTTCTCCGCGTAGGTCCGGAGGATCTGCCCGGCCCGGGGGCTGTGTTGCTGCGACAGCGCGAACAGCGCCTTCTCGCGCAGCTCTGCGTCGGCGGTGGTGCGCAAGATCGAGTCGAGCATGCCCACCGCGCGATCGGTCGGGACCTGCGAGAGCCAGAAGACCGCCTGCTGGCGCACCTCGAGGTCGGGGTCGTGCTGGGCGGCGTCGAGCAGGATGTCCTCCGTCTCGCTGCTGTGCTTTTGCGAGACCAGGAAGACCGCCTTGCGGCGCAGCCCGGCGGAGCAGGCGTCGCGGCGCGCCAAGACCTTCTTGAGAATCGGAACCGCGTTGCTGGCGTCCATCTGCAGCAGGCCGTTCAGCGCAGCGACGCGCATGTCGTCTTCATCGTCTTCCGAGGGGCAACTGCCGGCGCGCGTCGACTCTGCCGGCTGCGCGTGGTCGCGCAGCCAGCGCAGAGCGTCCTCGTCTCCCTGTTTGGCGAGGGCCGTCTGGATGCGTGCGAAGAGCGCGGTCGCGTCGCGCAGTGTGGCGGCCTTGGGGTATTGCCGCTCCTGCGTGACGAGCAGGCTGCGTGCCCGGTCGAGGTTGTCGTTCTTGTACAGTGCGAACGCGGCCCAATACAGGGCGTCCCCGGCGCGGGCAGCGGTCGGGTAGCGACGCATCAAATCGCCGTAGAGGTTGGCGGCGCTCGTGTAGTCGCCGCGGTTGAACGCCTGCCGCGCGGCGCGCCACAATGAGTCGGTCGGGTCCTGCCCGTCCTGGACAGACGGCGGAGACACGGGGTCGAGCACGTCGAGGACGTCGAGCCCCTCCAGCCCTTGCAGCCCCTCGAGCGCTGCGAGTCCTTCGAGGTCCTGCAACCCGTCGAACGCGACCGTAAGGGCGTCGAGCTGCGGAGCGACGAGGATCGGGAACCGTCCCGGCAACGGAGGCAAAGGCGGCACCGGTTGCTGTATTGCCATGACGGCGGCCACCACGAGCTGCATCTGCATTACAGTGCTCCTTGCGCGCGGACCGGGCCGGGGCCGGCGGGATTCGCCGTCCGGAGCCGCAGCAGCACGCTGCGCTGTTCCAGTCCCTGGTTGATCAGCTGTACATCTTCCCGGTCTCCGCCCGGGGGGAGCTGGGCGATCTGAGCCAGCACCGCCTCGAGGTCGTCGAGCAGACCCTTCAGTCGAGGATCCTGCCCCGCCGGACAGTCGAGCATCAGGCGCGTCGTGCCGAGCAGATCGCGGGCCTGCCGCGCGAACTGTACGTCGGGCGGCCCCGTGAGCGCCTCGGAGCGGAAACCCGTGAGCAGGGCCTCGGTGCGCGTCAGGTACTGCGCCGCCGCGACGCGGTAGGCCATGGTCGAAGGCTGACGCGGCTCCTCCGTGAGTGGCTTCGCGCTCCAGCGCCCGATGGCGACGCCCAGCGCCAGCACCGCCGCGATGCCCACGCCCCAGCGGAGCACCGGGCGCCAGGTCGCTGCCCGCCGCCGGCGGGCGGCACGCCGCGCCGCGATGCCCTGCCACATCGCTTCGCGCGGCGTCGCCGGAGGGCGATGGTACTCCTGTGCCGCCTCCCGCAACAACCGCTCGAACCGCTCGTCCGTCATGAGGCCCATTCTCCCGCGAAGTCCGCGAGCGCTTCCCGCAGCCGGGCCCGCGCTCGCGACAGTTGCGCCTTGGATGTCCCCGTCTCGACGCCCAGCGTCGCGCCGATCTCCTCGTGCGTGTAGCCCTCGACGTCGTGCATCACGAACACCGTGCGGTAGCCGTGCGGCAGGTCGTCGATCGCCTGCGCCAGCCGCCGCTTGAGGTCCGGCTCGGCGGCCCGCCGGCCGGCCGTGAGGCCGGCGGCATCGTCCAGCTCCGTCTCGCGGCGGTGAAACCGCTTCACCTTGCGCAGCCCGTTGAGCACCACCGAGGTGGCGATGGCGTGCAGCCAGGTGGAGAGCTTCGCCTCGCCGCGGAACGAGGCCAGCCGCTCGAACGCCCGGACGAACGTGTCCTGGGTGAACTCCCGCGCCAGCTCGTCGTCTCCGGCGAGCCGGTAGGCGAGACGGTACACACGGTCCACATGGGCATCGTACAAGGCACGCTCCGCGGCGCCGTCCCCGGCGCGGACCCTGAGAATCAGTTCGCGTTCGTCCACCGGGCTCCGGGGCGGCGGTTAACCTTCTGACACAGCCGGACCTGGGACAGTTGCGTGGCGGGCGGGGGACTGGGGGAAGGGGAGGGGGCTCAGCCCCGATTCAGCAATACGCGCAGCCCCACGCCGGCGAGCACCGCCAGCAGGAACGACGCCAGCGTGCCGATCAGGAAGTATTCGGCGAACTCGCGCTCTTCGAGGGCCTTGAACCGTGCCAGCGACTTGGCCGCGATGATCCACCCCACGGCGCCGTACTCGCCCAGCAGCACGAGCGTGAGGGCGAGGGCGCGCTCCAGCGACCCGATCGCCCGGCCGCGGGCGACGTCGATCGCGCCCGCAGAGCGGTCCTCGTCGCGGCGCATTTGCAGCGACGACAGCTCGAGCACGCTGCGGATCAACACGACGCCGCGGCCCGAGACGTAGAGGTAGCCGGTCGCGAGCAGGGCGGCCCGCCCCCACCACAGCCCCGCGCGAATCGGCGTGACGAGCGGGGCCAGCAGCGTACCCGCGACCAGCGCGGCGATCAGGAACAACGCCTCGACGACGAGGAGGGTGCCGGCCCGGCGGCGGCCGTCCACCTGGGCGGGCCACAGCGTGGCGGCGAGCGTGTAGGCGAGCAGCGGCACAACGAACAGCGGGTTCACGCGGTCTCCAGCAGGGTCCGGAACATCTTATCGCCCGCCGCGACGAGAGGCCAGGCCATGCGGCGGGCGAGATGCGAGACGGCGCTGCGGTCGATCTCCAGCGCGGCCGCGGCGGTCGCCGGGTCGCCCAGGCGCAACAGCGTCGCGGTGCGGCGCTGGCGCGGCGTCCAGCTCCAGTAGAGGCCGCCGTAATAGCTCGCGAGCGGGTCGATCGCCGCCGGGAAGCCACCGAACGTAAAGACCAGGCGCAGCCGCTTGGCGCGGTCCAGGGCGGCGCGGGCCTCGTGAAAGCAGGGCCCGTCGATCTCGGGCGCGGTGGGCGCGAGCGGCGTGCTGATGGGTCCGAGGCCGCAGGCGACGACCCAGTCGACGGCGGGGAGGCGGGCGCGGATCTGGTGCGCGATCTCCCACACCGGCTCGGGGCCCGGCAGCAAGCACTGCAGCTCGTCGCCCAGCGTGACGGCAAAGCGGGCGGCGAGGACGCGGGCGTAGCCTCGGTTCAGCTGCTGTGCGGCGGCGCGCGCGTCCTGCTGCAGCCGGGCGCGGCGGGCGGGCGGGAGCAGGCGGGAGGCGGTGGCGTCGGCGATGATGGCGACATAGCGTTTGGACATTTTATGTCACGTCTGTCGTATATGACAAATTACGTCATAAACTACAAAAGTGACGTTAAATGTCAACTGCTACCGCGTCCCGAACAGCCGGTCGCCCGCGTCCCCCAGCCCCGGCAGGATGTAGCCGTGCTCGTTCAGCTCGCGGTCGAGCGCCGCGGCGAAGATCGGCACGTCGGGGTGGTGCTCGAGCATGCGGCGCGTGCCCTCCGGCGCCGCCACCAGGCAGAGAAAGCGGATGCGCTGCGCGCCGGCGTGCTTGAGCGCGCTCACGGCGTCCACGGCCGAGCCCCCCGTGGCGAGCATCGGATCGAGCACGAAGAAGTCGCGCGCGTCGCGCCCCTCGGGAATCTTGAAGTAGTAGTCCACCGGCTGGAGCGTGTCGTGCTCGCGGTAGATGCCGATGTGCCCCACCCGCGCCGACGGGATCAGCTGGGCGATGCCTTCCACCATGCCCAGCCCCGCGCGCAGGATCGGTACCAGCGCGAGCTTCTTCCCCGCCACCCGGACGCCGCGCGTGTGCTCGAGCGGCGTGTCCACCTCCGTCGGCTCGAGCGGCAGGTCCTTCGTGACCTCGTACGCCATCAGCATCGCGATTTCGTTCACGAGCTGCTTGAAGTCACGCGTCGTCGTGTGCTTGTCCCGCAAAATGGCGAGCTTGTGCTGGATGAGCGGATGCGCCAGCACGGTGAGATTCGGAAACTGAGGATGGGGCATGGGCGGGAAGCTAGCTACTTCGTCGCCGTCTCGAAGCCGCGGCGCGTCATCTCGCCCCACACGTGCTTGCGCCCGCGCCGCGTGAAGAACGCCCGCAGCCGCCACCACACGGCGCACTGGTGGTAGCCGAAGTTCTCGAGCGTGGCGAACAGCACCAGCCGCACCAGGTCGCCGAGGCGGCGGTAGCGGTGGAAGCTCACCTCTTCGAGCACCACCGCCCACAGCGAGAGCAGCATGCCATAGCCCCACGCCACCAGGATGAACAGCAGCGCGAACGAGACGTTTACGACGCCCGCTATCAGGCCGGCGACGATGATGACGTAGCCGAACACCTCGACCAGGGGAGCGAGCATCTCGCCGAACGTATAGAACGGGACCGCGATCAACCCGACACGCCCGTAGCGCGGGTTGAAGAGCATGCCGCGGTATTGCCACATGGCGGCCACCAGGCCGCGCTGCCAGCGCCCGCGCTGGCGAGCCAGCACCCGCAGGGTCTCGGGCACTTCGGTCCACGCCACGGGATCGGGAATGAACGGGATCTCGTAGCGGACCTTGCGGCTCCGCAGGTAGCGGTGCAGCCGCACCACGAGATCCAGGTCCTCCACGATGCTGGTGGCGTCGTAGCCCCCCACCGCGAGGAGATGGTCCTTGCGGCGCCCAGCCGATTCCAGCCGAGCCGGCCGAACAGGAACGCGCGCAGATACTCGACCACCTGCACGCCGGGCAGCAGGCGGCGCGGGACGCGCGCGTCCATCACCTGGCCGTGCTTCACGACGCACCCGTTCGCCACCCGGACCGTGCCGCCCACGGCGGCGATGCGGCGGCCGAGCAGGAAGGGACGGGTGAGCCGCAGCAGGGCATCGGGCTCGATCAGGGTATCGGCGTCCACGGCGATAACCAGCGGGAAGCGGCTCGCGTTGATCGCGGCGTTGAGCGAGTCCGCCTTGCCGCCGTTCTCCTTGTCGATCACCACGAGCTTGGTGCGGGCGCGGGAGCGGTACAGCGCGCGTAGCGGTTTGGTGCGGATCGTCTCGGGGTACGTGCGCGGGATCTCGTACAGATCGAACGCGTGGCGCAGCGCCTCCAGCGTGTCGTCCTTCGACCCGTCGTTGACGACCACCACCTCGTAGTTGCGGTAATTCAGCGCCAGGATCGCCGTGACGCTGGCCTCGATGGTCTTCTGCTCGTTGTACGCAGGGACCAGGATCGTGATGGGCGGGAGGGCATCGCTCTGCATCAGCCGCTGGAAGTCTTCGTCTTCCGCGAGCCGCGTCTGCTCCCAGATCTCGGGGATCGAGAGGACCAGGAGCAGGGCGTAGAACGAGTTGAGCGCCAGGAAGTACACGAGGATCGCGAAGTTCGCGTCGCGCACGAGCCCGCTCACGCGGCGAACTCGGCGAGTGCCTGGGGCGAGAGCCCGAGCACCAGGCGGGCCATGTCGCGCGCGCTCGGATCCGCGCCCACTTCGGCCGCGAGCAGCGCATTGCGGCCGGCGGCGCCGAAGCGCGTCAGGGCGAGCCCGGTGCGCATCCGTACCCACCAGTCCGGGTCGCGCAGCGCGGTGTGCAGCAGCGGCAGCGTGGCCGGGTCGGCCAGCATGCCGAGCGAGCGCGCCGCCTGAGCGCGCACCGGCCAGTGCGCGTCGCCGGCGAGCCGGGTCAAAGCGGCGAGCGACTCGGGGTGCGGGAAGGCGCCGAGCGCGCGTGCCACCTGGGTGCGCACTTCGGCGTCCGGGTGGCCCGCGAGCGCCGTGAGCGACTCGCGCAGGGCGGGCTCCTGCAACCGCGCGGCGAACTCGGCCAGTCGCGCGATCGCTGGATCGTCCATGCGGGAGAGCCGCGTGAGCAGGAGCTGGACTACCGTGGTGCGAGAGCGTCGCAGCATCCCGGCGTAATAGGCGCTCACCGTCGGCGCCAGCTGCGGCAGCCGGTCGAGCGCCGCCGTGGCCAAGGCGGCGCTTTCGACCCGCTCGAGTGTGGCCACCGCGGCGATGTGCACGGCGGGATGGGGATCGCGCAGCAGCTTGAGCAGCCGTGCCGTGTCGGCGGGTGTGGCGGCGATGGAGAGGAAGCGCGCCGTTTCGAGCCGCTTCCACCAGCGGCCCGAATTGCTGTTGCTGCGCACCAGGCGCGCCCACCACTCGTGCTCCAGCGCGCTCGCGAGCCGGCGCCAGCGGTCACCCGGCACGCGCGCGGACCAGCTCACCAGGGCGTCCACCGCGAGCGAGACGGGAAGGCGGGCGAGCTGCCCCAGCACCGCGCCCTCGTCCGCCTGTCCCAGCGCCCAGCGCTGCATCACCGCTTCGACCGTCTGGCGGCGGGGGTCGTCGCGCGCCCGGCGGCGCAGCCGGAACCAGCGATTCAGCACGATCAGGACCAGCAGGGCCGCGAGCAGCACGCCCTGCGCGAGCGCGACGACGGCCAGGAAATGGCGGGCCGTCACCGGCCCACCCAGCGGCGGATCTTCTCGAGCGCCACCCGCAGGCTGATGGGCTTTACCAGGTAGTCGAGCGCCCCCGCCTCGAGGCCGCGCAGCTGCTCCGACTCGTCGCCGTGTACCGTCGTGAACACCACGCGGTACTGCCCCGGACGCTCGCGCGTGAGCGTGTCGAGGATGGAGTAGCCGTCGAGCGCCGGGAGGTCGACGTCGAGCAGCAGCAGGGGGTGCTGGTCGCCCACATCCAGGGCGAGCAAGGCGTCCAACGCCTCCCGCCCGTTGCGGAAGGTCACGAACCGGTAGCCGCGGGCGCGCAGGCCGTACTCCAGCAGTCCCGCCAGCGCCGGGTCGTCCTCCACCACGATCACCTCGGGAGCGTCCGCCGCCGGATCGACCGGCGCGGGGGCGGGACGAGGACGGGGCGCAGGGGCCGGGGCTGGCTCCCGTGCGGGGGGAGGCTCGAGCTGGAGCGCCTGGGCCAGCTGCACGACGAACCACTGCGCGATCGAGCCGCGGTCCAGGTCGGCGTCATTCGGTCGGGCCACCCAGTCTTTGGCGGTCTCCTCCATCCCGGCCGCGAGACGGGAAGCCTCCCAGAAGCCGTACGACCCGGCCGAGCCGCGAATCTTGTGCGTCTCCCGGCGCAGCCCGTCCAGCGCTTCGGAGTCGTTGCCCGCAACCGCGAGGCGGCCCGCCAGCTCGGCCAGCACGCGCAACTGAGTGCCGGCACTCTCCAGGTACTCGGCCAGGAGTCCCGGCGGCAGCTCGGCGTGTGTGGGGTCCACCGACATGGTCAAAAGATTGGAAAGGCAGGGCGCGAATGCCATAGCGCCGCACGACTTTCATTATGTTGTCCGACCGTCATGCTCGTCCTGCCGCTGCCCCCGCTCGCGCAGCACCCCACGGTCGCGGTCTGTCCTCAAGCAGCAGCCGCGGCGGTCGACAGCGGGTGGCGTGCCTACCGGAGCGGCGCGCTCGAGCCTGCGGCGGCTCAGTTCGCCGCTGCCCAAGCGCTGTGTCCGAGCGCCGCCGGTCCGGCCGTCGGCACCGGGTTCGTGCTGCTGCGCCAGGGGCGTGCCGGGGAGGCGGAGCGACTGTTCCAACGCGCGCTCGCCGCGGACTCGACCGCGGCGGACGGGTGGTACGGTCTGGGCATGGCCCGGGGGCGGTTGGGCCAGCGGCGCGAGGCGGTCCGCGCGCTGCGACGAGCGGTCGCGCTGGCGCGGGATTACGTCGACGCGGTCGATCAGCTGCTCGCGTGGGGCGCGGACTCGGGGCTCGCGCCCCCGCCCGCGCCGCGCAGCCCCGAGCCGCAGGTCCCGGCGCGCACACAGGGGGAGCGCTTCGAGGTGCGGACGGCACAAGGCTGGGAGCCGTTCTATGTGCAAGGGGTCAACCTCGGCGCCGCGCTGCCGGGGAAGTTCCCGTCCCAGTTCCCCACAGACGACTCCACGTATGCTCGCTGGCTCGAGCTGATCGCCGCAGCCAACGCGAACACGGTGCGGCTGTACACCATCCTCCCGCCCGCGTTTTATCGGGCGCTCTCGCGGTGGAACGAAGGGCACGCCGAGCACGCCCTCTGGCTCGTGCAGGGCGTATGGGCCGAGCTGCCACCCCGCGGCAACTACGACGCCCCGGGCTGGAAGGGCGACTTCGGCCGCGAGATGCGGCGGGCGGTGGACGTGGTGCACGGTCGCGCGCTGGTCGCCGCCCGCGCGGGACACGCATGGGGGCGCTACGACGCCGACGTCTCGGATCACGTGCTGGCCTGGGTGCTGGGACGGGAGTGGGAGCCGTTCTCGATCCACGCGTACAACCGGAGGCCGCGCGGCCGCCGCTCCTACCAGGGGCGGTTTCTCGCCGTGGCGCGCGGCACGCCTGCAGACGTGTGGCTGGCGGAGCAGTGTGACGAGCTGCTGCAGAACGAATGGGACGTTTACCACACCCAGCGGCCCATCGCCTATACGAACTGGCCGCCGCTCGACCCGCTGCGCCACGCCACCGAGTCGAGCCGCGTCGAGGAGCAGGCCCTGCGGCGGCGCTCCGGCTTTCCCCCCAACCCCCGGCTCAAGGAGTACGACAACGACGTGGACGCATTGGACGCGATGCTGGTTCGGCCGACCGCGGCGAACCTGGCCGGGTATTTCGCGGCGTATCATGCCTACCCGTACTATCCCGACTTCATCGATCTCGATTCCGGATACGGGGCGGCGCGCTCGGCCGAGGGACCGTCGCACTACTTCGGCTACCTGCTGGACCTGCGGCGCCATCATGCCGGGCGACCGGTGCTCGTGGCGGAGTACGGCGTGCCGTCGTCGCGCGGTGAGTCGCATCTCCAGCCCGAGGGGATGCACCACGGCGGCCACGACGAGGAGGAGATGGCGGCCATCGACGTGCGTCTCACGCGGGAGATCCGGGAGGCCGGTCTCGCGGGAGGGATCGTGTTCGCGTGGCTCGACGAGTGGTTCAAGCACACCTGGGTGACGATCGATCTCGAGCTGCCCGCCGAGCGGACCCGCCTGTGGCACAACGTGATGGATGCGGAGCAGAATTACGGCCTGCTGGGCGAGTATGCGGGTGCCGCCGGCGGGACGCCCGAGCCCGGCGGTGACCCGGTCCGGTGGCGCGCGTTGCCCGTGCTCGAGCACAGCGACGCCGTCGCCTTGCGGGTCGGCGCGGATCCGTCCTACCTGTACCTCGTGCTCGACGGCGGACCAGCGCTCGACTCGACGCGCTACGTCGTCGGCATCGACCCGCACCCAGGTGGGGGCGGCGAGCGGGCTCTGCCGGGCGTACCGCGCGTGAGCGATGAGCGCTTCGAGTTCGCGCTCGTGCTGAACGATACGAGCGACGCACAACTCCTCGTGGCGTCGGCGTACAACCCGTACCTGGTCCCCCGGTCCGGAGCGGGACCCACGGCGCTCGACGCGTTCTATCACTGGGGGGCGACCGTCGAGCGCGCGTCCACGCGTGGCGCATGGGATTCGCTGTTCGTGACGACCAATCGCTGGCGCATCGGGCGCGATGAGCGGACGTATGCGGCGCGCGGCGTGAACCGCGGGCGGTTGCGCTACGGGCGCGCCGCGGCGTCCAGCCTGGCCGACTGGTACGTGGATCCCGACGCCGGGCTCATCGAGGTGCGGCTCGCCTGGGGATTGCTCAATGTGACCGATCCCTCGTCGCGCCGCGTGCTGCGGCGCATCGTGCCGCCGGACCGCTTCGAGACCACGGTGAGCCCGGGATTCCGCTTCGCGGTGGCTGCGGTGGCTCGTGACCACGACGCGGTGCGCGCCTGGCTGCCCGCGGGCACGACCTTCGCCTGGGCATCGTGGGAGGAGCCGGTATGGCACGAGCGTCTCAAGCCGGTCTACGCCGCGCTGCGCGACCTGTGGGGGAGTTGGTGAGGGCGGGCGGCGGTGTCCTGCCCGTGCTCGTCGCAGCAGGGGCGTTGCTCGTCCGCCCGCTCGCGGCGCAGCTGCCGGACGCCGAGGCGGCGTTTCGGCGGGGGGACTATCGCGTGGCGCGCGCGGCCTACGAGCGGGTGCTCGCGGCCGACTCGAGCAACGTGCGGGCGCTGTATCAGCTCGCGATCTTGGACAGCTGGGACGGCAAGCTGGGCCATTCGCTGGAGCGCTTCGCCCGGCTGCGCCGCCTCGCGCCCGAGGACGGCGACATCATGGTGGCGCAGGCGCGGGTGCTCTCCTGGGCCGATCGCTCGGCGGCGGCGGGCGCGTTATACGACTCCGTGCTGGCGCGCGCGCCCGATCGAACGGATGCGCTGGCCGGGCGGGCGCGCACGGTGGCGTGGAGCGGCGACCTGGACCGAGCGGAGCGTCTGTGGCGCGAGGCGCTGGCCCGGCACACGGACGAGCCCGAGCTGTTGATCGGCCTCGCCCAGACGCTCTACTGGAAGGGACAGCCGGGCCTGGCCGAGGCGTACGCCGCCCGGGCGCGTGCGCTCGCACCGCAGGATCGCACGGTGCTCGAGCTCGCGCGGGAGCTCCGCGCCGCGGTCCGGCCGGCGGTGCGGACCACGGTCGACGGGGCCGGCGATTCCGACGGCAACACGTTCGTGGCGCAGGAGGCGTACTACGAGGCGTCGCTCAGCACGGCGGTGCGGGGCACGCTGCGGGCGGGTTGGCGGCGCGCGTCGTTGGGGGCGATCGGGGGGGCGAGCTACGGCGTCGGGGGTCAGGTGTCCGCGCCGCTCGGCGCGAAGGCGGGAGTGCAGGCTGGGCTGGGCGTGCGGCGACTCGAGCCGGACGGCGGCGGCGGGACCACGCCATTGACGGCGGCGCTCGGGCTGCGGCTCCGGCCGGGCAGCGTCATAGCGGCCGGCATCGGTTACAGTCGGGCGCCGTTCGACGAGACCGCCACGCTGATCGCAAGCGGACTCGTGGTGAACGCGCTGGACGGGAGCGTCGACGTCGCTCCCGCGCCCCACTGGTCGCTCTCGGGCGGCGGCGGCGGTGCCTGGCTGTCGGACGGCAATCGGCGCTATTCGGCCGTCGCCGCCGTGCTGGCCCGGGTACTGCCCTTTTCGCCGGACCGCTTCTCGGTGCTCGAAGGGCGTGTGACTACCGATTGGCGCCGGGCGCGCTGGGGTGTGCGCGCGGATGGCGGGGTCGGCTCACAGCAGGTGTTCCAGGGCGCGGCCCATCAGCTGGAGTGGCACGTGAGCCTGACGCTCACGCGTGGGTGGGACGCGAGCAACGAGATCGCGCTGGTCGGGCTGCTCACGAACAGCGCGGTGGCAATTGCGACGGGTGGGGCGCGGACCGAGGGGTTCCGCTACCGCACGCTGGGTGTGCGGTTCCAGCAGGGGCTCTAGGTTTACGCTCTCAGCGGGCAGGAGTCAGGACGATGTTGCGATACTCCACCGGCCCGTGATCTCCCTGCAAGAAGATCGGCCCCGGCGCGCCTTCATTGCTGTCGAGCGCCCCACCCGTCGGCCCCGGGATGTCCTGTTCACAAATAATCCGGTGCCCGTTCAGCACCACCGTCAGCAGGCGCCCCACCAGCGTGATGTCGTACGTCT
>WNGQ01002694.1_pt1 | contig 26207 bp, 20 predicted proteins | sample 5407661 | NCBI WGS metagenome assembly WNGQ01 (sample SAMN13153382, study PRJNA577476) | soil metagenome | isolation source: 60 cm soil or saprolite under Garry oak tree replicate 2 | place: USA:California | collected 2016-06-15 | reverse complement strand
CGCAATCGAGACCAACGAGGCGAGGCCGGTTGCTCTGGCCGAGACCTGATCGGCTGCGTGCCGGCGGGTTCTCCATGCAGAAGAGCCTTTCGGGTGGCCGAGGGCTCTTCTGACACGCGCTTGGGTCGAGCGCCGGGGGCTGCCCCGGCTGCGCGGGCGGGTGCGTACATGGCGGCGCGCTCGTAGCAGGGCACTAGCAGGGCATCGAAACTGCCAGAATTCCCTTCCGCTGCCGCGGACCGGATGGGCCGCGGCTTCCATGTGCCACGGAAATTTGTCTAACCGGCTGTTTTCGGCCGACACGGGCCGGCGTTGCTCCCGTCCTGGGCGGGCGAAGTGTTTTGCGCCGGGGGCGCCGATCCCCGCCCGAGCTCCCGATGCTCGCGGCAGGCCAGGAAACAAAAACCGGCTCTGGCCGAGGCCAGAACCGGTTCCAGTCGAATGGTCCAGTTATGGACTCTCCTTAGCCCGCTCGCCGTTCCCAAGCGCTGTGCCGCAACGTCGCAGGCATGAGCCGCTCACCGAGAATGGATTGCTGGTGCGAGCACCAGCCGATGACGCGCCTTCGTCCGCCGCGCGCGTATAGCTTTTGAACGTCTGCTTTTTGTCGGCGAACCCGAGGCGGCCCGTCCGGCCTGCTGCGACGGCCTCGCCGATCGCGCGCTTGCGCTCATCTCTGGGCTCGATGCTACCGGGCCTGAATAGGTTTGGTATTGGCGCGCGGCCACTTTGATGCAAGCGTGCTGAACTACCTGCTTACAGGGTCTGCGGCGCGGTGTAGGTGAGGTCGAGTTCGAAGGGCGCCGTGTCCGCAAGTCCGGTCGCGGCGAGGCGTAGCGTGTGCCAGCCCGTCATGCGTGCGTGCGCACCGAAGGCGTCAGCCGAATTCGAGTTCCAGGTGTGCGTGCCCAGTGCATTACCGGAGGGGTCGAGTACCTCGAGCGTGACTGCCGTCTGCCGCTTCCATGAGCGCCGATCCACATGCAGGGTAGCGTGCAATGATGTTCCGGCGGCCGGGTAGACGCGCGGCAGTGTGACGGGACTGCCATTCGCGAGCGGGGCAATATCGAGGTCCTGGGCGCCGTAGAAACGTTGCTGCGCGGCCCGTCCGTGCGGCGTTGGCGTCCTGTCCTGGCCAGTGCGGGAGAAGCAGAGATAGGATTGCCCGCTGCCAAACGCGTTGCTGGGCATGACGAATGTCGCCCGGCCCTGTGCATCCGTCGAAATATCGCGGTGCCGACCGGTGTAATCGTGCAACTGCGTCCCGCTCTGAAAGCTCGTCTGGCACGTGACCGTCCGCTGACTGAAAGGGTCATTGCTAATCGCCGTAAGGAGCCCGGGCCAGCCCTGCCGTTCGAACACGATGACCCGATCGTCGATGAATCTGGTGACCGTCGTGCCGTTTGCCAAGTGTTCGTGTATCCAGACGAGATTGTCTATCCACCGCTTAAGCCCGTAGCAGCCCGGATCCTCGGCGTAGTCCTTGTGATAAACTGCCGGATAGCCCTCAGCCGACAGAATGAATGCATAGGCGAGCAGCTTCGACCCGACGATCTGCTGGCCAGGCGAAACATCGGTATCCGGGTTGTCCACAAACGTCACCGACCCGAAGGGCGCGCGGGCAGCGTATCCTGCCGCGGCCATAAGATGCATGTCCGCGCCGCCGCACATCGCCTGCAGCGCCCAATGCAGCGTAAAATCGTACACAGCGGACCGCCCACCCATCTGGTCCTGTGCCCACCACCGCAGCGCATCCGGATTGCCGTCGAAATACTCCGAGACGCAGAAACGCGAGGCCATTGCCCGCGACGTCATCCACTCACTCACGAAACCGACCCAGGTGCCCTTGACGTCGTCTACGCGGTATCCCTGCAGGTCCAACGAGTGCGTCAGCCAATCGCCGTAATCGAGCATACCGTCGATCGTGTAGCGCGGCGGATCGGAGTTCTTGTAGACGAACTCGTCGCCAAAGGCGAAGTCGTCACGCGGGGCCGGCACGGGATCCTCGGGCCGCCGGGGCGGGTTGCCTCGGAAGCAGCCGGGATGTTTCGGGAAGCGCCCGGCCCCGGGGGCGCCGACCGCGCCGAGGTAACGATATACGCCATCGCCGCCGTTAGATCCTGAGAGCTGGTGCATGACGACATCGACGTACACGTCGAGACCGCAGACGTGTGCGACCGCGATCGATCGCTGCAGATGTTCCCGGGTTCCAAAACGGGTCTCGCGCGATCCCATCTGATCCTTCCAGCCGATATCGTACTGGTCGAACACGCCGTAGCCGTCTCCAGTCGGGAAATGCCCGCTCTGAGTCTTGCTGACGGGCGGATACATGATGGCGGTGAAGCCAGCCCGGGCAAATTCGTGTGCTTTCGACGCGATGTAATCATACCACCAGGGGGCATCCGGCGTTTCTGGATCCGACGGCGCAGGCACGGTGATTTTTCCGCGCTTCGGGTCCAGAAAACGCCCATGCGCATGGTACATGACGCCCATGATCTGCTCCCCGAGGGCTCACTGACTGCACGACATCGGCCGTCCAGCGGCCGACAAAGATGATGCCGCCATTGGCTCATTGACGCAGCACATCGGCGCTGCGGTCGAATTGTGCGGTTGTACGGCTGATCACGTAGTTCGATGCAAGGTCCCAATTGCGGTAGATCCGCTGATCGGCCTCAAATTGCATGTATGGCTTGAACAGCCGTGCAACTTGCCCGGAACCGCTCGCCGGGCAGTTGGCCACTCCGACGAATTCGTGCAATGTCGCCGGAGCGCCGCTCCTGAGAACCGCGGTCCCTGTGGATTTGAGCTGATCCTTGGGGACAAGCCGCCCCGAATCCTCCGCGGCCTGGTTGCCTCCCACTGCCTGCGTGCTCCAAAACCCCACCCCCGAGGAGTTCTGCAACCCGTCATTCTTTGCGGCCGTTGTGACGCGCAACAGTGCACACGCCGAGACATCCTGGTTCGCGGCAAAGATGATTCGATGAAAGCTCGGAGCCTGAAAGCTCTGCGCCAGTGCATCGCTGCAATCGATCGATACGGGATCGATGGGTTTGCATCGGCTGGTATCCAGGGTCAGCGGTGTCGTCGCTGCGCGCACGACGGCCACGTCATCGCGATCCCGGTTGATCATGACCTGGACCGGCGGCGCCGTCTGCAACCCGTAGACGGCGACGTAGTAGTTCCTTGGAAACGCTGCGGGATGGCTATTCCCAGGCGGGTACCTCCGCAGCGGCTCGTCATCCCCATACGTTGCGACGAAGACCTTGCCATTGATTACCGTTGGCGGGGTGAACTTGGCGAACAGACCCAAACGGTCTCGGTCGGAAACCTGCTCGCTGGTCCACAACGTACGGCTCACGTCGTGCGCATCGAGTGCGAGTACGATGCCCTTGACGCCCCGTTGCTCGTTGGCGTCGCCATCGAGGGGAACGACAGCCCATAGGACGCCGGTACCTTGGCTGCTTCCGTTGGCGGAGAGCGAGAGCATCCCTCCGGGCATGCCGATTGGAGGACGAAATGCGCTCTGCTTCGGGCTATCGACATTCTGCAGGCGCCCCTGCTGAAAACTGTAGGCTTTGAGATGGCTATTCTCGCCCCAGACGTAGACCCACGCCGTGTCCTGTTCCTTCCAGAACACCGGCGATCCATGTATGTTGCCCCAGTGGGTTCCCCCGTTGTGGACCACCGGCGGGAACGCGTTCACTTGCTGCAAGGCATTGCCGTTCAGGCAGTCGGGTGTGTTTGTGCCGGATACGTACTTTCCCATGTTGGTCGGCGAGAGCAGATAGAGAACGCCCTCTTTGCCGCCACTGATGATTCTCGCTGGGGTTTCGGGAATCAGGACCGGCCCGGCCGACCCCAAATCCAGATCTTTTTCGTTCAAGAACGCGTAGTTACACGGCGTGAAGAAGTCCTTCACTGCCAGAGTGCCATCTTCGAGGCTCAGTTTGACGAAGCTGCTGCCGAAATTTGCTCCGCCTGTATGGGCATCGAAGGTGCCGTTGCCGGTCATCAGGTAGACATTGCCCTCCGCATCCGCGGCGGGACCCTGCCCGGATTGCCAAATTCCGCCATCAACGCCGGTGGGTGTCGAACTCCAGAACGCCCTCGCGGTCAGGGTCGCGGCATCGAAAGCGAACAATCCGCCGCGGTTCTTGTCTCCTCCCAGGCCGATGTAAAGAATCCCGTTACTGAGAAGCAGCGCGGCGCGCTGCTTCTGGAGGCAAGGGTTGAAAGGACTTTGATCCCGGCACGGGTGTGACGGATCCGACGAGGACATTCCGATGTCTACCGGTGCTTGGCGGTGCACGCCGCTCCTCAGATCGAGCGCATGGAGGCGATAGCGCAAGCCGACGCCACCGTCATCGTGCCAAGCAACAACGAACAGCGTCGTCCTGTCGTCGCTGACGACGGGCGTGCTCAAGATCCCCCACTCGGGGTCATTCGTGCTCCACATGTCGATGTCTTTGGTACCGGGCCGCGGCGGACCGAGCCAAGTCGCCCAGAGGGGGATCGTCCGGCCGTCCGGTCCGCGGTTCTCCTTATCTGCATCGTAGACATACACGGTGTTGTGCATGGTCGCGATGATGACGGCGTTGAATTTGCCTCTTACAAGCGGCACCCCTTGATTGGGCGCGGTGTCGATCGACAGATCAGAGACATAGAGCGGCTGAGCTACGACTTGGCCGTCGGCGTAAAGTGTCCACAGCTTCCTGAAATTCCCCGAACTGACGGTGGTGGTGTTCAGCGTGGACTCATCGAGCGTCGCTCCGGTGCGAGCATTGTTATAGTGCTGAGTCAGCACATCTGCCGTTCCTGCAGCATGTCCAAATTGCGTGACGCTCCCTAGAATGGTCAGTGCAACCAACCGCTTCGAACAGACGGCCCGTTGGTCATTTTTGGCGGTCTTGAAGTCTTTTCTGACCTCCTTCTCCGAATTGATTTTTTTGATCGCGTTCCCAACGGATGCGCTGTTCGATATGTTTGACAACAACGGCTGGCCGAACATGACGTGCCTGCTCCTGTTCTCGCGTCGGAAATATCTTCAGGTTGCTAGCTTGCAACTTTCTAGCTCCGATAGCAACCCGCAATTTCGGCTGGCCGCGTCCTCACGCCGCGCGGCGTACCTCGTCGACCAGCGTCCGGTACGACAGCGCCTCGGCGAGGTGGATGCGACCGACGTTTTCCGCGCCGTCGAGATCGGCGAGCGTGCGTGCGACGCGCAGCACGCGGTGATAGCCGCGCGCGGAGAGCCGCATCGCCTCGGCGGCGTCGCGCAACAGTTTCAGCCCGGCGCCGTCGGGCGTCGCGATCGCCTCGAGCACGGGGCCTTGCGCCTGGGCGTTGGTGCGCACGCCCGCGAGCCCGAGCGCGGCATAGCGTCGTGCCTGGAGTTCGCGGGCGGCGGCAACGCGCGCGCCGACTTCGCGGCTACCCTCGGCGGGCGGCGGCAGAATCAGGTCGGCGGCACTCACCGCCGGGACCTCGATGTGCAGGTCGATGCGGTCCATCAGCGGCCCGGAAATGCGCGCCTGATAGTCCGCCGCGCAGCGCGGGTTGGGTCCGCGGTTGCAGGAGAACCCCGGCTCGTTGGCGCGCCCGCAGCGGCACGGATTCATGGCAGCGACCAGCATCAGGCGCGACGGATAGGTCACGCGGTGATTGGCCCGCGAGATCAGCACTTCGCCGGTCTCGATCGGCTGGCGCAGCGCGTCGAGCACGTGCGCCTGGAATTCCGGGAACTCGTCCAGGAACAGCACGCCGTGATGCGCGAGCGAGACTTCGCCCGGCTTGGCGCGTAAGCCGCCGCCGACCAGCGCCGCCATGCTGGCGGAATGATGCGGGCTGCGGAACGGCCGCCGGCTCGACAGCGCCCCTTCGGCGATCTCGCCGGCGACCGAGGCGACCATCGAGACTTCGAGCAGCTCCTGCGGGGCGAGCGGCGGCAGGATCGAGGGTAGCCGCGCGGCCAGCATCGATTTTCCCGCGCCGGGCGGGCCGACCATCAACAGATTGTGGCCGCCGGCCGCCGCGATTTCGAGCGCGCGCTTGGCGCTCTCCTGACCCTTGATGTCTTTGAGATCGAGCGGCGCGTCCTCGATCTCGCGCACCTTCGGCGCCGGCCGGGACAGCACCTGGGTTCCCTTGAAATGATTGGCGAGCTGGATCAGCGATTGCGCGGCGATGATCTCCATCTCTGGGCTCGCCCAGGCGGCTTCGGGTCCGCACGCGAACGGGCAGATCAGGCCTTCGCCGCGGGAATTGGCGCCGATCGCGGCCGGAAGCACGCCCGCGACCGCCGCGATCGAGCCGTCGAGGCCGAGCTCGCCGAGCACGGTAAAGCCCGCGACCGCGTCGTGCGGGATCGCGCCGATCGCCGCCATCAAGCCGATCGCGATCGGCAGGTCGTAATGGCTGCCTTCCTTGGGCAGGTCCGCGGGCGCGAGATTGACGATGATGCGCCGGGCCGGTAGCGCCAGCCCCGAGGCGACGAGCGCGCCGCGCACCCGTTCCCGCGCCTCCGAGACCGCCTTGTCGGGCAGGCCGACGATGATGAAGGCCGGCAGCCCGGGCGCGACCCCGACCTGGACATCGACGGCGCGCGCCTCGATGCCTTCGAATGCGACGGTAGAGACGCGCTGCATCATGCGGGGCCCCCGCGCATCAGAGTAGCGGAGGATGCCGGGGGCGGCAAGAACAATCCGAGAACAACGCGATCCGAAGGAGCCGGGATTACGGGGCTCGTGTGCCCGATGGATCGACGGGCATTCCGTTGCGGTCCGAACCGCGTGCCGCGGCCGAACACCCATTTCACCGACCGTGAGCAAACTAGTAGGAAACCCCATGATACGGCGGCACCAAGCAAATACATTCTTTTGATCGCGCCGTTATTGCACCTATGGAGAATTATGTTCTAATCCGCATTAGATGTAGGTGCCGGGCCGATCGGGCCCGATGCTCCAAGCGAGCCGCGGCATGAAAATTTCCCCGATCCCGAAGACCGCGCCCTTTGCCGAGGACGAGATCGAGGTTCTCAACCGGGTCGTGGGACCGGCGAGCGCCACCCAGCGCGCGTGGCTTGCCGGCTTCCTGGCTGGGCTCGACGCTGCCCATGCGGCGCCGCAGCCCGCCGCGCCGCCCCAGGCCGCGGAGCCGCTGACCATCCTCTACGCCACCGAGTCGGGCAATGCCGAGCGGCTCGCCTCCGACGTGGCGAAATCGGCGCGCAAGCTCGGCTTCAAGCCCATGCTCGTCGACATGGCCGATCTCGAGCTTGTGAATCTCGCGAAGGCCCGCCGTCTCGTGGTGATCGCGTCGACCTGGGGCGAGGGCGAGCCGCCGGCGCGCGCGGTCCACGCCTATGCCGAGCTGATGGGCGAAAAAGCGCCGCGGCTCGACGGCGTCGAGTTCGCCGTGTTGGCACTCGGCGACACCGCCTATGCCGAGTTCTGCGCAATCGGCAAGGCGATCGACGCGCGGCTGGCAGCGCTCGGCGGAAAGCGCGCGGTCGATCGCATCGATTGCGATCTCGATTTCGCCGAGCCCGCCGCGGGCTGGATCGATGCGACGCTCCACGCGCTGGCGCCGCCGCCGGAGGCGCGCGGCACGGTGATCGCCGTGGATTTCGCCGCGCGGCAGCCGAGCGCGCCCGATCTCGGGATCGTCGAGGCCGAGATCACCGAGAAGATCGATCTCAACTCGTCGCGCTCGGACAAGGAGACGGTCCACCTCGAGCTGGCGCTGCCCGCGGGCTTTGCCTATCAGCCCGGCGATTCGCTCGATGTTTATCCGCAAAACGATCCGGCCTACGTCGACGAGCTGCTGCAAGCATCTGGGCTTGCCGGCGACGCGGCGCTGCGCGAAAAGCTGATCGGATCGCGCGACGTCACCACGCTCTCGCTCAAGACGCTGCAGAGCTTCGTCGCCGCCACGAACCATGCGGATGCGAAAGCGCTGCTCGATTCCGGCAATGCCGCTTCCTGGATCGCGGGCCGACAACTCATCGATCTCGTCGAGGCATTTCCGGCGGCGCTCTCGGCCGAGGCGCTCGAGAAGATCACGCGCCCGCTCGGCCCCCGCGCCTATTCGATCGCCTCCTCGCAGCGCGAGGTCTCCGACGAAGCGCATCTCCTGGTCGCTGCGGTGCGCTACGACAGTCTTGGCCGGCAGCGGGCCGGGGTGGCATCGAGCCATATCGCCGACCGGTTGACCAAGGGCGAAAAACTGCGCGTAAAACTGCGGCCGAACCGGCATTTCGCGCTGCCGGCGCCGGATAAGGACATCATCATGGTCGGGCCGGGGACCGGCGTTGCGCCGTTCCGGGCGTTCGTGCAGGAGCGCCGTGCGACTGCTGCCGCCGGGCGCAGCTGGCTGTTCTTCGGCGACCGCCGCTTCACCCATGATTTCCTCTATCAGCTCGAATGGCAGGATGCGCTCGAGGACGGCGCGCTCACGCGCATCGATCTCGCCTTCTCGCGCGATGCGCCCGAGAAGGTCTACGTGCAGCATCGCATGTGGGACGCGCGGCGCGATCTCGTCGATTGGCTCGACAACGGCGCGTATTTCTACGTCTGCGGCGACGCCAAGAACATGGCGAAGGACGTGCGGAAAACCCTGGTTCGGGCGCTGGCCGACGTGAAGGGGCTTGTGCCCGATGCCGCCGAAGCCGCGGTGCGCGAGCTCGAAAAAAGCCGCCGCTACATTCAGGACGTCTACTGAGCCACGCCGGCGTTCCATGAATTCCGCGAACGATCCCTCGCGCGTCGAGCGCATCAAGGAGGCCAGCGCCTATCTGCGCGGCACGCTCGAGGAGGGGCTGCGCGCCGAGGTCACCGGCGCCATCTCCGAGGACGACGCGCAGCTCGTGAAATTCCACGGCATGTATCTGCAGGACGACCGCGACCTGCGCGGCGAGCGCGCCAAGAAGAAGATGGAGAAGGCGTTCGCGTTCATGATCCGCGTGCGCTTTCCCGGCGGGATCTGCACGCCGGTGCAATGGCACACGCTCGCGGGCATCGCGCGCGACTATGGCAACGGCACGGTGCGGCTCACCACGCGGCAATCGGTGCAGCTCCACGGCGTGATCAAATCGAATCTGAAATCCGCGCTCGCGGCGATCGACGGCGCGCTGCTCGCCACCATCGCGGCCTGCGGCGACGTCAACCGCAACGTGATGTGCAATCCGAACCCGTTCCAGTCGCGGGCGCACGCGGCGGCGCTGAAAACCGCGCGCGCCATCTCCGAGCATCTCACGCCGCGCACGCCGGCCTATCGCGAGATCTGGCTCGACGGCGAGCGCATCGCCGGGGGCGAGCCGGACGTGGTCGAGCCGATCTACGGCAAAACCTACCTGCCGCGGAAATTCAAGATCGCGGTCGCGGTGCCGCCTTCGAACGACGTCGACGTCTACGCCCATGATCTCAGCTTCATCGCCATCGCGGACAAGCGCGGCGACGTGGCGGGCTTTAACGTGATGGTCGGCGGCGGCATGGGCATGACCCATGGCGAGCCCGACACCTATCCGCGCACCGGCGATCTCCTCGGCTTCTGCCGGGTCGAAGACGCGGTCGCGGCCGCCGAGGCGGTCGTCACCGTGCAGCGCGACTGGGGCGACCGCTCGAACCGCAAGCATGCCCGGCTCAAATACACCATCGAGGATCACGGTCTCGGCGCGTTCCGCGCCGAGGTCGAGCGGCGCACCGGCCGGCCGCTCGATCCGCCCCGAGCCTTCGCGTTCACCTCGACCGGCGACCGCTACGGCTGGACCCAGGGCGAGGACGGCCGCTCGCATCTCACGATCTTCGTCGAGAACGGCCGGGTCCGCGACATCCCGGGCGGGCCGCAGCTGCTCACCGGGCTCGCGCGCACTGCCGAGCGGCACGACGCTGATTTCCGCTTCACCGCCAACCAGAACCTGATCGTCGCCAACGTCGCGCCCGATCGGCGCGAAGCAATCTATGCGCTGGTCGCAGAGCATGGGTTCGCGAACGGTATTTCCGGCCTGCGGCGCAATGCGATGGCCTGCGTCGCGCTGCCGACCTGCGGCCTGGCGCTCGCCGAGAGCGAGCGCTATCTGCCGGACCTCCTCACCGCGCTCGAAGTGCGGCTCGACGCGCACGGGCTCGCCGACGACGACGTCGTCATCCGCATGACCGGGTGCCCCAACGGCTGCGCGCGACCGTACCTCGCCGAGATCGCCCTCGTCGGCAAGGGTCCGGGCCGCTACAATCTCTATCTCGGCGCCGCGTTCGACGGCTCGCGCATGGCGAAACTCTACGCCGAGGATCTCGATCACGATGCGATTCTTGCCGCCTTGGAGCCGGTGTTTGCCGCTTATGCGCGCGAGCGGCAAAACGGCGAGCATTTCGGCGATTACGTCATCCGCGCCGGCTTCGTTTCCGCCTCCGGCAACGGCCGGGAATTTCACCACGACACCGGCGCCAAGCGCCGGGCGTAGGCGCAATTTCCCGGCGAAAGCGCTTCTCACTCATCTCGTCGATGTGAGCCGATCGATCGGATTCGGCTTCACTTGCGCCGCATCGCCTCGATCTTGTCCCAGATCAGCGCCGCGATGTCGGGGCCGCCGAAATTCCTCACCGCGCGGATGCCGGTCGGCGACGTGACGTTGATCTCGGTGAGGAACCCGTCGATCACGTCGATGCCGACGAACAGCAGGCCGCGCTGGCGCAAGGCCGGGCCGAGCCGCGCGCAGATCTCGCGCTCGCGCGCGGTGAGCTCGGTCGCCTGTGCGGCGCCGCCCCGCACCATGTTGGAGCGCAGATCGTCGGCCTGCGGCACGCGGTTGACCGCGCCGCCGAACTCGCCGTCGACCAGGATGATGCGCTTGTCGCCCTGCCGCACCGCCGGCAGATAGCGCTGCACCACCCACGGCTCGCGAAACGTCGCCGCGAACAGGTCGTAAAGCGAGCCGAAGTTCATATCCTCGCGGCCGAGCCGGAACACCGCGGCGCCGCCGGCGCCGAACAGCGGCTTCATCACGATCTCGCCCTGCTCGGCGTGGAACTGCTTGATCTCGGCGCGGTCGCGAGTGATCAGCGTCGGCGGCATCAGGTCCGCGAACTCGATGACGAACAGCTTTTCCGGCGCGTTGCGCACGTGCCCGGGATCGTTGACCACCAGCGTGCCCGGATGGATGCGTTCGAGCAGGTGGGTGGCGGCCACATAGGCGAGGTCGAACGGCGGATCCTGCCGCATCAGGACGACGTCGAAGCCGGCGAGCTCCACGCGGCGCGCTTCTCCCAGCGTGTAATGCTCGCCCTGCCGGTCGACCACGGATAGCGGCCGCACCCGCGCGAACAAGGCGCCGTCGCGCATCGCCAGCTGGTCGGGCGTGTAATAGGCGACGGGAAATCCGCGCGCCTGCGCCTCCAGCAACAGGGCGAAGGTCGAATCCCCGCGGATGTTGATCCGCTCGATCGGATCCATCTGCACCGCCACCTTCAGGCCCATGGCTGCTGCCCGCCTTTGCCGTGCTGCGGGAAGGCGCCCGCAAACGACGATTTATTGCATCGAATTGTCTTCAGCCGAAACCCCTTGATGAACGGTGTACTTCGCTCATGGGCTCGCGTCGAACGCCGCGATGATGTGGCGAGGCCATCGCCGCGGCATGACCAGCACCGCGTCGAAGCGGATCTCGGCGGATGCGTGTTCGGGATGAATGGCGAGCCAGGCCTGGGCCGCCGCGGCAATGCGGCGGCGCTGGCGTTGGCTCACCGCTTCCGCCGCATCGTCGAGCCGAGCGCGGGCCTTGACCTCGACGAAGATGAGGACGCGGCGGCGCCGCGCCACGATGTCGATCTCTCCCACCGGGCTCTGCCAGCGCCGCGCCAGGATGCGATAGCCCTTGACCACAAGCAGGATCGCGGCGCGGGTCTCGGCCGAAAGCCCGCGGCGAAACGCCGCCCGCCGCTGCAGACTGGGGCCCAAGTTTCGCGGCCGGACCGAAATTGGGCGCTCAATCCGCCGGGTCATGCCTGCTGCCTTCTCGAAGGGCGAGCGCCTGCCGATAGAGTTCGCGCCGAGGACGCCCGGTCAGCGTCGCGACCTCGGCCACCGCGTCTTTCACCGATCCGCGGGCGAGCGCATCGCGCAGCAGATCGCCGATCTCGGCGGGCTCGGCATCGCTGGCTTCGCGTTGCGGCGGCGCGATCACGAGCGCGATTTCACCGCGCTTCTCGCCGGCATGCTCATAATGCCGCGCAAGCGTCGAGAGATCGCCGCGACGGACTTCCTCGTGGAGTTTCGTGAGCTCGCGACACACGGCCGCCCGCCGCGGGCCGAGACCTGACGCAAGATCCTGGAGCGCCGCCGCGAGCCGCGGGCCGGTCTCGAACAGGACGAGCGTCGCTGGAATACGAGCGAGCTCGGCGATGCGCGCCCGCCGCTGGGCAGATTTGGCCGGCAGGAAGCCGTCGAACAGGAAGCGGTCCGTCGGCAGCCCGGCAAGGACGAGCGCGGTCAGCACCGAGGACGCGCCCGGTGCGGCCGTGACCTTATGCCCCGCGCCTTGCGCCTCGCGCACCAGCTTGAATCCCGGGTCGGACACCAGCGGCGTTCCGGCGTCGGAGATCAGCGCCACCGCCGCGTCTTCGGCGAGCGCGCCGAGCAGTTTCGGCCGAGCTTTTTCCGCGTTGCGATCGTGATAGGGCGTGAGCGGCCGTTTGATCCCGTAGCGATCGAGCAGCTTGCGGCTCACTCTGGTGTCTTCGCACGCAATGAGGTCGGCGGCGGCCAGGATTTCGAGCGCCCGCAAGGTCACGTCACGCAGGTTTCCGATCGGAGTCGCGACCACATACAGCCCGGGCGCGAGCTTCGGCGCATCGATCTCGACCCCGGCGAGAGCGTAGCGCTTCGACGTTTCATGACGAGCCGGGCTGCCCATCTTGTTCATGGCTGCGCTCCGGATCCCTTCCGCCAGTCAATCCGACCATGCAGGCAGATTGGTCATGATCAGGGTAATCCGCCATTCCCCGGAGTCTCGCGCGCCTTCGGCTCGATCTGCCGCCGATGCCGGCCCTTGCCCCGCGATTGTGCGGAGCGCTTCGCCGGACGATCAAGCTAGCTTTTAGGACGGTGTCCGCACGCGCGCCACCCCGCTGTGCGCGCTTTGACTTGCCTGACGTTCGCCCACATTATGGCCTTTATGAACGGGCGCCGGCGTTGGCGGTAGGAGGGCGGCCGTGTCCGGGAGAGCGCACGGGGAGATGCGGCACGCCGGGGCGACAAGGCGCGCTTTGCTGGCCGTTGCGCTGGGGTTCGCCGCATTGGCCGCCGGCTGCTCGGGGTTTCCGGGCAGCAGTTTCTGGAGCGGTGCCCCGCCCCCGCCGCCGGCCCAGTCCGGGACCGCGATCGGCACGGGTCAGGTCAAGGTCGGCCTCATCCTGCCGCTTTCGGCGAACGGCAACGCCGGACTCGCGGCGCAGTCGATGAGGAACGCCGCGGAATTGGCGCTCTCCGAGTTCAACAATCCGAACCTGCAGCTTCTGGTCAAGGACGACGGCGGAACCGCGCCCGGGGCGCAGCAGGCCGCCCAGCAGGCGATCGGCGAGGGTGCCGAGATCATCTTGGGCCCGCTGTTTGCGCATTCGGTCGGAGCCGCGGCCCAGATCGCACGGGCGCGCGGCGTGCCTTTGATCGCGTTTTCCACCGATGCCAATGTGGCCGCCAACGGCGTCTACTTGCTGAGCTTCCTGCCCGAATCCGATGTCGACCGCGTCGTCGATTACGCGACGAGCAACGGCAAACGTTCGTTTGCGGCGCTGTTGCCGGATAATGCCTATGGCAGCGTGGTCGATGCGGAATTCCGCCAGGCCGTGGCGCGCAAGGGCGGCCGGGTCGTGGGCCTCGAGCATTATCCGGCCGACAGACAGCAAATCCAGGAACCGGTGCGGCGCGTGGCGGAAGCGGCGCGCCAGGCCGATAGCATTTTCATTCCCGATACCGCCGATGCGGTCACCTCCGTCGTGCAGGGGCTCGCCGCCGGCGGGCTCGATCGCAAGCGCGTTCAGCTCATCGGCACCGGGTTGTGGGACGACCCGAAGATCTTCGCCGACGCCTCGCTCCAGGGCGCGTGGTTCGCGGCTCCCGACCCGGCCGGGTACCGCGCTTTCGCCGGGCGCTACCGCGCGAAATTCGGCCAGGATCCGGTGCGCACCGCCACGCTCGCCTATGATGCCGTCTCGCTCGTCGCCGCGCTGGTCAAGACCCAGGGCGCCCAGCGTTTTGCGCCGGAGATATTGACCAATCCGTCGGGCTTCTCGGGAGTGGACGGAATTTTTCGTTTCCGCGCGGACGGCACCAACCAGCGCGGGCTCGCCGTGCTGCGCGTGGCTCCCGGAGGCCCACAGGTGGTCAGCCCGGCACCGCGCGCCTTCAACGCCGGGACGTGACAGCGATCAAACTTTGGCGGGTTCCGGTCAGGCGGCGAGATCGGCCACCACCGCATCGAGCAGCGGAAACCCTGCCGGCGTGACGCGCAGCCGTCCGCAGTCATCGATCTCGAGCAGATGTTGCGCGCATAGATCGGCAATGCGGCTCGCATCGAGCGGGCGCCCCGCGGTCGCGGCGAACCGGGCCGGATCGATGCCTTCGGTCAGTCGCAGCCCCATCAGCAGCAGTTCGTCCGCCTGCTCCTCGCGGCTCAGGGTCTCCTCGACCACAAGGCCGTGGCCGCGGCTTTCGACCCGCAGCAGCCAGCGTTCCGGATGTTTTTCGGTTGCGGTGGCGATGCGGGCTCGATCGACCTGGAGCCGGCCATGGGCGCCCGGACCGACGCCGGCATATTCGCCGTAGCGCCAATAGATCAGATTGTGCCGGCACTCGGCGCCGGGGCGGGCGTGGTTGGAAACTTCGTAGGCGGGAAGCCCGCGCGCGGCGGTGACTTCCTGGGTCGCATCGTAAAGCGCGCGCGCCGCATCGGGATCGGGAATTCGCAGCTTGCCCGCCGCATGCAGCGTTGCGAACGGCGTGTCGGCCTCGATCGTCAACTGATAAAGCGACAGGTGCTCGGAATTCTCGTCGAGCGCCCGATCGAGTTCGGTTCGCCAGGCGTCGGGGGTCTGCTCCGGCCGCGCATAGATGAGATCGAACGAAAATCGCTCGAAGGTTTCGCGGGCGACCGCCACGGCTTCGAGCGCTTCGCGTGCCGAGTGCAGGCGGCCGAGCTGTGCCAGCGCGGCGTCATCGAGCGATTGCACGCCGAGCGAGACGCGGTTGACCCCCGCGGCCCGCAACGCGCGGAACCGGGTCGCCTCGACGCTGGTCGGATTGGCTTCCAGCGTCACCTCGACGTCCGGCGCGATCGGCCAGTGCCGCGCAATCGCATCGAGGATGGCGCCCGCCGTTTGCGGGGCCATGAGCGAAGGCGTGCCGCCGCCGAAGAAAATGCTGGATACCGTGCGGCCGGGCGCCCGCGCGGCCGCATGGGCGATCTCCGAGCAAAACGCCCGCACGAATCGCGCTTCATCGATCGCCGCGTGGCGCACGTGCGAGTTGAAGTCGCAATAGGGGCATTTCGACAGGCAGAACGGCCAATGCACATAGACGCCGAAGCCCGGCGCAGCGGCGTCGATGCTCGCGCGGGCGATCGTCGCCGCCTCAGCGTCGGTCAAGGCACGCCTCTGCAAGCTTCAGAAACGCTCGTGCGCGGTGCGAGAGCGCACGGCCCTTCGGCGGCAGGCCGTGCTTGTCCTCGCGCGTCATCTCGCCGAACGTGAGCGCGAACCCGTCGGGTCGAAACATCGGGTCGTAGCCGAAGCCGCGCTGTCCGCGCGAGGGCCACACCAAGGTGCCGTCGACCCGCGCCTCGAATTCCTCGGCGTGCCCGTCGGGCCAGGCAAGGCACAGCGCGCAGACGAAATGCGCGCGCCGATCGGCCTCGCTTGCCGCGCCTTGCTCCCGCAACAGGCCCTCGATCTTCTGCATCGCCGCGTGGAAATCCTTGTTTGGTCCCGCCCAGCGCGCCGAGTGGATGCCCGGCGCGCCGCCGAGCGCATCGACCACGAGCCCGGAATCGTCGGCAAACGCCGGCAGGCTCGCCGCAGTCGCCGCGGCCGTCGCCTTGATGCGGGCATTCTCGCCGAAGCTTCGACCGCTCTCGGCCGGCTCCGCGAGGCCGAGCTCGGCGGCGGACACCGCCTCCACCCGGTAAGGCGCGATGAGCTCGCGCATCTCCTCGAGCTTGCCCGGATTGTGCGTCGCGATCACCAGCGGGCCCGACAAGGCTCGGTGCATCTTGGTGGCGGAAGCCGCCGCAAGATCGCGAGGCATTGCGCTCACATCACCGCGATTTTCTGCAGCTCGACCAATCTGGCAACGCCGGTGCGCGCCAGCGTCAGCAGCGTAGTGAGCGCCTCCTCGCTGAAGGGCGTCTTCTCGGCGGTCGCCTGGACCTCCACCAGGTTCCCGTCGCCGGTCATGACGAAATTCGCATCGGTCTCGGCTTGGGAATCCTCGACATAATCCAGATCGAGCACGGCGGTTGCCCCGCAGATGCCGCAGGACACCGCGGCGACGTGATCGCGCATCGGGTCGCGGCGAAGGATCTCGCGCGCCCGCATCCAGGCGAGACAATCGTGGAGCGCGATCCATCCTCCCGTGATCGCCGCGGTGCGCGTCCCGCCGTCGGCCTGGATGACGTCGCAATCGACGGTGATCTGCCGCTCGCCGAGCGCCTCGAGATCCACCACCGCGCGCAAAGAACGGCCGATCAGCCGCTGGATCTCCAGCGTGCGGCCGCCCTGGCGTCCGCTCGATGCCTCGCGGCGGGTGCGCTCGAGCGTGGCGCGCGGCAGCATGCCGTACTCGGCCGTGATCCACCCGCGCGCCTGGCCCTTGAGCCAAGGCGGCAGCTTGTCCTCCAGCGTCGCCGTCACCAGCACATGGGTGTCGCCGAACTTGACCAAGCAGGAGCCTTCGGCATGTTTCACCACGCCGCGCTCCAGCGTCACGGCCCGCAGCTCGTCGGGCTGCCGGCGGCTCGGCCGCGTGAATCCGGCCCGGCCCGACCGGGACGGAGGTGTGGATTCGATCTTCAACGACATGACGAAGACGGCCTCGTCTCGGTTGCGGCAAGCGATACAGGAAGCCCCGGCCGAACGCTACCGGGAAGATGTTCGACCCCGGCCTCACCCTGAACCGAAGGTGACTTGAATTCCGCATGCCGAATGGACAATTCTGTGGCGCCATGCGCGAGATTCGTCCGATCTTCCACGACGTGCCGATCGGCTCGACCGAGGTCAGCCTGGGCCAGCTCAATGAGCGGTCGCGCGAGATCTTTCGCCGCATCGTCGAGAGTTATCTGGCGACCGGCGAGCCCGTCGGCTCGCGCAATCTCTCGCGCCTGATCCCGATGACGCTCTCCCCCGCCTCGGTGCGCAACGTCATGTCGGATCTCGAGCAGCTCGGGTTGATCTATGCGCCGCACACCTCGGCAGGACGGTTGCCGACCGAGCTCGGGCTGCGCTTCTTCGTCGACGCGCTGATGCAGATCGGCGATCTGACCGAGGAGGACCGCCGGTCGATCGAGGCCCAGGTCGCGGCGAGCGGTCAGGGCAGGTCGCTCGAAGCGGTGCTGACCGAGGCCTCGGTGCTGCTGTCGGGCCTGACCCACGCCGCCGGCGTGGTGCTCACCGCCAAGTCCAACATCCGCCTCAAGCATATCGAGTTCGTCCGGCTGGAGCCGGGGCGCGCCTTGGTCGTCCTGGTCGCCGAGGACGGTCAGGTCGAGAACCGGATCCTGAGCCTGCCGCCGGGGCTGCCGAGCTCGGCCTTGACCGAAGCCACCAATTTTCTCAATGCACGCATTCGCAACCGCACTCTCGCCGAAGCCAAGGCCGAGCTCGAACGGGGGCTGGAGGCGGGCAAGGCCGAGCTTGATCAATTGACCCAGAAGATCGTCGCGGCTGGGCTCGCCAGGGCGCTCGCCGACCTCGAGCGGGTCCGGCTGCTGTTCGACGATCTGGAAACCAAGCGCGATGTCATCGATCTGCTGGGCAGGGCCGAGCAGGCCGATGGCGTGCGGCTCTTCATCGGCTCGGAGAACAAGCTGTTCTCGCTCTCGGGGTCCTCGACCATCATCGCGCCCTATCGGGACGGCGCCGGCCGCATCGTCGGGGTCATCGGCGTGATCGGGCCGACGCGGCTCAATTACGCGCGGATCATTCCGATGGTGGACTACACCGCCAAGGTGGTCAGCAAGGTACTCTCCGGCTGATCGGAACGGGCCAAATCGCGCCTTCCGTGGCTTGGAACCCGCCGCCCGGACCCCGGTTCCGCGGCTTGATTTTTACGTTGCGAGCCCTGATATGCGGGGCGCACCCATCCATGATCGATACGGGATTGAATGGCGATGACGGACACGCCCGCGCGCGCAGGAGAATCGGCGAGCGAAGCGCAAGAGGGCGCCGCACCCGCCACTGACGCAGCCGGCGACCCCGCGGCACTCGCCCAGGAGGCGGCCGAGCTCAAGGATCGCTTGCTGCGGGCGCTGGCCGAAATGGAGAATTTGCGACGCCGCACCGAGCGCGAAGTCGCGGATGCGCGCACGTACGGCATCAGCGGGTTCGCCCGCGATCTTCTGGCGGTCGCCGACAACATGCGCCGCGCCCTCGATGCGTTCGGCGCGGAGCCGCACGAGGCCGCCGATGCCGGCACCAAGGCGCTGCTGGAAGGCATCGAGCTGACCGAGCGCGAGCTGCTCAACGCGCTGGAGAAGCACGGCGTGAGAAAGCTCGACCCGGAAGGCAGCAAATTCGACCCGCACCGGCACCAGGCCATGTATGAAGTGCCCGACGAATCGGTCCCGGCCGGGACGGTCGTCCAGGTAGTGCAGCCCGGCTATACGATCGGGGAACGGGTGTTGCGCCCGGCTCTGGTCGCGGTCGCCAAGGGCGGGCCGAAGGCCTCGGCTTCCGAGGCAGCCGGCGAGCAGACGGCGGCGGCCTCGGCCAACGACAATTCCGCTCCGGAGGAGTCTCCAGGCGCATAAGCCGTTCGCCTGTGACCGTGTCCCGCGCGCAACGCAGCCGTGGTGGCGCGCTGCGGAAAGCGAGTGTCGGGAATACCAGGATCAAGTCCCGATCGGCGGCTGCTGGACGCCGCACCGTCTCGGGAAAGCATCGCACGCGTCATTTCGGCTCGATGGCGTCCCGCACGGCGCGGAACCGGGGAAACACCTGGTCCCATTGGTCCTTGCGCACGACGCCGAGCACCCGCAGCGATCCGCCTGTTCCGAAACGCAGCCATTGCACCACTCTCAGCTCCGTCTCGGTCTTGGCTTCCTTGGCGTCGACCACGATCTCGTGGCCCGGTTGGCCGGCGATGCGCATCGCCTCCGAGCGCACGATCCGCATCTCCTTGACGCCCGGCGTTCCGGAAATCGCCCGGCGGGCCATGCTGTCGCGATCGGAAACCTGATCCCCGGCGCCCGGCAGGAATGTGATCAGCAGCAGCGGCTGGTCCTCGAGCTCAATCGCGTCCTTCGGTCCGTCGGTGAGCAGCGCCGCCCCGCTGGCGGCAGCCCGCACGATGCGAAAGCCGGCGAGATCCTTGAGCGAAAACGGCAGCAGATCGAGCTGCTCCTGAACCGGAACGGCGGCACGCGTGGTGAATGTCGCGAGCGAGACGCGCAAGGCGGCATCCGGATAGGTGTCCTGCGCCGCATCCGGAACCTGGACGCTGATGACCGCCGTGAGGTCGTGCTCGGTGGCGACCAAGACCCATTTCCGCGTCGGGGTGCCGGCGGCGGCCAGATGAGCGATCACCAGGAAGCCGTGGCCGTCCTTGAGCGGAAATTCCTCGCGGGCCTGGACATCGATTCCCTGCGCTTTGAGCGTTTCGACCGCGAAGCTCTTCTCGATCTCCGGGTAGGCCTCGCTCGAGAGCTCGACGAAGATGACGCTGGCATTCTTCTCCCGATCCTCGAAGCCCTGGAACAGCTGGCTCACAATCATGCCGACGGGCGGCACCAGGCCGATGCGGGACCCCGGCGGGAACACGGGCTCGGCCGCATCGGCAGCCAAGCCGAACAGCAGCAAGAAAACCAGGATCGTCCAGCGGATGAACATGGGTGCCATGGATCGCAATCCATGCGGTTATCGTCCTGCCGGACCTGCGGCGCAATGCGCACGCTCGGTTCCTGTCGTCGCAGGGGGCGGGATCTCGGCTCAGGGAAGCGTGACGCGCCGCATCGTCAGGTTGATGCGGCCACGCTGGGGCAAGACGGTCGAGGTTCCCGCCAGGATGCGATCGACGCCGTGGAACGCGAGCCGCGCTTCCCCGCCGAGTACCAGGGCATCGCCGGATTGCAGCCGGATCGACCGGGTGGGGTCGTTGCGCCGGAGTCCACCGACCCGGAACAGGCACGTGTCTCCCAGGGAGAGCGAGAGCACCGGCGCCGAAAAATCTTCCTCGTCGCGATCCTGGTGCAGGCCCATCCGTGTTGCCGGCCCATAGAAATTGACCAGGCAGGCCTCCGGCGGATGCGGATAATCGGCGAGATCCTGCCAGGCCTCGAGCAAGATCCGGGGAATCCCCGGCCACGGTCTTCCCGTCTCCGGATGGGTGGGCTGGTAGCGATAGCCGGCCTCGTCCGAGACCCAGCCGAGCGCGCCGCAATTGCTCATGCGCACCGAGAACGGCTTGCCGGAGCCCGGCATCCGCGGCGTGTACAGCGGAGCGCGTTCGAGCACCGCCGCGACCGCCGCGGCGAGCGCGTCCTGGGCGGGAGGGTCGAGGTAACCGGAAATCAACCGAAAGCCGGACGGGCAGGCTGAGAGCATGATCTCAAAATAGCCACCGGGCGGGCCAACTCCAGACCCAATGATTGGCAGCATCCGCGCCACCCCGGCATGACGGTAAAACCTCGGCGGTAAGCCTCGTGCCTTGCGGGTGAAAATGCCGGTCCTTATATCAGCCGCGGACGCCGCATTCGCGGCGGAGCAGTTCGTAAGGGGGTCGGACCGGGGGCAGCTGCGGGCATGACGTGACCCGCGCGAGCTTCCTTCCGAGCGCTTGTCAGGCTCGGCCGGCCTGCCGGAAAGAGAGGACTACCATGGCAAAGGTCATCGGCATCGACCTTGGCACGACCAATTCCTGCGTTGCGGTCATGGATGGCGCGACGCCCAGGGTCATCGAGAATGCGGAGGGCATGCGCACCACGCCCTCGATCGTGGCCTTCACCGAGGATGGTGAGCGGCTCACCGGGCAGCCGGCGAAACGCCAGGCAGTCACCAATCCGGAGCGCACCTTCTTCGCCGTCAAGCGACTGATCGGCAGGCGCTATGACGATCCGATGGTGGAGAAGGACAAGAAGCTCGTTCCCTACAAGATCGTCCGCGCCGCGAACGGCGACGCCTGGGTCGAGGCCGACGGCAAGCAATATTCGCCCTCGCAGATCTCGGCGTTCGTCCTGCAGAAGATGAAGGAGACCGCCGAAGCGCATCTCGGGCAGAAGGTCGAGCAGGCCGTCATCACCGTCCCGGCGTATTTCAACGACGCGCAGCGGCAGGCGACCAAGGACGCCGGCAAGATCGCCGGGCTCGAAGTGCTGCGCATCATCAATGAGCCGACCGCGGCCGCGCTCGCCTACGGGCTCGACAAGAAGAAGACCGGCATGATCGCGGTCTACGACCTCGGCGGCGGCACCTTCGATATCTCCATCCTCGAGATCGGCGACGGCGTGTTCGAGGTGAAATCCACCAACGGGGATACCTTCCTCGGCGGCGAGGATTTCGACATGCGGCTCGTCAATTATCTGGCAGACGAGTTCCAAAAGGATCAGGGCATCGACCTGCGCCGCGACAAGCTGGCCTTGCAGCGCCTCAAGGAGGCGGCCGAGAAGGCGAAGATCGAGCTGTCCTCGACGACGCAGACCGAGATCAACCTGCCGTTCATCACGGCGGACGCTTCCGGTCCCAAGCACATGACCATGAAGCTCACGCGCGCCAAGTTCGAGGCGCTCGTCGACGACTTCGTGCAGAAGACCATCGAGCCTTGCCGCAAGGCGCTCAAGGACGCCGGCCTTTCCGCGGCCGAGATCAACGAAGTGGTCCTGGTCGGCGGCATGACCCGCATGCCGAAGATCCAGGAAGTGGTGAAGCAGTTCTTCGGCAAGGAGCCCCACAAGGGCGTCAATCCCGACGAGGTGGTCGCGGTCGGCGCCGCGATCCAGGCCGGCGTGCTCCAGGGCGACGTCAAGGACGTGCTGCTGCTCGACGTGACCCCGCTCTCGCTCGGCATCGAGACCTTGGGCGGCGTGTTCACGCGCATCATCGACCGCAACACCACGATCCCGACCAAGAAGAGCCAGGTGTTCTCGACCGCCGAGGACAACCAGACCGCGGTCACCATCCGGGTGTTCCAGGGCGAACGCGAGATGGCCGGCGACAACAAGCTGCTCGGCCAGTTCGATCTGGTCGGAATTCCCCCGGCGCCGCGCGGCGTGCCGCAGGTCGAGGTCACCTTCGACATCGACACGTCTCGGCGCGCGACAAGGCGACCGGCAAGGAGCAGCAGATCCGCATCCAGGCTTCGGGCGGCCTGAGCGAGGCCGACATCGAGCGCATGGTCAAGGACGCGGAGAGCCACGCCGAAGAGGACAAGAAGCGCAAGGCGCTGGTCGAAGCCAAGAACCACGGCGAAGCTTTGATCCACGCCACCGAGAAGGCGCTCGCCGAGCATGGTTCCAAGGTCGGCGAGGTCGAGCGCTCCGCCATCGAGAACGCCATGGCGGATCTGCGCGAGGCGGTCAAAGGCGATGATGCCGAGGCGATCCGGGCGAAGACAAACGCGCTCGCCCAAGCCTCGATGAAACTCGGCGAGGCGATGTATGCCCAGGCTCAGGCCGGCACCGCCGGCGGCGGCGGCGAAGCGGGCCCGGACGCCGGGGCAACCCAGGGCGAAACCAAGGAAGACGTCGTCGATGCGGAGTTCACCGAGGTCGATGACGACAAGAAGAACAAGAAGTCGGCCTGACCCGACCGGGAGACCGGCGCGATGGCTGACCGATCCTGAACCCGAAAGGCCCGGTGCGCACACGCGCCGGGCCGTTTGTTTGCCTCTCGCGCGAGAGGGCGGAGCGGCCGAATAGGGGCGGCGGCGTTCCGCAGGCAAATGCAAAGTCCGCCCTGCCCGCAGCGGAGCGAGGCATGCCGGTAATGGCCAAACGGGATTACTACGAAGTCCTTGGCGTGGGGCGCGGAGCGAGCGAAGCGGAGCTCAAGGCCGCGTTCCGCAAGCTCGCGATGAAATACCACCCGGACCGCAACCCCACCGACAAGCAATGTGAGCCCCGCTTCAAGGAAATCAACGAGGCCTATGACGTGCTGAAAGACGGCGACAAGCGCGCCGCCTATGATCGCTTCGGTCATGCCGCCTTCGAGCACGGCGGGCCCGGCGGCGCATCCGGCTTCGGCGCGGATTTCGGCACGACCTTCGCCGATATTTTCGAGGGCATTTTCGGCATGGCGGGAGCGCGCGGTCGCCCGTCCGGACGCGAGCGCGGGGCCGACCTGCGCTACAACATGGAGATCGGCCTCGAAGAGGCGTTTGCCGGCAAGGCCGCGCAGATCCGCATCCCGACCTCGGTCACCTGCGAATCCTGCTCCGGCACCGGCGCCAAGGCGGGATCGAAGCCCAAGGCATGTCCGACCTGCGGCGGTTATGGAAAAATTCGTCACGCCCAAGGCTTCTTCACGCTGGAGCGGACTTGTCCGGGCTGCCACGGGCGCGGCGAGGTCATCGACAATCCCTGCGCGGCCTGCGCCGGATCGGGTCGGGTCACGCGGGAGCGCACGCTCGCCGTCAATGTGCCGGCCGGGGTCGAGGACGGCACGCGCATCCGGCTCGCCGGCGAGGGCGAAGCGGGCATGCGCGGCGGCCCGCCGGGCGATCTGTACATTTTCCTGTCGATCGCTCCGCACGCGTTCTTTCAGCGCGAAGGCGCCGATCTGCACTGTCGGGTGCCGATCTCGATGATCACCGCGGCGCTGGGCGGCGGCTTCGACGTCCCGACCATCGACGGCGGCCAGACCCGGGTGAAGGTCCCGGAAGGTACCCAATCGGGACGGCGCTTCCGGCTGCACGGCAAAGGCATGCCAGTCCTGCGTTCGCGTGGGACCGGCGACATGTACGTCCAAGTGGTCGTGGAGACGCCGCAGAAGCTCACCAAGCGTCAAAAAGAGCTGTTGGCCGAGTTCGAGAAGCAATCCTCCAGCGAGACCCACCCGGAATCGGCGGGCTTTTTTGCGAGAGTCAAGGAATTCCTCGACGGCCTGGGCAGAGGCACCAGCGGCCCGTGGGACCGGTCGGGGGCCGGATAGGCTTGACCCTCGGGCAAACCCGATCTACCCGTGATCGATGCCCGTGAATCGGACGGGTCCCGCCGTTCCTGCGTTCGATGATCATGCGCCCTCAGCCGCTTCGGATCCCCGCACGAAAGCCGCTTCGCCTCGACGACGAGGTTCATTTCATCCGCTCCTTGTTCGAGCGGCCGCTCGCCACCGGCGCGGTGACGCCGTCGGGCCGAATTTTGGCTCGCACCATGGCGCGCTACGTCGAGCCGGAGCTTCCCGGTCCGGTGGTCGAGCTGGGGCCCGGAACCGGACCGGTGACGGAGGCGCTGGTCGAACATGGGATCGATCCGGCGCGCCTCATCCTGGTGGAGTTCAATCCGCGTTTTTGCGTCTTGTTGCGCGCGCGCTTCCCGACCGCGACCGTGCTCCAGGGCGATGCCTACCGGCTGCGCGAGATGCTGGCCGGGGTGCTGCGCCAGCCGCTCGCCGCGGTGGTGTCGGGCCTGCCCTTGTTCACCAAGCCGCTGCGCATGCGGCTGAGGCTGTTGCGCGAGTCGCTCTCGATGCTGCGTCCGGCCGCGCCCTTCGTGCAATTCACCTACGCGGTCGTGCCGCCGATCCCGAAGGCGCTTTCCGGCGTGCATGCCGAGGCCTCCGAGCGGATCTGGATGAACCTGCCGCCCGCCCGCGTCTGGGTTTATCGCAAGGGCTGATCGCCGGTCAGCCAGCGCCAGCGTCGAGCCGAGCGATGCCGCCCAAAATCCTGGTGTTCGCCGGCTCGATCCGCACCGGGTCCTTCAATGCGCGGCTCGCGGCGCTCGCCGCCAAGGAGCTGATGCGGGCGGAAGCCGACGTCAGCCTGATCTCGCTGTCCGATTATCCGCTGCCGCTCTACGACGGCGATCTCGAAGGGCGCTCCGGGCCGCCGGAGTTTGCCCTGAAGCTCAAGCGCGCGTTCTGCGCCCATCACGGCATCTTCATCACCAGCCCGGAATACAATGCTTCGCTGACACCGCTGCTCAAGAACGCGATCGACTGGATTTCTCGCGTTCGCGAAGCCAAGGAACCGCCACTCGCCGCCTTCAAGGACCGCGTGTTCGCGCTCGGCGCGGCCTCGAACGGCACCTACGGCGGCATGCGCTCGCTCATGGCGTTGCGCGGTGAGGGGCGCGAGCCAGGCGTTCGACGACATGGACGAGCTCAAGGACGAGGCGATCGCCGCGCTGCTCAAGCGGGTGGTCGGCCGCCTCGTCGAGATGGCGGGACGATTCGCGTGAGGGGAGGCGGCATGCAAGCCCGCGAGAAGCTGATCGTGGCGCTCGATGTCGACGACGTCCGCGCCGCCGAGGCGATGGTCGAGCGCCTCGGCGATGCGGTGGTGTTCTACAAGGTCGGCTATCAGCTGACGTTCGCGGGCGGGCTGCCGCTCGCGAGCGCGCTCTGCCGCGCGGGCAAGCGGGTCTTTCTCGACATGAAGCTCCACGACATCGGCAATACGGTCGCGCGCGGCGTCGCCAACGTGGCGCGGTTGGGCGTGCATTTCCTCACGATCCACGCCTATCCGCAGACGATGCGGGCGGCGGTCGAGGCAAAAGCCGGCTCGGATCTCAAGCTGCTCGCCGTCACGGTGCTGACCTCGTACGACGACGGCGATCTCAGCGACGCGGGCTATGCGCTCGGCGTCGATGCTTTGGCCGCAAAGCGCGCCGCGCAGGCGCGCGCGCTCGGTGTCGACGGGCTGGTGTGCTCGCCGCTGGAAGCCGCGGCGCTGCGCGCCGTGATCGGTGCGGACATGCTGCTGGTCACGCCCGGCATCCGGCCGCAGGGCAGCGCCGCCGGCGACCAGAAGCGCGCGCTGAGCCCGGCAGCCGCCATTGCGGCAGGGGCCGATTATCT
>WNGQ01001279.1_pt1 | contig 26214 bp, 26 predicted proteins | sample 5407661 | NCBI WGS metagenome assembly WNGQ01 (sample SAMN13153382, study PRJNA577476) | soil metagenome | isolation source: 60 cm soil or saprolite under Garry oak tree replicate 2 | place: USA:California | collected 2016-06-15 | reverse complement strand
GCCGGCCAAGGGTGGCAATCAGAAACACGAGGCGTGGCGCGTGCGCCGTCCTCAGAACCGTACTCAACGCCACCCCCGCAACCAGCCGGGATGCGTATGCAACCCTGGAACCTCGGTGTGGATCAAGCACCGGAGTCCCATACATGAACCCTACGGTCCATGAAGCAGCCGGGGACAACTCACACGACCTGGACAGGTTAACTCCAGCACGAGAAGATCTCTCATTATGGTGGCATCCACACCACCCCCGGTGCGCGCGTCAGATGCGGAGCGTGAGCGCACCGTCCGAGCGCTTCGTGAGCGTTCAGCTGAGGGACAGCTCTCGTTCGACACGTTCGTACGGCGGATCGATTGTGCCTTCCGTGCCCGGAGCCGCGAGGAGCTCGCCGCGCTTGTCGACGATCTGCCGCCACAGGGACGGATCGCACGTCGACTGACCGACGCCGCCTTTGCCCTCTCCGCGTTCACGGTACGACTCCAAGCCGCCTGGCAGGAGCCGCGCCTGCCGCGACTCACGCTCCCCGAGGTCAACCACAGTAGGTTCACGATCGGCCGCGCTGAAGCGTGCAACCTGGTGCTTCCCAGCCTCACGGTATCGCGCTACCACGCCGAGCTGCGTCGTCAAGACGACGAGTGGCTCCTCGTCGATCTTGAGTCGACAAACGGAACCCGCCTCAACGGTTGGCGCATCGACGGTCCGGTCGTCGTCCGTCCCGGCGACCAGGTCACGTTCGGAGGGGTGAGATTCCGCCTCGCGAGACGGTAGCGGCAAGTTTTACACGGCAGCGTGTCGGGCGTGCGAACGAGCAAGGCGGCGAGAACGAGTCCTCCGCCACGCCGAGGCCAGTCCTCGGTCTCCCTGCGGGGCAGGGCTCCGGCGTTCTCTCGTAATGTCGGTTCATCCGTGGGAGATCCCCAGGGTGGCAAGGGGCTGGGCGCCGAGCGCGGCACGGACCGGCTGGGTCAGGGGCGCCTCCGAGTGACATTACTCATGCGCCCCGATCTTGGGCGCGGCCCGGCAAAAGCCCACGGCAGGAAGGATTCCGATGAGCCAGTTCACCGTCGCCCGCACCCTGAAGGCCCCGCATGAGAGGGTCTGGCGGGTCCTCACGCAGCCCAGCCACTTCGAAGGCTGGCTGCCCGCCAAATCGGGGACGGCGGTGCTGGACGTGCGGACGGGAGGGTCCTGGCAGGCGACCGTCATCTCCTCCAATGGTGACGAGATCGCGCTGACCGGCCGCTACGACGAGATCTCCGAGCCGGACCGCCTGGTGATGACGGTCCCCGGCGATGTAGTCACCGCGATCACGCTGACTGCCGCGCCGAACGACACCACGCAGATCGCCTACGTCTTCGATGTCGATGAGTCCATGCACCATGGTCACAGAGAGTGTCGATGACATCCTCGGCCGGGTTTCCATGGTCCTGACGGGGATCGCGTAGGAGGGCAGGCCGTGTACGCCGACATCAACGGCCTGAAGATGTTCTACGAGATCCGTGGCACATCGGATCCCGCCAAGGTCCCGGTGGTGCTGCTGCACGGCGCGATCTCCGCGACCGGAACCTCATTCGGGCCTCTGCCGGACCTGCTGGCGCAAAACCCGTCAGGTCATCGCCGTGGAGCAGCAAGGTCATGGCCGGACCGCCGACATCGACCGGCCCATGTCGGTCCAGGCGATGGCCGATGACACACTGGCCCTGCTGGCCGCGTAGGCGTTTGCATTCGGTGCCTGCACTGGCGTCAGGAGCACCTCGGCACCGTGCGAACCGAAGACGTCGAACCCGCGGGTGAACTTCGCGTCCCGGTCGCGCAGCAGAAAGCAGAGCCGTCGTCCCCGCTCCTCCAGCACCAAGAGCAGGTTGCGAGCCTGCTGGGCGACCCAGCCGCCGTCGGGGTTGGCGGTCATCCCGGCCAGATGGACTCGCCGGGTGTCCAGCTCGATGAAGAACAGCACGTCCAGCCGCCACAGCGCTACGGTCTCGACGGTGAAGAAGTCACACGCCAGGATTCCCGCAGCCTGCTCGCGGAGGAACTCCCGCCAGGTGGTGGCGGTCCGCCGCGGTGCCGGATCCAGGCCGTGGCGGCGCAGCGTGGTGCGGATCGCGGTTGCCGAGACCCGAACGCCGAGGTGCAGCAGCTCACCTTGCATGCGCTGGTAGCCCCAGCGAGGGTTCTCTGTGGCCAGGCGGATGATCAGCTGCTGGATGTCTTGGTCGAGCTGCGGCCTCCCCTGGCCAAGGCGCGGGTAGGTCCACGCGCCTGCGACCAGGCGCCGGTGCCAGCGCAGCAGCGTCTCCGGGGTAACGAAGACGCAGGACCAGCGGGTCCGAGGAAGCATACGACTGATCGCGGCCAGCGGGGCGCGGTCGGCGGGCTCGAGCCTGGGTCGTGGGATCTGGCGGTGCAGCACGCCAAGCTGGTGGCGCAGCACGAGGATCTCCAAGGCCTTGGCGGCGTCGCCGCAGGCGAGCATCGCGAGCAGTTGGATGGAGCGACAGAGCGTGAGGTAGGCGAGTTTCGAGAGCACCCAAGTGGCCTCCGAGACATCAGCGGAGGCGTCACACTACCGTGCCACGATTGAGCGAACCGGCAGCTCAGAGGACACCATGTCGGAGTTTCCGCACCCTACGGGCTTGGTCGCTCCAAACTTGTCGCGTCCTTGTGTCTCAAGAATAGGACACTGGGTCTTGGCTGCCACCGGGTCGTTGCCTTGTTCGCGGACGAGGACTCCGGCAAGGTAGTCGAGCGCATCCCGGAGGTTCTCGGCCGCGTCCCCGATGGTGAGCGGTATGGACACGTCGACAGACTTGAAGATGATTCCGGACCAGTCCACGTGTTTCGATCAAAGTCGAATTCAATTTCACCGCTGACCGCTGGTGGGCGGCTCCCTCGCGGAGCTTCTCGCTCAGTGGGTCACCTCCAGCGCTGCGGCGCTATACCTCGATCCCCTATCGGCCGCCTGTAGGGAAGTCCATTCTCGCGTGCTCGCGTCTTCCGCCAAGGCCAAGTCATGCACGGGAGGGTATCAGACGCCCGCGAGGAGGCCCTGGGCCAGCGGCAGCCTATTTGGCGCCAAACAGTCGAGCTAGATCTGTCAGAAAGTTATTTACACCAGGAGCTGCCGCCGTCTGCGCCAGCAGGAAACCCCAAACTGCACTCACAAGAAACGCAGCGACGCGCAGCCGCCGCAGAAACAGCAGGACTCCAATTGTAACCGTGAACAGAAAGAAAAGAGAAAAAGTAACCCTCATCCCTAACCCCCCTTTCGGGGCAACTAACCCAACGTAGCATAGCATGTCACGACATCGGCGCGAGTGGGAGGATTGGAGCAAGGTGATCCAGTGCCGCCTATGAGGAATAAGCTCCCCGCACTTGATCTTCGGGACGTAATCCTCCGTGGGCCTGGGCGCTGGTTGTGGCTGCCTGGTGCAGTGCAGGCTAGTTGCGACGATGCGAAATCCCATCACCGCTCTTGACTCTCCGGATATACCGCCCTCCGGACGAATGACCTTGACAGCCTGCCCGGGGCACGGCCGGCTCAGAGCCATCACTTCGCCGCTTTGCGGGTTGGGCAGGTCCGCAGATCGCGCACCTCCTGCTGGTCCGCTCACCCTGGCCCAGCGCGCTCGCTGCCAGCTACTCGACCAGCAAGCGAAGCGCACCGAAGGCACGAGCGCGGCGAATAACTCGGCCTCGGCGGGTTGGGTGGTTCGAACTCGATGTGAACGTTCGCCGGGCCGCGCTCGTCAGCGTAACCCCCGTGGGTCCAGACGGATACGAGTCGTCAGCGGGGCCGATTGTGGCTGCAGCGGATGAAGGCCTGATACTCCAAAGGGATTCAAGCGGCTGTAGGGCGGCGATGATCACGCTGAACATCCAGAACGGCGCGAACCCCAACAGCCGCCACTCCTCTGGCGTCAACCGTTCCCAGTTGGCCCACCGGTCGCAGACCTCGGTCCCGAGCCCGGGCGGCTTGTGCGGACTAGATGTCTGATTGTGCCGTTGGCTGCGTTGGTTATCAATGCGAGGCTCGGCCCATATGCAGGTCCACCGACCGTGGTGCCGGCGGCTCGGTGCTCGGGGGTGTGCGATGGAGCGTATGACGCTCAGCCAGCGTGACCTGGAGACGATGATGCGGATCGTCTCCGGCCCTGACGAGGGCGACCCCGGCGAGCCGCTGCCCTTGTCAGTGCTGGCGAGCCTGGCAAAGCTGATCGGGGTCGACTCGGTGACGTTCCAACAGCTCGACAGCAAGCGCTTCGTCGCACCGCTCGATCAGGAGTTCCCCGACGAGGAACGGGGTCCCCAAGCCGATGCGATCGACGCGAAGTTCTGGACCCAATACTGGGACTGCTTGGCGTGCTCGTACCCGGATTCGACCGGGGACGTGGTCAACGTGACGCGTCTCTCGGACTTCTACAGCACTCAGGAGCTGCACAACACTGGGATGTGGGCCGAGGTTCTGCGCCCGAACGGTTCTGAACGCGAGATGATGCTGTGCCTGCCCAGCCGGCCGGGCAACACGCTGCGTCTGGTGTTGTGGCGTGGACCGGGTCTGGATTTCTCCGAGCGCGACCGGGCGTTGCTCACGCTGCTACGACCCCACCTGTATGCCCGCTTCCGGCAATGGCGGCAGCGGCAACAGGCCCCGACGCTCACCCTGCGGCAGTGGGAGTTGTTGCGACTGGTCGCAGAGGGCCGCACGAACCACCAGATCGCGCGACGCCTGCAGATCACCGAGGGCACCGTTCGTACCCACCTGGAGAACATCTTCAACCGCCTGCAGGTGACCAGCCGTGCGGCCGCCGTCGCCCAGGCTTTCATGGACGACGGCGACGGCCATGAGGCGGCGGGCCCGCTGCCCTGAGCCGCGACAGCTCGCTTCGCCGCAGCGCGCGGAGCCGCTCGGCACCGCCCGTTGTGAGCGCGCGCAGGGCGCGAATCGGCCCCAGATCGCCCGTGAGCGCTCGGGCAACCTGGATCCTCGGGTGCGTGGTGGATGGGATGGTGTCGGGAGCGAATCGGACGCGCTCGGCATGGGTTGCGAGCGCGGCGGTCCTCGGGCCGACCAGCCGCGCCAGCTCGACGCTCAGCTCGCCCAATGTGCTCGAGGCCTGGACGCGACCGCCCGCTCGGCGGACCAGGCTCTCGAGCAGTTGCCCGAGCTGCGCGAGGTTGCGCCGTCGGCGGGCGCCGGCGATCGCGGCGGCGCCGGCGGCGGCCACGACCCCCAGGATGGCCCCGTCGGCCAGGTAGCCCGCGTCACCACGGCCGCTGGGGCCTCCCGTCGCCGGTGTTGGGGCGAGCGGGTCAAGCTCGCGGCGAACGCGAGCCTGGGCGGCAGCCGGGGTCGGGTTGAACGGCACCCAGCCGTAGCCCTGGAAGTACACCTCGATCCAGGCGTGCGCATCGACATCGCGGACTTCGAAGCGGCCGTCTGGCTGGGGCTCCCCGGTGGCGAAGCCCGCCACCACCCGGGTCGGGACGCCCGCCAGGCGCAGCAGCAGTGCGGCCGCGCCGGCGAAGTGCTGGCAGTCACCGGCGTGGTCACGCAGCAGGAAGTCCGCCAGCGGGGACAAGCCGGGTTCCGGCAGGTTGGTGGTGTAGCGGAAGCGGCCACCGTCCCGCAGGTAGCGTTCCACGCGGGCGACCACGTCCAACTGGGTGCTCGCGCCAGCGGCCAGCTGGCGTGCCAGTGCCGCCACGGGCCCGTAGGGTGTGCGATCCAGGATCGCCGTCACCTTGGGATCCGGCGCCTGACCGAACAATGGCACGCCGACGCTCGGCCATGCATAGCCAGGTGTCAGGCGGGTGTACACCTGGAGGCGCTGGTCGGTCGGCGCCGGCGCGCCTCCCAGTTGTTTGGCGGTGGCATGTACCACGCTGGCTTGGGTCTGGTAGGCGTCGCCACGGTCGGGTGCAGGTGTGAGCTGCCATGCTTCGCCCGGCGCGGGATGTGGCGTGGCCCTGGCGTGGATGGCGACGATCCGCCCGGGGGCGACCAACAGGTCGTCGCGCAGCCCGCGGACCCGGACGGTGGTCTCGACGATGCGCCCCGCCGGCTCGGGTAGCTCGCCGGGTGGGTAGCCGATGCGCCAGCCGGGCCCGGCGAACAGGATGAGGACGCGCATGCGCCAGAGCGCCGGCTGCGAGGCGGTGATCTCCAGCATCGCCGAACCACTGCGCCGGCCCTGCAGCGGCCCATAGGTCGGCTCGGTCTGCAAGGTCCGAAATTGGAGCGCGGAGCCGGTCTGGGGACCTGGACTGAACCATCTGCCCCGCGGGCCGGCAGCCTGGGCGACGCCCACAGAGATGAGCGCGGCGGCCATCCCTAACGCCAGCGCCGGCCGGATGGCGACGCGCCCGGCCGTCGCCCAGAGCAGCCCGGCCAGAAGGATGGTGGCGCCATGCCAACCACCGCTCGGATGGGTAAGGGACGCTCCGACCGTGCTGAGGAGGACTGCGGCGATCCATGGCGCCGTCAGGATCCCAAAGCCAAGGATGCGTCGTCGGGCCGACCGCGGGTTGGACGCGGCCAACGCCGTCCCGGCGACCCAGACGACCCCGATCAGCAGCAGCCAGGCGGCCAAGGGCCACGGCTGGTTGGTGATCAGCGCGCCCTGGGAGGCGGTGAGCCGCTGCGCGCCCGTGCTCAGCCGCGCCAGCACACTGGGCCATGCGTGGGGGAGTAGTCGGTCGGCCGGCACTCCGGCGGCCAGTACCGCAGCCGGAAACCACAGGGCCAGCAGCGCACCGCCTTGACGAGGCGACAGGCGTCGCGCGGCCACCAGAACCACCACGGCGCCCAGCGGCGCGACTCGGAGCACGGTTCCGCCGAGCAGCGAGTACCAGGCGCCCGCTCCGGCGGTGACGAGCAGTGCCGCCGCCATCGCGGAAGCCCCGGCATCAGAGGGGCGCGGCGCCATCCTCGTGGCACGGGCGGGGCTAATCACGGCCCCGCCCAGCCTGGACGGCGACCACGCCAGGTGGCAATGGCCGTGGCTGCGCCACCAGCGCCTCGGTGGGCGCGCAGGCGGCGTGGATGTGCACCAGGGGCGCCTTCCCGGCCGTCGTCGGTGGTTGCCCGGCGGCCCGGTCCACCGGCTCCAGCAGGGCCAGGCGGCGGTGCACGGCTCCCCAGGTCGCGGCCGCCCCGGTGACGGTCGTCGCGCTGCGGTCGCCGGGCAGCAAGACCCGGCAGCCGCCGGTGCGGGCCAGCCGCAGGATGGCGCCGGCGGCCACCCGGGCGGCCCAGTCCACTGCGCGAGGGTCGCTGGTCCCGGCGGTGTCGACCACCACCAGCGGCAGACCAGCCGCGGGCGGGGCCAGCCGCCGCTGCTGCAGGCCGGCGCCGCGGGCCAGCGCCGGCCAGTGGATGCGGCCGATCGGGCTGCCAGGCACGTACGGCTCCAGCCCGTCGAGGTCGGCCTCGCCAGGCGCAGCGCAGCTGGCGGGCCGCGCGGGGATCGGCATGGCAGGGTCGGGGGCGGGGAGGATGAGCACCTGCTCGGGCTGGCCGGCCAGCATCGACCGTTCGAAGATGCCCAGGGCGTCCCGCAGCCGCAGGCGCGACGGTGCCAGCCGCCAGAGTCCGCGCCGTCCGACATTCAGCCGCATCGTGCTGGAGGATCGAGCGGGTCACGGCCAGGCGGCGGGCGGCCAGAAGGACGCTGGTGCCGGCGCCGATCGTCACCACCACCAGGCCGACGCCCAGCGTGAACAACGCGATGGACGCCAGGGCACCCGCCACGGCGACCAGCCCTACGGCCGCCAGCAGGAGGCCGCCAGCTCGCTTCATCGCGCCGGCACTTGCGCGATCGCGTCGGCGACCACCTGCGCCTGCACAGCGGGTGCGGCGGCCGTCGCGACGAGCTGGATCCGGTGGGCCAGCACCGGTTGGGCGAGGGATTTGACGTCATCGGGCACCACGAACCCACGTCCAGCCAGGGCGGCGCGCGCCCGCGCGGCGGCCAGCAATCCAACGCCGGCGCGTGGGCTGACACCCACCTCGGCCAGCGGGTGCGCCCGCGTCGCCGCCAGCACGGCGACCAGGTAGCCAAGCAGAGCGTCGGCGGCGTGCACGGCGGCGGTCGCCTGCTGGGCGGCCAGCAGCTCCGCCGGACTGCAGATCGGCGCCGCGGTTACCACCGGCCGTGGCCAGTCCCGCAGCAGCGCCAGCTCCTGCTCGGCGCTCGGATAGCCCAGCGACACCCGCGCGAGGAAGCGGTCGAGCTGCGACGGTGGCAGCTGGTAGGTGCCGTCGTTGCCGGCCAGAGGGTTCTGGGTGGCGAGCACCACGAATGGTCGCGGCAGTGGCCAGGTGCGGCCGTCGACGCTGACCTGCCCTTCCTGCATGGCCTCCAACAGCCCCGACTGGGTCTTGGGCGTGGCCCGGTTGAGCTCGTCGACCAGTACGACATTGGCGAACACCGGGCCGGGGCGGAACTGGAAGTTGGCGCTGTCCGGCCGCCAGATGCTTGCCCCGACGAGGTCGGCGGGCAGCAGGTCCACGGTCGCCTGCACCCGCGCGAAGCGGCCACCCAGGCACTGGGCCAGGGTGTGGGCAAGCAGCGTCTTGCCGACGCCCGGATGATCCTCGACCAGCAGGTGCCCGCCGGCCAGCAGGACGGCCACGACCACCGCCAGCACCTCTTCGGGCAGTTGCACGCGGGCCCGGACGCAGCCACGCAGCCGCGCACCGAGCTAGGCGACCTCCTCGAGCGTCAGCTGAGGCAGGTCGGCCCCGCCACGGAGAGGGCGCGCTGGGCAGCGGTCACGCTGGGCGGACCAGGATGGCGATGCCCGCTGGGCTCCGAGACCGCGCTCATGACAATCGATGCCTTCACCAGAGGCAGGTTGCTTTGCTCCAGGATCTGCCCGCTCACCCGCGTGGGGCCATCCGACGTTCGTCGGACCCTGGCCGCCGGATCGGTGCGGTGCAGCGCGTCACGGGTGGGGCCGCAAGCGATTGCTTACCGCGATCTGCGTGAGCGAGATCTCGGCGGAGAACTCGTCGAACTCGTATCTGCTGACGGTCGGGGCAGTGACGGTCACGACGTTGGCCCACACGTAGGGCACCCCCGGGACGACCCTCTCCATGAGCTTCCGGTCCAGACCGGCCCAGCAGCGGTTGCGGTTGGGGTCCTGACTCCCGATCCGCTCGCAGCTGTCGATGTCGGCGTCAACCGTCGGCACGCCGCCGCTGGGGTAGCCGACCCCGAGCTCCGATGCCTTCGACCCGGTCAGGCCGACCAGCGACAAGTTGTCGTTGTGGGCCGGAACGATGGATCTCCCGGAGAACCCCGACGTGAACGTGAACGGGTCGTCATAGTCCTTGATCCAACCGATACCGAACGCGATCGGAATGTTGTTCCTGACGGTAGTGATGGTGGAGAAGGCGGCGCCGGTAGCCAACTCGCGCGGCAGGACCTTGATGCCGATGCTGTCGAGGTTCTGGACGACGATCGGCTCGATCGTGGTCCACGGTGGCGCACTGCGGTTGACCATGATCACCTTGGCGCATTGCGGTGCGTCGCAGATGCCGTCGTGGTCGCGGTCGTATTTGGACTGTTGCATCTCCTCCCTGGCTCTGCTCACGTCGCCGTGTTGGCCAGGGGTGGCATAGGGGTCATAGTCGGCGCCGAGCAGGTTGTCGAGCATGTTCGGCGGCAGGATGTGGGTGGCGATCTGGCCCATGATGGGGCCGCCCATGGCCTGCAGCACGGCGGCCTTGTCCAGGACGAGGCTGACGGCCTTGCGCACGTGGAGGTCGTCGAACGGCGGCACGGCCATGTTCATCGGCATGAAGTAGACCCAGTCGGCCTGGTCGAGGTGCAGGAGCCGCCGTCTGGCTGGGTCGGTCAGGTAGCTGTGCAGCACGGTCTTGGACGGTGTGTTGGCGAGCGAGCCGTCAAGCGAGCCCGACTCGATCCTGCTGAAGATGTCGTCGACATTGCTGTCGATGCGGAGGTCGATTCCGTCGACGTAGGCGCCGCGAAGGTTGTCGGTCGCCAGGTCGTAGTCGGGGTTGCGCACCAGGATGATCTTGCTGCTCGGGTCGAAGCCCGACATTGGCTTGATGGCGGCGCACGAGCTGGCGTCGACCTTGTCGGAGCCGGCGATCATGTACGGCCCGGACGAGACCAGGTCGCGGCCGTAGGCCCCACTGCTGTCGTTGAAGCAGCCGGCGACCTCCTTGGGCATCGGTGCGGTCGCGGGCATCGCCAGGCGGTAGAGGAAGTCGCCGGTCGGCCGGGTCAGGTGGAAGACGATCGTCGCGTCGTCTGGGGTGTCGATGCCTGAGATCGACTCGGCCGAGGTGGCCTGGCCATTCATGCCTTTGATGATGCCGAAATAGTAGGAGCCATATCCGGCGAGCAGCTTGGCGAGGTTCATTCGCTCGAATGCGTACTCCACATCCCTGGAAGTGATCTGGCGGTTGACCGGCGGCCCGAATTTGACGTTGGGCTTGAGTTTGAAGGTGTAGGTCAGCCCGTCGCCGGAGATCTCGGGCAGCGCCCGCGCCAGGTCCGGATAGAGAGCGTTGCCGGATGCGCCGCCGGTGTGCTTGTAGCTCACCAGCGTGCGCTCGAGCGCGCTGTAGAGATTGGTGGCGATCGTGACGGTCTCGGAGGTCGGGTCCAACGCCGCGGTGAAACCGAAGTCGTCGATGGCGGTGCGAAAGACGCCGCCCTTGCGCGCGGGGCTGCCCGTCGGGCCGGCGGTGCTCCGCTTCACCCCGTTACCACAGGACGCGGCGACCAGAATCACGACGATGGCGAATGCCATCAGGCCAAACGGCCGTTGCCGCCTCGGCATGGTTTCCCCTTCGAGATTCCTGCCACCGACCGTCAGCGATGCACACAGACCGGTCTGCTTTCCTTGATTGTGACCCCTATTCTGCCTCCTGCCTGCGCGTATGTCCGGCTTGGCGGGCCGTTGGTGATCGGTACGCGGGTCAACGAAGCGGTCAACGTTCTGCCTTGCCGTGGACCGCCCCACCTTGGCGCTGGATCTTCCTGACCTGCGGCACCTTAACCCCGGATCGCCAGAATTTTTTCTGGCACTCGCCTACGGATCTGGCGGTTGGGGTTCGACTCCCTCGCGGCGCTCTGACCAGCAGGTTTGCCCGCCAGGACGGTGAGCGAACTCCATAGTTCCATCGGGTTAACCTTCGGGGTAACCCCGGGGACTGGCGGTTGACCCGGAATGCGAGCGCAAGACAGGGCCGCGCACCCACCCATCGGGCTACGGTGAGGGTGCACAAGCCTGGTGTCAGCGGGCGGTGCTCGTGCCGAGTCAGTGACGATCGCCAGCCGCCCTATCTGACGGTGAGGTAGCGGGGCCGGCCGTCAGCCACCGAGTAGGCAAGCCGGACGGTGCCGCTGGCGTCGGTGCGGGCGTGGGGCAGGTAGGGGTGGGGCTCCGGGACCGCGTACAGGGTGTGCCTGGCGCTCCACGGCCCCTGCGGTCTGGGGGCGACCCGCAGGTCGATGGTGGTGGCGAACGGGTCGATGGTCAGGGCGGCGAACCCGCCACCAGCGCCGGCAGGAGCGGGATAGGGGGTGGGGATGACGCTGGCGAGCTTGGCGACCAGCGCCTTGCCGCCGGGCCCCTGCAGCGGCGCGGCGGTGAGGAGCTCTGGGGCGAAGCGACGGCCGTTCCAGAACTGCCAGTACCCGCCTGAGTGGCCGAGCCGGAAGCGGGCCAGGTAGGTGAGGTTGGTCCAGCCGTCGCGTTGCAGGTTGCCGTAGACGTACACCCAGGCGCCGCTGACCAGCACGGCATGCCCCCAGGCGACCGGCCCTGCGTGGACCGCCCGTGGCGTACTCCGGACCAGGTCGGGAAGCTGGAAGGGCACCAGATAGCGGCGGTCGGTCGCCTGGAAGCCATCGCCGCCGCTGGCCGGGCGGATGAACTCCTCGGCAAACACCATGAGCCGACCGTGCTCGACGAAGCCGCTGGCCGGCCACAGCCAGGTGCCCGGCTGCACCGGGGGGATCAGGTCGGCTGGCTGCGCCGTGGTGCCACCGGCGAGGGTGCGGAGCCGGCCACGGCCGTGTTGGACGACGATCGTGTTGTGGACGATGGCGTCGGTGCCGTCGGCGCGGCGAACCTGCGAATCGCCAAACAGCCAGGCGACCCGGCCGCCCGGCAGCGGGATCGGGTAGGCGCCGTCTCCAGCGACCCAGTTGCCCGGCGCGGGCGGGCGGCCGAACAGCTCCCAGGTGTCGTGGTCGGCGGTTGCGGTGGGGACAGGTGGCAGCCACAGCGACATCGAGATCATCGCGACGAGCGACACCACGGCCAGCACCCACAACCGCACCCGAACCCGGCGGCTCGGCGGTGCCGGGCTCGCGTTCGGACTGAGCTGCTCGCCCATGCCAGTCACGGTACGCCTGCGGCCGGGCCGTCTTGGTCAGCCCCGACCGTTCACTGCGAGATCTATCACCAGTGTGGCGCCTGCCGACGGGCGTCACGATGAGCCTGTGCGGCGCGGAAACTCGGGTTCGCGCCGTGAGCAGGCGTTCCGTACGGTCCGTCGATGCGCTTCCTGCTCTGGGTTGGCCGTCCGCCTGCTGACCCGCCTGCTGGTCCTTCCCCGTGCTGATGACGGCACCAAGGACCTGGAGATCCTGGTCCTGAGGCAGCAGCTTCGGGTGCTGCGCCGCAAGACCGGCCGCGGGCGATGGGGGCGGGCAAGGGCGACGAGTGGTCATGTGCCGGTAGTCTCGCTGCTCGAAGGCGGTCATCGCGAACGCAACAGCGCCACCAGGACACGTTTACGTGTCGTCTTCTCGCTCTCCTCTTGGTTGGTCCATCATGTCCAGGGTGACAAGACAGACCCATGGCAACGGGACCAGCATCGGGACCAACAGAAGAAGGAGCACTGCATGGCCGAAACCGCCGTCCAGATCCCCGGCTACATCCCCGGCACCTACCAGCTCGACCCCGGCCACTCCGACGTCGCCTTCACCGTCCGCCACATGATGGTCAGCAAGGTCCGCGGCCACTTCACCAAGGTCGAGGGCGACATCGTGCTCGCCCCCAACCCGCTGGACTCCTCTGCCACCGCCACCATCGACCCCAACTCGATCGACACCAACAACCCCACGCGCGACGACGACCTCCGCTCGTCCAATTTCTTCGAGGTCGACGAGTACCCGACGATCAGCTACCGCTCGACCGGTGTGCGCCACACCGAGGACGGGTTCGACTTCGACGGTGAGCTGACCATCCACGGGGTGACCCGGCCGGTGACGCTGGCCCTGGATGTGAACGGGTTCACCAAGGACCCCTACGGCAACACCCGGGCCGGGTTCTCGGCGACCGGCCAGATCGACCGGAAGGACTTCAACATCACCACCAACATACCCATGGACGGCGGCGGGGTGGTGATCGGCGACACGATCCAGCTCTTCATCGAGGTGGAGGCGGTCCTGCAGCAATCGGCCGAGGCATGACGGCTTGGCCGTGACACTCCGCCGACGTGCCACGCGATGAGCTCCCGCGACCGGTCCGGCCCGACCGCATCGAACTCCTCGACCAGGTTCAGCGTGTGTTGTCGTGGCGCCGCTGGTACGCCTTGCGCCCGCGATCACCAAGCCGCGAGAAAGGCTCCTCCTCCTACCCCAGTAGGCCGGTCACGATTCCCACGGGGGCCATCTCCTACACTTCGGCGTGAAGAAGCACGGCTGACGTCTCAATCATGCTGACGACAGCAGCCTCCTGAACCTGGACGGAGGATGTCCTGAGTTCCGTGGAACTTCGGTGGCGGCCCTGAGGTGATCGGGCGGCGTCCTCCTTGTTGTAGCTGGTTGTTGTAGCTGGCGGGTGTGACAGCGGTGGCGACAGTCCGCTCGAGCGCGGCGCGCAGGGCCGGCACCCACGGCAGGCATCTCGTCACCAAGGCAACCCGGGTGGTTGCCTGATCCGTTGTGGGTCATGCCGAGATGCCGGACGTCGAAGCCTGGCAGCGATCCTCCACGACCGCCTCCTGGAGACTCACAGATCCGTTTGGCGTCCTGCAACGACCTTCACGGCGAGCTGGGGACACGGGCGCCCGACAGCACATAACTTCGCCGTCCATGGAGTCCAGCAAGTAGGGAAACCACTGATCGGCATGGTTGCGGCCCTGATTCCACACAACGCAATGGCGCACAGGGCACAGCAGTGCTGAACGTCACGTGCCGGCTGTGACCGCTGGCACAGCTGGCAGCCGGACCGAGCCGTCATGCTGAGCATGACCGTGCCGTATCAGCTGCTGGGCAGAAGGCTCCTCCTACAAAGGAGGTACTGGGCGATGACGATCTGGGACGAACTGGACGGGCGGACCTGGAGCGTGCGCGCCGGGCCGCGATCGGCGAGTGCAGAGCCACGTCGCCGTCGCCGGGGCCGACGCCGGGTGGCACGGCCTCGCCGCCAGGCTCACACGCTGACTCCGCCTCGCCCTTCGACGTCGTAACTGTGCGTTCGGAGCAATCGCCCGGCGAAGCGATGCCCGAGCGGGTCGCGTCGACCGGATCAGAGAGGGGCGAACATGATGAGTTCACCCATCACTGTGCGGGCCGGCATGACACTCCGCGTGCCGCCTGTCGTGCCCGGGTCGTTCCTGCTGGGATCGGCGCGCGAGCTGCGCCGCGACATGTTGGGGGTATGTGAGCAAGCGTTCCACCAGCACGGCGACGTGGTCCGGTTCCTCATCGGCCCACCGCGGCTGCGCCTGGAGCTGTACCTGCTGTCCCACCCCGACGCGGCGCAGCGCGTGCTCGCCAGTTCCTGGAGGAACTACCGCAAGCGGATACCACATCCCCGCCGGGACCGACGTGCTGCTTGCACCCTGGGTCGTTCACCGGCACCCGGAGTTCTGGGACGAGCCCGAGCGCTTCGATCCTGAGCGGTTCACCCCAGAGCACGAGAAGGCTCGGCACCGCTATGCGTGGTGCCCATTCGGCGGTGGGCCGCGTGGGTGCATGGGGCAGCACTTCGATGCTCGAGTCGGTGATCGCCCTCGCGGTGCTCGTGCGGGATTTCGAGTTCTCTGCGCCACCCGGCGAGCCCCGGTACACCAACCACATCACGCTGCGCCCGACCAACGGCGTGCCCAGCCTTGTCACGCCCCGGTAAGCCGACCTCAAAGGGCACTGTTGCATTGAGCGATCGCCCCGTCCAGCTGGCTCCACTCGGGCACCCGAACGGCCCGATCGGAGGGACGGACACGCGATTCGAGGCCTTCTGGCGCCCTCCTAACGATGAAGAGCCTCCACTTTGCTGGGTTTCGGTGCCGCCTTCCGGCTCAATGCAACAGTGCCGCCGTGATCGTGGGATTGTTGGGGTTGTGCGCGCTCTTGGCCGAGTCGGTGATCAGGGTGATGGGGTCGGACAGGTCGTCGCCGGGATCCATGGGGCCGCCCGCCACGCCGAGTTCGGCCAGCGCGTCCCGGATCAGCTTGGTGTCGGCCGCAAACGGCGGGAGCGTTGGGAACAAGCGGCCGAACCGCCCTTGCGCATAGAAGACCGATCGAGGAATCAGCTCGCCCAGATCTGCGTCGCCATGCGGCATCCCAGACCGCCTCCTCGTATGTTTCTCCAGGTAGATGGTCGTTCTCGGCTCTCATGGCTCACGTGGCTTCGGGCTAGAGGTGGCTGGCGGAGAAGGTGTCGCAGCGCTGCAACTCGCCGCTCTGGTAACCAGCGAGGAACCAGCGCTGCCGCTCGGCTGAGGAGCCGTGCGTCCAGGTCTCGGGGTTGACCTGGCCCTGCGTCTCCTGCTGGATGCGGTCGTCGCCCACCGCCGCCGCCGCGTCCAGCCCCTCGGCGACATCCTGGCGGGTGAGCTGCACGATCAGCGGGGAGCCGTCCGGGCCGGGGGTGCTGGTCGCATGGTTGGCCCAGATCCCGGCGTAGCAGTCGGCCTGCAACTCCAGCCGCACCGACGCGCTCTCGGCGCCCCGCTGGTCGCCGCCCGCGCGGTCCAGCGTCCCCAGCAGGTCCTGGACGTGGTGCCCGTACTCGTGGGCGAGGACGTATGCCTGCGCGAACGGACCGCCCTTGGCGCCGAAGCGGCTCTGCAGCTCGTGGTAGAAGTCGAGGTCGATGTAGACGGTGGCGTCTGGTGGACAGTAGAACGGGCCGACCTCGCTGGTCGCCTCGCCGCAGCCCGTTTGGGCGGCGCCCGTGAACAGGTGCGTCGGCGACATGCTGTACTGGGACCCGTGCCCGGGCAGCTCGGCCGACCAGAACTCCTGCACGCCGTTGACCACTGCGACCACGCGGCAGTCCTGCTTGGTGTTGGCGTCTGCGCCGGTCTGGCACTCCTCCCGCAGCATGGAGTTGTCGCCCTGGACCTGGTCCATGCCTGGGAAGCTGGAGTTGCCGGACGGCCCGGAGCCGAACTGGTTCAGCCCGAGCAGCAGCGCGAGGATCAGGCCGATGACGCCACCGGCACCGATTGCGACCCGGCCACCAGGAAATCTCCGTGCGTCCTGGACCTGGGAGGTGTCGAGCCGGCTCTTTTCGTCGAAGCGCATGGGGTCGAGCCGTTCTGGGCGGCAAGTCGTCGCCGAGCGCCGCTGGACTACCCGACAAGGGGCGAAGCGAACCTTTCCGACGGCCGGCCGGGTTCGAGCCGCCCAGGCTCCGGGCCGCGACCGTCCAGGAACGCGGCAGCACCGCCGACCTGACGCTCCCCGGTCACCGTTTCGGTGTCGAGCCGCACACGCTTCCGCGGCACGGTCCGCCCATCGGTCGCCGGGTCGCGACGGTCGCCTCGCCAGCGAGCCGGCTGGTGGCTCTCGGCGCACGTCGGGGTACGGCCGAGGCTGGCTCGAGCCGTCTCGAGCTTGGCGGAAGCCCTGGAATCGCGCCGAACGTCGGTTGAAGCAGATCACCCCCCCAGGCGAATCGGGCCGGAGAGATCCGGGCTCTCGGCCTGCATCACCGGAGCACGCCTAGCCAGCGGTGAGCTCCTCAAACCGTCTGGAACATGTCATGAAGGCACCAAGCCGTGCGCTCGCGGCCGTCTGAGGTGCTGCACATTCGCGGCCACATGGCGGGCAGCCGCGCATTCCAGGTGCCTGGGGAGGCTGGGTTTGGGGGCGCGCCGGGAGGAACGCAGCACTCGACACGACATGGCTGGGCTGACATGGGGGCCATGGCCGAGACACGGCGTTCCTACACTCGGACTGCTCGTCGACGAAGTCGAGCGATGCCAATTCGTGCCGATCATCAGTGCGATGACTGGCTGCTCATGCCTGGGTCGGCATGACGGTGGGAGCGTTCCTGGTTGGCGTGGCGCTGCTGCTGTTCGTCTGGAACGTGTGGCGCTCGCTGCGGGGCCGAGGACCGCCGGACGACCGGGGGGGCAACAGCCTGGAGTGGGTGACCAGCTCGCCGCCGCCGCACCACGGCGGGGCGGCTGGGCGCACGAGCGACTCCAGTTGTTTTCTGACCAGAGGTTTCCAGGTCGTCATCAAGGTTAGGCAGTGCCCGCCAGATGATCTGCCGGAAGCCAGCAGGGCCGTAACCCCGTCCTGCATCCCGCGGAGTTGTCGACAACCGGTCCATCCAGCGCCCCCGCCCTTTGCGGCGCCGTGACGGCGCGCTGCTCGTTCCTGGCTAAAGGAAGCCGGTGCCTCTTCTCTGAGGAGACCCGCCTACGCGGGTTCCAGCCACTGCTCGGGTCGTGTCACCTGGGCCGACCTACAGAAAGGATCAAGCATGGATGCAGCGCCTGGCCGGACCACCGGCACGGCCACCGGGACGGATCGGGGCACGTTTGCGCGCCGTCTCAGCACCGAGACCAAGGCCTCGTTCAAGACCACCGAGTTCTTGCCACGTGGTCGTGTTCCTAGGCATCTTGCTGGCCTCGTTCCTGGTCAAGACCGGCCAGGGTGGCCAGCGGCCCGACTACTTCCGGGCCGACAAGGCCTGGTGGTTCATCACCCTGCTGACCATCGGCTACATGGTGGCCCGGGGGTTGGCCAAGTCCGGCAGCCGCGAGCCGTACGACGACCGCCGCTGACACCAACGGCTCCGGCCGATAGCTGGGCACAACCACATGACCGTGACGACGGCCGGGCGCGTCGTAATGGGGCGCCCGCCGCCACCGACATGAAGGAGGTCCAATGAGCGAGTCCACCGTCGGGTCGACCACCGAGCAAGTCAAGGACCAGGTACGTGACAAGGCGCAGATGGCGCAGGACAAGGCCAGCGCCACGCTCGGCCAGGCCCGCGGCCGGCTGCGCGAGCAGATCGATCAGCGCTCGACCCAAGCCGGTGACGAGATACGTTCGACCGCGCATCAGGTGCGTAGTCTGGCCGAGCAGCTGCGTGCGGAGGGCAAGGACACGCCGGCCCGCATGGTCGAGCAGGCGGCCGACCGCTCCGAGTCCTTTGGGAACTATCTACGCAATGCCGATGGCGACCGGCTGCTGAGCGACGTGGAAAGCTTCGCCCGTCGGCAGCCGTGGGCGGTGGCGGCCGGGGGTCTGGCGTTGGGGTTTGCCGCCTCGCGGTTGCTCAAGGCCTCGAGCAGCCGGCGCTACAGGTCCGGACAAGGCGCTCAGGGCCGGTCATACGCCGGCGAGAGGACGTACCCGCCGCCGACCGGCACGACCGCCTCCACCGTGGACCCGGCTTCGGCCCAGTCTGACTACGGCACCGAGGCGCCGTACGTCCGGGCCGACGGAGTCCCACCGGTGGACGGCACCTACGATCGGGCGCCCGAGGCCGGGACGCCGGTCGCCGAGCCAACCGACCCATACGGCACCCGCCGCGACCTGGACCCGAGATCTGAGGGCTAGGAGGGACCATGGCAACCCAGCCTCCGGACGATATCGGGGACCTCAGTGGCGCCGAGGACCCGCGGGAGCGCTCTCTCCCGGAACTGCTGAAGCGCCTGTCGGCCGAGACGACGCAGTTGGTCCACCAGGAGCTCGACCTGGCCAAGGTGGAGTTGACCCAGAAGGGTCGCCAGGCGGGGGCAGGGGCGGGGCTGTTCGGCGCGTCCGCCGCGCTCGGGCTGGGCGCCCTGGGCGCGCTGACCGCCGGCATCATCCTGGCCCTGAACGCGGCCCTGCCGGCCTGGCTGGCCGCGCTGATCGTGGCCGCCGTCTACGGTGCGATCGCCGCGGTGCTGGCCGTGCGCGGCCGTGACCGGGTCAAGCAGGTCACGCCGCTGGCGCCCGAGCAGACCATCGAGACTGTGAAGGAGGACGTCGAATGGGCCAAGACCCAGACGAGATCCGCCAGGAGATAGAGCAGACCAGAGCTGAAATGGGTGAGACCGTCGAAGCTATCGGCTACAAGGCCGACGTGCCCTCGCGGGCCAAGGAGGCCGTAGCTGGAAAGGCCGAATCCGTGAAATCGCGCATCAGCGACACCGCGTCCCGGGCAAAAGAGGCCGTCACCGGGACGACCTCAAGGGCCGGTGAGGACGTCAGCGAGGCGGCCTCCCGCGTCGGCGATGCCACCCCCAGCGGCAGGGACGTGAAGCGGACGGCCCGCCGGGCCGCCGGCCTCGCCCAAGAGAACCCGCTCGGCATGGCCATCGGAGCGCTCGCCCTGGGCTTCGTGGCCGGGCTGGCCGCGCCGACCACGCGGGTCGAGGACGAGAAGCTTGGCCCGGTCGCCGACCAGGTCAAGGACAAGGTCAAGGAGACCGGCCAGGAAGCATTGGAGCGCGGCAAGGACGTCGCCGAGCAGGCGACCCAGAGCGCGGTCGACACAGCCAGGCAACAGGGTCAGCAACAAGGTGAGGAGCTCGCCGAGAGCGCCAGACAAAGCGCCGACGACATCCGAGACCAGGCCCGCCAGAGGACCAGGTCAAGGACGAGGCCACAAAGGTCATAGGCGGCTGACGACGTGACACGGCCGGGGAGCGGGACGACCCGCTCCCCGGCCAGGACCTCACACCTGTCCCGCTCGGCTCTGGCTTCGCAAATGGCGAAGGCTGGCAATCACCGATACATGAACGGTCGCTGAGTGGGAGTTGAAGGAGTACCAACGCATGAGGCCTGGACGACTACAGATGCGGCCACTGGGCGGCTGGCCAGGGTGCCTGCTGATGATCCTCTTCTCCGTTGTCGCCTCGGTCGTGCTGACCGCGCTTCTCAACCTCCTGGTGCGCTAGCCGTCCGAACCCGGCCACCCCGATCCGGTTCTTGGGAAGATTGGAGGCATGCAGATGCGAGCCAGAATGAAGGGCAGAGCGCGGCGGGTGGCGTTGGTCACGGTCGCGGTGCCGGTCGCTGCCTGGGCCTTGGAGCAGGCTGCTCGGCGGGCCGAGGCACGCGACAGGACCTCCCCGACCAGCAGGCGGCTGCGACAGGGCGCCGACTTCGTGCAGCGCTTCGGCCGCGGGCCGCTGGCGGCTCGGCTGGGCGGCGACCGGTCACAACGGCCCCCTTGGGACCGGGAACCGCAGCGAGCCGACCAGCATGGCGGCTAGCCGACCTCCGCGGCCGCAGCGCCGGGTGCGTGTCTTCGGCTGCTGCCTGCCTATCCCCCTCGGGATGGGGCTCCTATCCGCAGCCGGCCTGGCGTTGCTGTGCAGGAGCGTGGATCGGCATCGCAAGACCTGATGTGAAGACCCGGCGCCCGCATTCCCGAGACTGTCAGCGGCAGACTCTCTCATCAGTTGGCTTGACGTCGTGACGCTCGAAGGGGTCACACTGCTCGGCAGCTCATTCGGCTGCCACGTCGGACCCGGCCACTCCAGGGATGTGCGACCTGCCGCGAGGGAACCGCGTTTGACTACGGCCGGGCCGAAACTGGCGGGACGTCAGCGAGCACGTCGCGGGCAACGTCGGCCACCTTCCGGCTTGAGGATCTGGCCACCGCCCGCAACCGCTCGAACGCGGCCGCGGGATCAAGGTGCTCACGTTCCATCAGAACGCCCTTGGTCTGCTCGATGAGGGCACGATGCGCAAGGGCGGTCCGCAACTGGTCGACAAGGCGGCCCTTGACCTGGGCCGCGGCGGCGCTGCCAAGCAGGTTCGCAACGATGCCGGCGTAGGCCTGCAGCGTGCCGAGCTCGCTGTCATCCCAGTCCCGCGGTGTCGCCGAGTAGATGTCGAGCGTGCCGATCGGCCCCCCTTGGAGCTCGACCGGGACGCGCACCGCGGCCTGGATCCCAGCACCAAGAAGCACCGACCGGGACCCCTCGATATCAGGCTCGGTGTTCGCGTTCCGCACCGACATCGTTGCCCGTTGCACGAACGCGGCCATGCACGGCCCTGCGCCAGCCGCTCCTGGTCCTCCTCGACGAGCTGGGACTGCTGCTCAGACGCGCTCGCCCGGCGCAGGGCACCGTCGGCGTCGGCGAGCATGAGGCCCGCCCCATCCACGTGGAATAAGGTCTTGGCGCCATCACCACCTGCTGCAGGGTGGGAGCCACGCCACGTTCCAGGTCGAGGTCGTACAACTCACCGATACTGGCAGTCAGGGCAGCCAGGTCGATCTGCATCTGACGGACCTTTCTTCCACACCGGAACAGCGAAGCGGATCGTTCGACCGACGTCGGTGCCTGCGGCCCTTCTCGTGCTGACCGGCCTCGTATCCGAGCTCGCTCGCCGCTGTGATGGCGAGCGTCGGGGCGGTCACGTGGATCAAGCGGAGCTGGCTGCGCGGGCCGCGATCTCACGGGCTTTCTCACCGGTTGTCGGTGAGGTACCGGTTGCGGCGCGGCCTGATCCTGGGAAGAAACAGACCGGTCCTTTGGGAGGGCTCGAGCAAAGAGGTGACATTGACCACAGACCACCCAAACCAGTTCGGCGCATCGAGACCATCGTCCGTCCAATCGACGGCGAACTACGCGCGCCGACTGGCTCGGCAAGGCAGGCGTGGCGGTTTCCCGATCCTGCGCGCTCACGGCCCGGCTTCTGCAATACGGGAGGGAGCGCTGACGTCTGTTCGCCCACGCAGCCGTGGCCTGGCCGAGCGCGCGTCGAACGGCAGCCCCCAAGGAGGACCGTGAGCAGTGACGCTATCCGTCCGACGGTCGCCCAGATAGAGCACATCGCGCTCGCGACCGACGATGTCGAGCGCCTATGCGACTTCTACCGGCAACTTGGGGCGACGGCCTTGCCGCCTTGCACAGACCCCGACACCGGACTTCGCAGCTGCGTGCTGGATTTCTGCGGCGTCCGCTTGGAGTTGCTCGAGCGGCCGGCCAGCCGCGAAGGTGCGGCAGGCGACGGGCCGTCGTCGGGGCTTGTGCACCTCGGCTTCGCGCTCCGATCCGCCGACGCCGTCGACGAACTCAGTCGCGTCATCGCTGCGGCCGGCCACCGGGTCCTCGAGCCGCCGCACCGCACCGGCGAGTTGGGCCGCTATGAGAGCGTTGTCCTCGACCCCGACGGCAACCGACTCAAGCTCACCGTCTGAGCGTCCCGGCGATGCCTGGAGCGCAGCCGGCGGCGCTCTAGAATCGCGTCGTGAGAGCGCATCTGGCTCCGCTCGTGGAGCGCGAGCGGGAGCTCGAAACGGTGGAGCGGTTGCTCGCCGGTGCCGGCGCGGGCTCCGGCGGGGCTGTGGTCTTCGAAGGGCCGGCGGGGATCGGCAAGTCGAGTCTGCTGGCGGCCGCTCGGACGGCGGCAGCGGACGAGCTACGCGTTCTCTCGGCGCGGGGCGGCGAGCTGGAGCGCGAGTTGCCGTTCGGAATCGTCCGGCAGCTGCTGGAACCGGCGGTGGTGGCCTGCGACGCGAAGGAGCGCGAAGCCCTGCTGGCTGGGGCGGCGGCGCTGGCAAGGCCTGTCCTCTTTGCGGCCGATCCGGAAGCCGGCGGCGAGCCGTCCTTTTCCGCTTTGCACGGGCTCTACTGGCTCACGATCAATCTGGCCGACGCACAACCGTTGCTGGTGGCCGTGGACGACGCGCACTGGGCGGATGTCGCTTCGTTGCGCTGGCTGGTCTATCTCGCCCGCCGGCTGGCGGGCGTGCCGCTGGCGCTCGTGCTGGCGACCAGGCCGGCCGAGCCCGGCCCTGTGCAGGAGTTGCTCGACGAGCTGCTCGTCATCCCGGAGGTCGCCGTCCTTCAGCCGGGAGGGCTGAGCGAGCAGGCGATCACCATGCTCGCGGTACGCCTACTGGCCGCTGAGCCCGATCCGAGCTTTGTCACAGCTTGCCAGCGGGCGACTGGCGGCAACCCGTTCTTGCTCCTGGAGCTCTTCGGCGAGCTGCGCCGGCGGGGGATCGCGCCGAGTCGCGAGAACGCCGGCCTGGCCAGCCAGCTGAGCTCGCACGGCGTCGGCCGAGCCGTGCGCGCTCGTCTGAGGCGCCTGCCGCCCGGCTGCACCGCCCTGGCTCGCGCCGTCGCCGTGCTCGGCGACCCGGCCGAGCCGACCCTCGCAGCCCAGCTCGCCGGCCTCGACGACGACGCGGCCTCCCACGCCGCCGACGCTCTGGCCGAGGCGGTGATCTTCGAGTCCGGCCGGCTTGCGTTCGTCCACCCGCTCGTGCGCTCGAGCGTCTACTCCGAGCTGAGCACTCAGGAGCGTGCCGGGTACCACGAGCGCGCCGCCCGCCTGCTCACAGGTGCGGGCAAGGCGACGGAACGGATTGCCGTTCACCTGTTGGCGACCCGTCCCGGCGGCGACCCGGAGACGGTGAACACGGTGCGGCAGGCGGCCAAGGGCGCGAGCAATCGCGGCGCCCCGGACGTTGCCGTCACGTACCTCCAAAGAGCGCTCGCGGAGCCGCCGTCGCCGGAGCTCGAACCTGTACTTGTCCACGAGTTGGGCAGGGCCGCGCTCAGTGCCGGCGAGCTTGGGATGGCGATCGAGCAGCTCCGACAGGCAACTCGGGATCTTGCCGATGCGCGGCTGCGCGCGGAAGCGGCAAACGCGCTGGGTTCGGCTCTCTTCCTCGCGCACCGGCCCGAAGAGGCGATGACCGATCTCACGGCGGTCATCGACGAGTTACCAGAGAGCGAGCGCGAGCAGGGACTGCGGCTACAGGCGACGCGCTGGGCGGCCGTGAGGGGCAGCGTTGCGGTCTGGCGTCGTCTCCAGGCGACCAGGGAGCGGTTCGTCGTCACGTCCCGCACACCACGGACGATCGGGGAGCGCCTGCACGTCGCTGTCGCGGCGTATGACGCCGCTCGAACGGGGACGGCCCAGGAGGCACGCGAGTTGGCCCTACAGGCGTTCGCGGACGGGCGGCTGCTCGAAGACCCGGGGCCGGAGTCGGGTGGGTTCTGGATCGTGCCGACCGTGCTTCTCCTCGCCCACGCCGATGACGACGGGGCGCGGGTCAGCACCGCGGTGATCGAGTGGGCGAAGCAGCACGGGTCGCTGCCAGCGTTCTCCATGGCGGCTCAGCTGCGCGCGTACGTCTGCCTACGTCGCGGCTCGCTGGCCGAAGCGGAAGCGGATGCGGCGAGCGTGCTCGAGCATCCTGGCCTGCCGGGCTTTCCCCCCTACGGCCGCTTGGCGCTCGTCAACGTCCTGCTCGCGCGGGGCAAGCCGACCGAAGCGGCCGAAATCTTTGCGCAGGCTGCGTCCGAGCCCGCGGCAGCGGGCCACATCCGCTACCTGCAGACGCGCGCTCGCCTACGGGCGGCCTCGCGGCACCCCGACGAAGCGCTGGAAGATCTGACCGCCTGCGGCCGTCTCGAGCGGGAGTGGGAGATCCGCACTCCCGCGTTCAGCACCTGGCGCGCCGACGCCGCGCCGCTGCTGGCATCGCTCGGCCGCCACGACGAGGCTCGTGCTCTGGCCCGTGAGGAGCTCGGGCGCTGCCGCGCCTTCGGCGCACCAGGCCCGCTCGGCGCTTCGCTGCGCACACTTGGCCTCATCGAGCCGGGAGACTCGGGGATCGGGCTGCTCGAGCAAGCCGTCGCCAACCTCCAACGGTCATCGGCGCAGCTCGAGCACGCGCTCGCGCTGCTCGAACTGGGCGCGGCGACCCGCCGCGTCGGCCGACGCGGCGACGCGCGCGAGCCTCTCCGCGAGGCGCTCGAACTGGCCCGCGCCTGCGGTGCCGACGCGGTTGCCGTGCGCGCCCACGACGAGCTCGTCGCAGCCGGTGCCCGCCCCCGCCGAGACCCCACTGAGAGCCGCAGTAACCTCACCGCCTCCGAGCTGCGCGTTGCTCGAATGGCCGCCGAGGGGATGAGCAACCGCGAGATCGCACAGGCGCTCTTCCTAACCGAGAACACCATCGAGACGCACCTCCGCAGCGTCTTCCGCAAGCTCGAGATCCGCTCGCGCTCGCAGCTCGCTCGCGCCCTCTAGCAGCGCCGGGCGGCCCGCTTCTCACGGAGTTCCTCACCGGCGCTCCGTGAGGCCGCCGTCCGCGCGAGCCTCGATCCTGGTCGCGACAACCACAACATCGTGCTCTAGCCCTGGCGCAGGAGAGGTTAATCACACCCAAAAGGAGGAACCGATGTCCCGTAGCACGACCAGCAAGCGACGGTGGCTGCTCCTCGCCCTCGCCGCCGCCGCCACCCTCGTCGCGCTTACCGCCCCGGCACTGGCAGCGAGCGAGGGCCAGACCGGCTTCGGCTTCAACGCCAGCGAGATCCGCGGCTTTCCCGCCGGTGCCGTCTCCCTCACCGGCGGCGGCGCGTTCAACCTCGACACGAAGTTCGTTCACTCTGGAGGCGGCTTCCGCTGCACCCAGGCTGTAGCGGGGAATGTGCCGCTGAATGGCTGCCTGGCCGGCGAAGGTGTCCGCTGGGATACGGAAATGCTCTTGCCGAGCACCGGTTTCAAGTGCACCGGCGCCGCGACCGAAGCTCAGAAGACCGCGACCACCGGCGACGGCACAGTCGTCCTTCAGTCCGACTTCTACCGAGCAGGCGATGGGATCGACGAGTCCTTCCAAGCCCGGCTGATCGTCTCCCGGGGCGACATAGCTGATGACATTCCAGGCGTCCAGAACGTCTGGATCCAGGGGGTCGGCTGCGGCTCGGCCATCGTCCACTTCAGCTCGTCGAGTTGAGCCGAGCGACACCGAGCGTCGCGTTGATGTGCGCGTGCAGCATCCGGAGGGCCGCGCGTATCGCGGTCCCTCCCCACTGGATGCGGCATGCCGAATGATCACAGGAAGGAGACGATATGAACATCCGTTTCAACCGCCTGCTGGTAGTGGGGATCGTCGCTGCCGCGGCGGTCTTGTCGCTGACGCAGGTGGCCCAGGCCGGACCACCGCCGCCGGTGGTCCCCAGCAAAATCCAGGTCCCCGACGGCAACAAGGTCTTCCTGGTCGGC
>WNGQ01001277.1_pt1 | contig 26217 bp, 24 predicted proteins | sample 5407661 | NCBI WGS metagenome assembly WNGQ01 (sample SAMN13153382, study PRJNA577476) | soil metagenome | isolation source: 60 cm soil or saprolite under Garry oak tree replicate 2 | place: USA:California | collected 2016-06-15 | reverse complement strand
TTTGTAGGTAGGAGGTTCTATCAGCTTTTCTCAAGAAAGGGACGTTGCATGGGCTCTCGCAAGAGCATTATCCGTGAGGCGATTGAGCGACTCGACAGCCTGATGGCGATTGGACAAAGCCGCTTTCAGGCCAAGCAGGAACAACGGGCTACCTCTCCTGACGTGGGCTGGACCGTTTCCACTGGCAAGATTCACTCGCACACCACCCGCAAAGTCTATCAGCAGCATGTGCTGGCCTTCATCAACTGGGCACGAACCACTCACGGCATCACGCGCTTAGCCTGGCTGAATGAACGCGCCGACGAACTTGTCACCCAGCATCTTACAGAGCATGTGGTTGCTGACAGAAGCGCCTATACCCTGCAGACGGAACGTGCCGCGCTGCGTCTGTTCTTTGGTGACTGGAGCCTTGCAGCTACAGTGATGATCCCGAGGCGTACCCGTACGACTATCACCCGCTCGCGTGGCCCGGCCGGCTATGATCGGCACTTCCAGCCGGCGCATTGGCAGGCGCACATCCGATTTGCGCAAGCATGCGGGCTGCGCCGGGCAGAACTGCGCGATCTGCGGGTGCGCGATGTGTACACGAACAGTGATGGCACGCTTTTCGTCCATGTCAAGCGTGGCAAGGGAGGGAAAGCTCGTGAAGTGCCCGTGCTCAAGGGTCACGAAGAGGATGTGCTGACGGTCGTGCAGGGGCGCGCTCCCCACGAAAAGGTCTTCGACCACATCCCCAGGCACATGGATGTGCACAGCTACCGGCGCGACTCGGCGCAACGCCGCTACCTGCAGCAGGCGCCTGAGCAGGCCTTACCTCCGGTTGAAGGGCGACTGCGGCACGACGATTATGATCCTGCCGCGGCCCAACAGGTCTCCTGGGCGTTGGGGCACAACCGGCTAGATGTGGTGCTGCGTCATTATCTGCGCTAGTTAGCATCCTCTCATTGCAGGAAAACCCCCTGTCCTCTTCGCGAAAAAGCCTTGCACTGTCGATACCGCCTTCGACCCAGGTCTTTCTGTCATTTTCCGCCAGGTTTCCAGGTCGAGACCGTCTCCGATCCGAGTCACCACCGCCTGCTCTGGCTATGCTGTAGATACACAAAGGCTCGTCAGGACACAGCAGGCAGGAGGGAAGATGGCGATGAGGCGAGCCGCGTCGTCCGATAAGCCGAAGGAGGAAGCCGATCGCCACGCACCTGCGCCCCTATCAGCACTTAGCGCTCTATCATCTGGGGCGAAGCCTGGAGGCCGGAGCGTGGCGGCAATATATCGACCTGCCAACGGGCGCCGGCAAAAGTACGATTGCTGCCGCATTCGTGGCCCAACGACTCAAGCAGGCGCCAGGGCGCGTCCTGGCGCTGGTGCATCGGCAGGACCTCGCCCTGCAACTGGCCGAGACGCTCAGGCAGGAAGAGCTCGAGGTGGGCCTCGTGATGGAGGGTAGCCGCACATTGACCACCCCGGTCGTGGTCGCCACTGTCCAATCCCTCACGTCAGAGGCGACGCAGGATCTCCTGGCGGCCAACGCGATGCCCATTCTGACGGTGCTCATCGACGAGGCGACCACGCCGTCCCCGGCTCGGCCTACGAGCGCATCCTTGCCGCCATCGAGCAGGCCGCTGGCGCAGAGCCGGTGGCCATCATCGGTCTGACCGCGACCCCCTATCGCAACGATGAGCGCAGCATGCTCTCGCTCTTGCCCGTCTGCGCCTTCGCGCGCACCATCCCGGAGATGGTGCAGGAGGGCTACCTCGCCCCGCTCACCTGGAAACCGGTGCAGGTCGACCTGGACCTCTCTCAGGTAGCGACCACCCGCCAGTCGGGTGAACGGGACTACGCCGAGACCTCCTTGAGCCGGCAGCTGCTGCGCGAGGCCATCACCGCGCGGCTGGTGGAGCACACCGCCTCGCTCATTGAACAGCGGCCAACGCTGGTCTTTGCCGCCAGTGTGCAGCACGCGGACGACCTCGGCGCGGCCTTTCGCGCGGTTGGGTTCTCCGCGACCGTCGTCTCGGGACGCACCGGCAGAAGGCAGCGGGACGAGCTGTTTGCTCGCTGGAGGTGCGGCGCCGTCCAGGTACTCTGCAACTGTGCCCTGCTCACGGAGGGCTACGACTTTCCCGGCATAGCGGCCCTGGTCATTGCCCGGCCCACGCTCTCGCCCGGCCTGTACATGCAGATGCTGGGCAGGGGCATGCGCAGGGCCGAGGGGAAGATCGACTGCCTGATGATCGATGTGCTGGGAAGCCAGCCGGACCCCCGTCGCCAGGTCGTCCTGCCGCATGTGATCGGGATCGAAGCGGAGCCAGAGGACGAGAGGCGTGCGGGGGAGCCTCTCACGGGTAGGAGAAGCGATCCCGTCTTGCGGTCCATCCTGGGAGGCCGTGGGGAAACGGGGCTGGTGCTGCTGGATCCCCTTGGGCGCTCGCCGTATTGCTGGACGGCCTACAGCCAGGGCTACTTCGCGCGCATCAACGCCCACGTGATCGCCATCCTCGAGCGCGATCCGGCGAAAAGTGGCCTCTACCGGTCGCGGCAGTGCGCCAGGCAACCCGAGCGCACGCCGGAGCAGCGGTGGATTGAACGGCGCTATCTGCCCTTGGGGCAGCAGGTCGCGCTGGTGCAGGAGGCCACCGGCAGCCTCTTCCGCGAGGCGTTTGCCGGGAAAGAGGCGGCGTGGTTGGATGAGCCTGCCACCGAGAAGCAGTTGGAGGCACTCGGACACTATCACAAGCACCTCCCCGAGCGGGCGCGCGCAGCGGGCTGGACCAAGCGTGAGGCCTCGGAAGCCATCACCTTCTACCAACTGCGCCGGGTGTTGTTCCACGCTCCCGACGAGTGAGCTGGGGCGGACAAGGCACCTGTGATCTGGTGAAGTGAGTGAGCTGGCCCCGGTTTGAGGTGGAGGGGAGTTGGAATAGATTCCTCCACAGAAAGGCAATATGCCAGAGGAGCAACAAACCTTTATGAATGAGTTTAAACTGGAAGCAATAAGGGTGGTGCTGACCAGCGGCGAGCGTATTATGCAGGTCGCGCGTGACCCGGGGATTGCCGAAAGTTCCTCGAATCAATGGTGCAAATTGCTGGCCGGCAGGGCGAAGGCCGCTCGTCGGGCGGAGCAAGTTCAAATCCTTTCTGACAGGAATCGCCTTCTACGCTCGGTCAGTTTAGAGGGATTACATCAGTATCATAGCCTGTATCTAGAGAAAGGGAAGACCAGGAAGCGAATTGGGATGGCGAATTCCCGGTACTCAAAATTTGAGTCTGCAGAGTACCGGAACGACGATATGACAGCTTCATAGAAGCGGTATTGTAGACAAGCAAGTCCTCACGTTCGCCCCAAACCATTTGAAACGCACGTCGATCAGGCTCATGTTCAAAACAAGCTTCAATCCATTCAGCGAAAACAGCCAGAGCATGTGGGGAGCTGATAATATCTTTATCGGAGTCAATAATAAGCGCTTTAGCATACGAGAAGCCCTTATTTTCAAGTTTTGCTCCTCGCAACTGGTACTTCTTACAAAGTTTCCTAAGATAACGATCCCATGAGAAATACTGCTGCGTCATTTTTATTTGTTGCAGGAGCGCTTTAGGATCATGCCCTTCTTGCCCTAAGTAGACTAGCGCTCTTTCACAAGCCTCGACAGTAAATAGATCTAGAACATCTGCCATCCTTACTACTTGGGAAATAACGAAAGGCGCTTCACGGTAATAAACCTCATTGAGGAGCCTACATGCACTTGCCAAGGTCAGAGCATCAGCCTCATTGTCGATCAACATCACACCCGCCTCGATCGCTTGTTGCTCGCGGAGGGATGCCCAGTAACCCTCCTCCAGGTCGTTTCCCCAAAAGGCCGATAATAATTCGCAACACAGCTCGCCAAATACATCCGCCGGCAAAATGGTTGTCTTTGCATATCGCGGGTGCTGCCAAGCGACCTCAAGAAGGTTTAAAAACCAGATATAGTTCTTAATTACCAGGATATGCGGTACTTTTTGATTGAAAGCGGGAGAACGAAGTCCATTAATGAAACGACGTATACGATGCCGAAGCAGTGAGCGAATTTTCCTTCCCACAGGTACAGGCTGTACAGCAGGTGACGGTCCGTCAAGAATCTCATTTTCGCTCTCTTCTGCGTCATTTGTCATTTCTGGCGTCACTAGCTGCCTTTGTTGCGCCTCCAGGAGCATCTTGAAGTACGCTGCTACTTCATCTATTTGATAAGAAGAGGAGAACGATAAATCTCCGAGAGGTGCTACAGATGAATGGAGTACTCTACTCTGCATAATAGCTTTGAACTCAATACCACTCAGTTCTTCCGGCGTAACTGGATGCTCGGCTTCCATCGCCTCCTGCTCAAAAGTCGGCTGAGGAAGCCCATTGGCTAGCCGTACCAGGTCGTAAGCGTCGATAATGCATATTTGTGCTAGCTTTTCCAAGAATATTACCCATTCAACATCTCCACCATTTATTAGCGTCCCTAAAGGTATGCGGGGAGGAGAGTCTTTCTGCCGTGCATGTTCTAACAATCGCTGTGGCTGAGTAACAATGACAGGATTACTTTCTCCACCATCCCAGACGAGTTTGACTACCTGAGGGAAAGCGCCTTCTGGTATTTGCACTGAGAGTATCCCATTTTGATGCATCAACGGTAGCAATTGCTCTGAGTTATTGAGAGAAGCACGGGCAGTGAGGGGGCAAGTACCTACGACCCTAACAGTCAGTGTCATACCTTCCAGACTCGCTCCAAGCAAAATGAGAGCTGATCCATCCTGCGCTCGAACTTCAACAGCTTTATCTGATCTCCAGAACAGGGTGTTGAGATCTACCGGTTTTCCCAGGCTAATAAGGTCTTCGGGAAAGATCTGACAGCGTAGTGATGAACCTCGAAGCAGTAGTGCGACTTCCAGGTTGCCATCCTGAGCAGTTTGTAAGAGTGCAGGAGCAGAGAGATTCGGGGATCCGGCGAGCAAAATGTCCTCACCTGTAGCAAGCGTGATCAGGATACCCTTGGCATGGATCATCTGATTTTTTAGCGGTGCCTTCTGTTCCAATTCAACAAAATCCCAGCGAGTAGAAGAATAATCGGTTGCGAGTGCTGCCAGGCGTACTCCATCGATATTTGTTATACCTGGTTGTAACGCAATAGTCACGTGCCTTGGATGTAGTTGCCGGACCAGTTCGCGGAGAGCATCGAGATTACGGTCAGCAAACGGTGCCCAGAGTAGTAAATCAGTAACTGGTAAGGAAGGTATTTCGCGTTGTATTTGGGGCAACAAGGCTTCCGTCAGATTATGTTTTAGCAAACGCCGAGTTGGTGGAACAAACATCTGGCTAATTGCATCTGCCATTGCGCCTACGTGTTTGGCAAAACGATCATCGACAGGGATACTGTCTGCAACCCTATTACACAGTTCCCACACCTCTCTTGCAAGAGGTGGGACTTGTTGCTCTTGCCACTCTACAACAGAGAATAATTCGCCTCCATTTGCCATACCATACGAGCTGATATTACCGCTGCCTATAAGCACTATTCCGCCGGTTTTACTAACACCAAGAACTACTTTAGGATGAAAAGTCCCTGCTACCCTGGCACCACAGAGCAGATACCGTTTCCCCGCTTCACGAATCTGGTCTCGCTCTAGCCAAATTGTAAGTCGCTTTGCTAGCCAGTCGGCATCAGCCACAACAGTTATGAGTTGACTGCCATTCTGTACAAGTATTGGGAGCAAAAAGGCTTCGAAGAAAGGTAAATCGAACGAATAGGTAAGGAAAATGATGTGCTGCCAATGCCGATGTGCAAACAGCCCTTTTAGATCCAGGGCACGTAGTTCTGCAGTTGCATGTTCGAGATCAGACATCGAAGACCTCCCGCCCATACTGTGTAGGTGCATGTGATGGCTTCGTTAGGCTGGCTTGAATGAGGCCAAGCTCATACAGAGCTTCACTAACGGCATCAAAGCGCACCGAAATAGAGCTCATCTCAATACTTTGATCCGGTGCAAAGCATAGGCCATCTGCGTCATCGTAAAAACGAAAAGTATCATAGGGTAGTTTTCCCAGCGCTATTTTTATATGTTGCGCTATAATCATCTCCTTGATCATCTGAGCAAAAGCCTCGATTGCTGGCTCATCACGCTCTATGCGTTCCTCAAACCATTGGAAGAGATAAGTCGTTGAGAGGCGATCTTTGCCTCCCTCTTGTAACAGAGCCTGTTCTTTACTTGAAAAAGTGATATGTTGCTTGATGTAAGCATGTCTACGCTGAGTAATCAAGAGTGTAAGGAAAGCTACGACCGGCGGAGTCCCCGAAGATACAAGTAGACGTTCTGAGATGACAGTGTTCTCTCTTTGCTCTGCTTCCCCGGAAAATGCCCAAGCAGGATGCTTGTAATGCTGATCAAGGATATGGGCCAACTTACCAAGAGAAACGTGAGCGAGATCCGTTTCAGGTAAGCCAGGAAGAGATGGCAAAGGTATTGTTCCTACCTTACGAATGTAGGTATCGATATTCAGGGGATAGTAGATACCGTCTTCTTTCACACCCCATTTGACAAAATCAAGGAAAAGGTTATTGAGCGCATTGACAATGACTTCACGCAATTGGATTAACCACCATTGGTGCCAGATTCCCTGTACATCCTGTCGAGGATGCCATAGAATTGTACCGCTATCCCCAAAGTAGAGGAGATCGCGAAAAAGTGGCTCATCTAAGGGGAAGTCTTGCGTTTGCTCGGCGAGATCTAAGAACAGGCGTACCGTTTCGGTACGCTGTGAACGCTTTTCAATTGTCGCCGCATCTTGCGCATGTGTCTTTGTATCATTCTGCTGTGCGCGTCCAAGAAGCACTTCTGTCAGCAATTTGCGTTCAGGTTCATGGTTGCGAAGCTGGCAAAAACAGCTTACTGCCCCAAGTTCCTCAACAACGTCTAGGGGTATTGACACATCATCTTTATCAAGGTACTCTCGCACAAAACGCGTATGGGCGATGGCTTCAGCAAAGGTATTTGCAACAGCATTGCCTACTTCTCCATACACCACATCGAACTTGGCTTTGGGATTCATCTCAGCAGGTAGTATCAATTCAAGGTCGATCATGGCCCCACGGTACACCTGGCCATAGCCACCGAGCGACTGCAGGAGGTAATTACCTAATTCGCCATTGAGGCTGGTAGGAAGAAGTGCAGGAGGGGAAAGAGTTCGTTTCCTAACAAGCCAGGGATTAAATGTATCAGATCCCAAAACACCTCGCAATGGCTCCTGAGTGTGACGTGGACACATCAGTGCAGCACAGCCAAAAACAATTTCGCGGGCCTTGAGGTATCTTCCCAATGCGGCGTTCGTTGTTTTATTCGAGTGTGTTCCTCTGTTCTGGAAACGTTTAATCAGAAACGTGTAGATACTCCAGTAGCGCGGATGGCGCGAGAGAGCAGGAAGACCCGGCGCCAACCTGTTTGCCAGTATGCTCAGTGAAACGGCTTCCAGGCCAAGTGGAAATCTGCCTGCAATCGAATGAAATGATGGAACAGTCCATTGTGGCAACAAAATCGTGTCAGCTTGGTCTATCATGAACATACCCCCAGTTCACAAGAGTCTAATAGCACCTCTACCTAATGAGAATATGATATAATCTCATGCTTTCAGCGCGGCTAAAAAGATATTCCTCAACCGCTCTTCAAGCTGTTGTTCTTCGCCAGGGTACGCTTGCAACGCCTCAATACCTTCACTATAGTACATATGTTTACCGGGATACATAATTGCCGCGTATTGCACTATCCGCCGCTCATTATCACAGCGAATCGCATCACGATAAGCGTGCATCTTATCGATATCTTCCTTCTTTGGGCCAGGTTTGTCGTTCTTATTTGCCCCCGGCCGCTCACTTTCCAGCTTGTATTTTGGATCAAAGAGGTAGATTTGGATTGGTCCACTTACCTGCTGAATTTCCACCACAATATCCGGGCGTTGCTCGAATGAAATGCTATGGAGAGGACCTTGACGGCCATATGTGCGTTCGGGAATAAGCCGGATTTCCGTTTTGTCTATAGGATGGATAAGAGTCACCACTGGTTTACCATCAGGCAGTAGCCGAATAAAGACATTGTTGGCATCTTTCCTTGCCAGCTGCTGCTGTTTCACCTGATAGCCCATTGTTCCGGCTACTTCAAGCAAGATATTAAATACCTCTAACGTATTCCAGATCTGATAGAGATGAGGGAGATTTTCTAAAGATGCTTCAAGCGCTTGCTCCTCTAAATACACCATAGGATTTCTATGAAATTCCAGGTATCCCTCCAAAGCGGCACGGTAAGGAGGGCGATTTAGGAGTACCATTGTAATCTTTGTGGGAAGATATGCCGACAATGTTACATCATTTAAGAAAGTTGCCCTCCGCTGGGCTGCTTCAAGGGACCTTTTCAGAACCTGGGCTTCATCTAGGAGAGAGCCTATTTGTTTTGGTATCAGAATGTGAATAAGTCGCTGTAAGTGCGCCGCAACCTGCGCGTAAAAAACTTTAACCAGGCGATTCTCATAGACATCAACACTATGTTCCACTCGTGTATCAAGTACCCTCAATGGCTTCCCTGCCGCATCGATATTGTGAGGGCGGGACATTGCTTGAACCATCATGGATGGATGCGGACGCCTGGCACGTTCTCGTGGCATCCACAATGCCGTAGATTTAAGCATTTGATGAGGATCTTTGGCAAGATTGTCCAACACTTGGACAAGGCCTATTCTATCAGTACTGCCCAGGATGGCACGACGCAAGCGAACTAGCTCCATCGCCAGGGTCGATTCGCCGGGAGTCAAAAAGTTCAACCCCGTTAGTGCGCCATTGCGTTGCAAGTCTAGCGCTATTGTGGCAGGTAGGCGCGTCTCCAAATCTTCTAATAATCGTAGATAAGCATCTTTACTGATCTTGCTCGGTTCAATAGTGAAAGTATGTTCCTCAACCTTTGCGTTGTCAATAAAAAGGCTGAGTTGATAGTGACCCGCGTCAGAGGGAGGCCAGTTTGCTATCACGCGAATCTGCCTATCTATAAGTCTGAGTGACAATGGGAGCACTTCATCGGCCTGCCTTATCAGGCGAATAGTCGTCCAAGTCGATGCAGCATCGCGCATCTCAATAAGAGCCGGTTTCCACTCCAGGGGTCCATTGATGCCATTCCCCCGGAGATCAAGAAAGCGCACATTAGAAGTAGGAGGCAAATCCATGTTGCTGCAATCCTTCCTTCATTCTCTGCACTTTCGTATGTGTCAATGGGTATGTATCGGAGGGCAGTATATCCTCTAGATTTTTTAACGCAGCGCCTAGTCGCAGATCAGCTCCTTTACATTTCGGTAGGATTTTTTGCAAAATCTGCTCGTCGAGAGCCTCTTGCCAGGATATACCTAACTTGTCAGCTTCTGTTACGTACACATCTATCTCGGTCAAAATGCGAAACGCAAAAGGTGCAATCTCATGTACGGCATCCCATACGGACATGAGTAATTCGCGATAAGGCACATCCCCCATGTGCTTTAGCAATGCATCACGAGAGATCGTTAGTTCAACCAGTTGAGCGCGGTCATAGATTTTGTCGGCAAAATCGTGCGTCGTTTCATCGACGTTAATCGTGCCAATAAAGCAGAGATTAGGATAAAGATGAACGACTTTTTGGGCGCCCAGCTCAATGCTGGCAACGCCTTCCCTGGAGCGTACTTCCATCGCAGAGAGAAATTTGGCAAAGTAGTATTCCACCCGCGCCAGGTTCATTTCATCTAGCACAAGGTGATATGGCTTTGGTCTCCGTCCCTCACTCAAAGATTGCTCGTGCTCTAATGCCGCTGATTCGAGGAAGAAACTGAATGAAGTATGATGATAGAGACTATCATTTAGCGGATCGACATACCCTAATAGATCCTCATTTGTCGTCCAGTTCGGAGCCACGGGCACCAGGAGATATCTGGCACCAACTGCATTAGCGTATGTCTCGGTTAACCAGGTTTTTCCCGTACCGCTCAAGCCGGAAAGAATTACAAAACCTCTCGTTTTCAGCGAAATGTGATAGCGACGCAGGATTCTTTCCTCAATACGCATTTCCTGAGCGAGAATATTCCGGTAAATATCTTGAAACGCGGGCTCGCTATAATCTTCCAGCTCTACCCTAGGCGTTGTGCCCGGCAACCTATCTGGCGCATCCTGTCTCAGGAAATATACACCTTCAGACACTCTTTCAAATATTTGAGGATTTGTTGTCAATGTTTTACTCACCGTACGCTCAGGTGTACTTCCTGTCGTCTGCATTCCCCGCGCTAGCACTCTCATTGTAATCTCTGATACAGATAGAGGTTCCCCTGCATCTTCTAAGACCTGCTTGATATATTCGATCCACGTTCCTTTTGCCTCTTTACCTGTTGCAGGTTCAAGAGGGCTCACAATATATTTTCCTCGACTACATAGGTAAAGAAACCAATCAAGCTCAAGAAAGTCTTGTGCGTCTAACTCTTCTTTGAGAGCTTGTAGCTCGTATTGGATACTTTCCAGGGGTGTCCTGGCAGTCAGGGTCACGCCCAACTTCATTAAAATACCTTTTGAGACAGGATTGACGAGGGCAAACTCATTGTGATGAAAAAGCATAACCAGTCCCGTCGCGTTGTTTTCACCAAAACCTGGTATTTTAACTATCGCCTGCGCTTTAGCCAGAGGGCTAAGTTGATCATCGTTTAGAATGTGCAGAGCATCCTGGATCTGTTTCAGTTTCTGCTGCTGATCCTTCACACGTGGAGCATAAACAGAACTTCCCTGTATCCATATGTAGTTTCCATGCAGCTCTAAATCTCCAGAGAGAAGAGCTTGTTCCAAACCTGGCAGCGTAAGTATGCCCTGGTCAATTAATTCCTCTAAGTCTGGCATGAGACTTCTTGTTTCAAAGATATAAAAATGAATGTTGCGGCTGCGCAACCATGACCCGCTCTCAAAATTCCATACCTCATTCTGGAAAGTTTTCAGATCAATTGACTCAGGTTTCGATAGTAGTAGCCGTAGTTGTTCGGCTCGCGTACGCCTGACGTTGACCCTGAACGTATTTAAAGGTTCTCGTCGGAAACTGGCAAAGGATTCCTTGAGTATTTCGTTGGTCTGTATTGCGGGCAATAGCATCAGCACACCTCATAAACCGTAATTAATGCTACACAACAAAAGTAAAAATAATTGCCTCACCTTCTTGCAGGTATAAACAAGCGCCAGCCAGCCTCATTATTCTGCCAGCTAGCTGTCCCACTCTTTCCCGAAATTTATATCGTCACCCTCGTTCGTGGTTCATGTGCCACGCCGGATCAGCGCCCCGTGCGATAGCGCAACGCGTAATCGACAATGGGGATAATGTAGGCAAGGCTTTTGCCCGGGACCGTGCCGGTGGTCAGGACATAGCTGGCGCCGCTGCGCACCACGCGAATAGCCTCCTCTTGATGCGTATGCAAGTGCACCGCCTGGCGCTGCTCGTCGCCCTCCGTATTGTCTTTCCGAAATATCCTGGCGCACTCGCGTCGCAACACCCCCAGGGCCACCAGCTCATTGATAGTGGCGCCACGCGCAAACAAAGGGTTGAGTTGAATGAGCGGCTTCAACCACAGAATACCTTTTGCAAACTGTTGTTCTACATAGCTCTGGATGGCGGAATTGCCGATCTGGATAAAACTCTCGATATGCGAGGAGTAATCGCCGATAACCTGGTCGCGGAAATCAAAAATATTCATAGAGCTACCTCGGACAGGAAAATAGACAACGTGTTTCTGCTCTTGCGCATGCCAGACTGCCCGTGCCCATTCTAGTGCTCTTTCAGCAGAGGATCTCAGCTACTCTCGTCCCATGCCTGAGGTTTAGCACGTATTCTAAAGTGAATTGCCGCATTTGTCAACGAAAATGGAGCGTTTGCAGTACCAAGCACGCGGAAATCGTGTCTATGATGGTCAAGCGGCCATTGGCTCATGAGTGAGAATTGTTCAGACTCGCCTTTTCTCCAGGTGCAACCCGCCAGATTCCCAGGTGCACACCGGCTTTTGACCGAAGCGCCTGGTTACACTGCCTGCGTCGATGGAAAGCAGCTGCATAAAGCTGCAGTTCACTAGAGCAGGGAGTGAGAAGCGATGCTACACGAACAACGAGAAGCAGTCCAGCAAGAGGAAACCCTCTCGTCAGAGGTCGCAGCGTTTTGCAGCTTGATCGCCGGCATTGAGCTGCGTTGTCTGCGGCAACACGGCACTCGTCTGGAGAGACCCCTCTTTCTGCCGGCCCAATCAGTAGAACACCAGAGAGGAGGCACATATGATTCGAGGACAGCCCCAGGCACTAGCTCCCATGGAAGATATCGAGGCGAGGCAGCGCAGGGTAGTGTCCGTCCGCACGCTCGACTGCTGAGAGGAGAGTGCCGATGAGGCTGCTTAAAACGGCTATGAATCAACAGTCCAGAGCTGGAGGGGTAAGGAGCTTTCACCCTGACATCCAGCGCCTGCTGGATGTCTTTGCCCGCATTGAACGCCGCCGTCAGGAACGCTTGCAGAGCACACGCGCCGACGATAAGCATTAGCCGCCCGAGTGACGCCATTTTGCAAGCCACCGGTGGCCTCGTGCAACTCTTCAATTGCAGGCTACCCTTTCACCGGATGTGGCCCTCTGACGGCTGCATGGGGCATCCCTCGGCGCTGGCAACCCGTGAGGTTATCGTGAACTGACGTGAAGATCTCATGAGCCTCCACTGGTATGATACAACCGGTCGACGAGTAAGAGCGGTTCAACTTCCGTCTTGTTCGGCGCTGTTTAGAATAGAGAAGCAGAGAAGTGCTTCGTGAAAGGATTGTGAGCACATGCCTCGTCACAAGTATCATCGCGATCGCGTCTATCAGTTGGTCAGGAACCCGCCCCCTAGAAGGGGGCAGGCTTGCTCACAAGAAGAGGAAGCCTCACTCTTGACCAGTCTCAGCCACCAGTCTTCTCCTTCGGAAGAGGGCTGACGGGGCTCCATTCAGGGCGAATGCATAGGCACGTCCGGGTGCTTCACCAGCCCGGACCGCTGCGGAGCAGCATTAAACAGGTGGACGGGGTAAAGCCAGTGTGCTGCTCATCTGAAACCGCTCAGGAACGTTGACGAGGTGAGCATCACCCGCGCAAGCGGAGGCTCGCAAGAGCAAAGGAACGCAAGGAATGGCTCGATGTCACAGGTGTTTGTCTTAGATACGAATAAGCAACCGCTCAATCCGGTGCATCCCGGTTGTGCCCGCCTGCTCTTGAAACAGGGCAAGGCTGCGGTCTACCGGCGCTACCCGTTCACGCTGATCCTCAAGCGTACGGTGGAGCGACCGGAGCTTCAGCCGCTGCGCGTCAAGATCGATCCAGGCAGCCAGACCACCGGCCTCGCCCTGGTCAACGATGCGAGCGGGGAGGTCGTGTGGGCGGCGGAAGTGCGGGAATATGTCCTGCTCAAGTGGCATCACCAGTGCGCCTACTGCGACGCGCGCGCTGTCCCGCTGGAACTCGACCACGTGCAGCCGAGAGCCAAAGGCGGCTCCAACCGCGTCAGCAACTTAACACTGGCCTGCACTTCCTGTAACCAACGCAAGGGCAATCAAGACGTCCGCGACTTCCTCAAGGGGCAGCCAGAGCGATTAGCCCGTCTTCTGGGGCATCTCAAAGCCCCGCTCAAGGATGCAGCAGCCGTCAACATGACGCGCTGGGCCTTGTATGAACGACTCAGCGCCCTGGGCCTACGGGTGGAGGGTGGAAGCGGAGGACTGACGAAATACAACCGGGTGAGGCGTGGGCTGCCCAAGACGCATTGGCTGGATGCGGCCTGCGTGGGTCGGAGCACTCCGTCGGCGGTTGATGTGCGTGGCATCGTGCCCTTGCAGATCACCGCCACCGGACAGGGCTCACGGCAGATGTGCCGCATGGATACGTATGGCTTCCCCCGTACCGGACCCAAGCAGCACAAGCGGGTGCAGGGGTTTCAGACGGGTGATCTCGTGCGGGCGGTAGTGACTAGTGGCACCAAGCAGGGCACCTACGTTGGCAAAGTGGCCATACGCAGCCGTGGCGCCTTCAACATCACCACGGCGCACGGCGTCGTCACAGATATTCACCATCGCTGGTGTCGGCTCGAAGCTCGTGCCGACGGCTATACCTATCAGCAAAGAATGGAGGCGGCGTTTCCCCCCTCCGCCTGAAGGCTGGAGAGTACCCACGCCGCATACTTTTATGACGCAATCCAGGTCATTCAAGCTTCGCCAGGCGGATAACCGCCCTAATTACTATGACGGAGCCTTGCCGGAGATGGACAGGAAACGGGCGACTGCCGTACTGGTGAGGCAGTCAAAAACCGGAGCGGATACGGCGCAGGCGGAAAGCCGGGAAACGCAACTGGGGCTGCAAAACTATGGCAGGCTACTCTATCGCGACGACGAGCCGGATGTACGGCTGTATGATGAAGGCGCCGGAGTATCCGGGCAAAAACGCATTGACCAGCGAGAGGTACTCGACCGTCTCTATAAGGACATGCACAGGGGGATAGTGGGAACCGTCATACTGTCAAGGGAAGACAGGCTTTTCCGCAACAAGCATATGGATCAGGTCGGCGCGTTCACCAGGCTCGCCGAAGAAAAGCGTATTAAGGTCATTGTGCCGCCTATATCTTCTGCCTCCACGGAAGAGCGAACGCGCGTCTATGACTTTACCATCTACCGGGATTTAATTGCCTTTCAGGACAAGATGCGCGAAGCCTACGGCTACATCGAGGGCCATGTGAAATATATGCACTTGTGCCAGCAAAACAAGGCGGATAAAGGCGGGTATGACGGGCGAGCGCTGCCTCCTGGCCTCGCGGTAAAGGGAAAGAAGCAGGACCAGGCAATTGTCATCTATGAACCCTGGGCGAAAGAAATGCGCAAACTCGCCTTACGTGCCCAGGCGCTCTCCTGGGATATGGGAAAATTGAACCGGGAAGTCGCGAGGAAAGTGTTTCTTTTCCCGGAAATACCGGAGGAAGATAGGGAACGGTATATATTCAAGACAATGGTACACCATATACCCGGTGTGGGATATAAGCCGCGCGACCCTGAGACCATAAAGGACTGGCTGACGAATGAAATGCTGATAGGCTGGTGGCAGCCGGATGAGGATAAGCCGGATACGATTATTGACAATCATCCCGCCGTCCTGGACTACGCCCTGTTTGCCGAAGGATATGCGGAGCTAAAAGGATATACGCTGGAAGGCGAACCCGTGGAGAATTGGGGCGGGGTAAAGCGCATCCGAAAAACCCGCGAGACGCCGCCCGATCTGCTGTTTCACGGCAGGCTTCTGGTTACGCCGCCAACGCCTGACAGAACGGCATTCATATCCGTGGATGAGCACCGATCCAAGTGGTACTATTATGGACACAGCAGGCAGGCCGACGGGATGGTGACAGATAAATTCCTGAGCATTCCCGGCGCGCCGTTTGACACCATCGTGATTGAGCGCCTGCAGGCGCTTGAAAGAGCCGACAGGCAAATGAAGGATAAGGTCAAGGCGACGCTGGAACAGGTATATGAGCAGCAATCCGGGGATTTTGTCAGCATCCACAAGCAGCTTGAAGGTATAGCGATCCAACTGGTCGAAAATGCGAAAAAGCGCATGAGGACCAGCGAGGCCGATCCCTTGTACGGCATGCTGGAGGTGGAAGCGGAGGATTTACTGGAACGCCAGAGGGAGTTGGAGGCAAAGAAAGACAAGTTGGGCCTGGTGGACAGCCCGGAAGAAATCGAGAAGTTACACCGGTTGCTCGGAAATTTTGAAGCCGTATGGCCTACGTTTGACCTGGATCAGCGGCAAAGGGCGTTTCGCCTGCTCATCAACCGGATAGCCGTCGAGGTCGTTTCGCCCCACTGGATACGCCTGTCGATTGACTGGCTCGATGCCATTTCCCCGCGCCTGGACATTGCCTATCTCTGGAAAGCCATGCCGAGCCGGAGCGGAATATACCTGTTCAGCGACGAGGAAAAGGAGATACTTAAAGAGTATTACCGTTGCGCACCACGCATAGAAATACTGAAACGGCTGCCTAACAGGACATGGCACTCCATACAGCGGCAGGCAGAGTTGCTACACATAAGAAGGGAAATACCATCCAACGATAATCTCATTCCAAGGGTGTGTTATAGCGACTTGGCTCCCAAATTGGACGGGCAATACCTGTTCCGGGACTATGAAACCACGCTGGCGTATATTAAAGAAGCGGATGGCAATACATCCAGAAAGGAAGCGCCGCTTTACGCGCTCTGGATACTGTCGGAGAACGTGGAAGACCTGCTCGGTCTCATTGAGCAGCATTTGAACGGCGTAGGCTGGCCTCCACCCATGCCCCCAAGCCCGGCGGTAAGCACGAATTTACCTTTGAGGGTGCCACCAAAGTGTTTACGTGCAGCCTCCGCAAAAGTCTCGTATGTTCCTTGCACAATGCCCTGCGAACCAATATAGATCCAGGAGCCGGCCGTCATTTGCCCGTACATCGTCAGGCCCAGCGCCTCCAGGCGGCGGAATTCATCCCAGTTGCCCCAGTGCGGTACCAGGTTCGAGTTGGCAATCAGTACCCGTGGCGCATTGGCATAGGTGCGAAAAATACCGACAGGCTTGCCTGACTGTACCAGGAGCGTTTCATCATCTTCCAACTCTCGCAGTGAACGAACGATAGCATCGAAGGCAGCCCAGGAACGGGCGGCACGGCCCGAACCACCGTAAACAACCAGGTCCTGGGGGCGTTCTGCTACATCAGGGTCAAGATTGTTCATGATCATGCGTAAAGCCGCCTCCTGCTGCCAACCCTTGCATGAGATGGTCGTTCCTCGCGGTGCGCGCACCGTGCGCGGCCCACTTCCCTCTGGCGGCTTTGCCGAAGAGGTATTCTCGACATTGGGCATGGTTTATAGCTCCTTTCCTGTTGAACGACTGAGTAGCTACTGGACTGTCAACCTTCATCTGAAAAGAAGAAATGTAGTGGCAGCCCTTGCGGCTGCCAGGTTCCCGACAGTCAAATGAACTGTGTCAGTCCACTACATCAAAATAGTGCTCTCATTGACAACTTGTATCCTCTTCGCTCTCCGCTCCGTCATTACTATTATGTAACATCATTAAGTCATCGTAACTATTCAAGCCTCTTCTCTTCCTGACTCCTCACTGCACGTGCTCGATAAATCGGCACTCTACGGCAGTTCGCAAGAGTTTTATGTTGGTTGCCGGCTTTGCCGCCGCAGGCGGCAAAGCCGGCAACCAACACCTGAATGAACGAGCCGCCGCAGGCGGCGAGGAGGTCTGATTAGTTACAGGTCAGCTCATTTTTGTGAGGAAGCATCATGAATCTATCATCCCTGGTCCTGGATGTACAGGCTTATACTCAACAGCATCTAACACACTATATCGAAGAATTACGCACACTCTGCTCAATTGACTCCTTTAGCTATCATAAACCGGGCTTAGATGAGGTAGCAACATACCTTTCGGCACGTTTGCGCGGGTTAGGTATGGACGCCACCATTATTGAGCACAAAGCATGGGGCAATGACCTGTTTGGGGTGATCCATGGCGAAGGGAAGGGCAATGTGCTCCTGCTAGGCCATACCGATACGGTTTATCCCGTTGGTACTGCCGCCACACGTCCTGTGCGCCTGGAAGGGGACACAGTGTATGGTCCCGGTGTCTGTGATATGAAAGGCTGCATTCTCTCGGCAATTTACGCTATCGAGGCGCTGCTCGCTAAAGGATACCGCTCCTTTGGTGAGATCCGTTTTCTCTGTGTATCAGATGAAGAGACGACCAACCGGCATTGTGTCGACCTTATACAGGAGGCATGCCAGGATTGCCAGGGGACGTTTGTTTTAGAGGCGGCGCGTGCAAATGGAGATATTGTGAGTGCGCGTAAAGGGAATGCCCGCTACAGACTTACGGCTCGCGGGCGTTCCGCCCACGCGGGTGTCGAGCCGGAAAAAGGACGTAATGCCATTGTAGAAATTGCTCATCAGACATTACAATTTCAGAGTCTCAATGGATGGCGCGAAGGCATCAGCATCAATCCAGGCGTCATCTCTGGCGGTATACTGGCCAACGTTGTACCGGATTTCGCCCAGGTCCAGTTTGATCTTCGCTTCTTGCAACCCCAGGATATTGTTGACCTGGAGGAGCAGTGGCAGGCGATGATGCAGCGCCAGCGAGTTCCAGGTGTGGAGTTGACGCTTGAGTGTGAGCCGGATTTTAAGGCACCCATGGTATGTACAGCAGCGAGCCTCAGACTGATACAGGAGGCACAGAATATTGCCAGTATACTGGGTTTTTCTGTCAACCATGTACTCACAGGAGGATCTTCAGATGGAAGCTATACCTCCAGTTATGGTGTACCCACACTCGATGGCCTGGGCCCAATTGGCGGCCGGGATCATAGTCCTGATGAATACCTCTTGGCGAATAGTATCGCTCCGCGCACTGCTCTATTAGCAGGCCTGATAGCATCCATAGGAGCGTAAACTCTTCATTTAATGTTATTCTTGTTCCCCAGGACGCTGTTATGATATAATTTGGAAAGAAGATGAAAGGACTCTTTAAATATGATTGATCCCGATAGCGAACTGGGACCGCGATACCAATCAATCATGACCAATCCTGATTGGTATCAGACGAATATTCCCTGTCAGGTAGGTTGCCCGGCTCATACCGATGTTTCTACCTATATTGGTTTGATTTCACAGGCCCGCTTTGACGAGGCATATCTTTTAAACCGCAAGGCCAATGTAGTGCCTGGCGTACTTGGACGTACCTGTGCCCGTCCCTGCGAACCGGTCTGCCGCCGTAACAAGGTTGATGGCAAGCCAATTGCCATTTGCTGGTTAAAGCGCGCCGCCTCCGATCATCGCGAATATCGGCATCATGCCGAGCGGCCGCCAGTTACCAAAGATAAACAAGTGGCCGTCGTCGGCGCTGGCTCCGCCGGCCTGGCTGCCGCGCGAGACCTGCGCGAGATGGGCTATCCGGTGACGCTCTATGATGAATACCCCACCGGCGGTGGCGTCATGGTCAATGGCATCCCCGTCTGGCGTTTGCCGCGCACTGTCACACGCGAAGAATGCGACGAATACATGGCCGACCTGGGCGTCGAGGTGAAGTACAACACCAGGGTAGGGCGCGACATCCAGGTGACAGACCTGGTCAAGAACTACGATGCAGTTTATCTCGCTGCTGGTTGCTATGTTCCCAATCCTTTGAGCGGTCCCGACAACAAAGTCATCCCCGGCGCGAACCTCAAAGGGGTCGAAGATGGTATCAAACTCCTGGCAAAGACCAATTATGGTGAGCCTGCCTACATTGGCAAGCGGGTCATCGTCCTGGGTGGTGGTTTCACCGCGATGGACTGCTGCCGTACGTCCATCCGTTTTGGCGCCGATAAGGTCTATGTCTTGTATCGCCGCTCGCAGGAAGAGATGCCTTCCGACGAGTACGAAGTCGATGAAGCTATGGTTGAGCACGTTGAGTTCCAATACCTTGTCACTCAGGTCGAGGTTCTGAGTAATGATGGTGTGCATGTCAGCGGCCTCAAGCTTATTCGTAACAAATTGGGCGACCCCGACTCAAGTGGCCGCCGCCGCCCGGTACCCATTCCCGGCAGTGAGTTCGTAATTGATGCGGATACTATTATTCCCGCCTTTGGTCAGGCAAGTGATGGCTCGTGGTTACCATCCAAAGAACTCAACCTCGAGGTCAATAAATGGGGTATTCCACTGGTAGACCGTGAAACCTGGATGACGAGTTATCCTGGCCTCTTTGCCGGTGGTGACTATACCGAAGGTTCACGTAACCTTATCTCGGCCATTGGCGATGGGCGCGATGCGGCCGCCGCAATCAACCGCTATCTCGGCGGCGTGGACAAACCTGCCGAAGTTGCGGAAGAAATAGAACTACCCGACTACCGGCGCGGTATGGTCGATGACTACGAGTCCATTGCGTTTCAGAATATTCCTTCCTTGCCCTTGAAGAATCGTTTTAGCAACACTCGTGAGACGGAGACAGGTTATACACCTGAACAGGCTGTCGAGCAGGCGCGTCGTTGTCTCCAATGCCAGTTGAATATCATGATTGACCCGTCGATCTGTATTCTCTGTTCTGGTTGCGTAGACATCTGTCCTTACGACTGTATCAGTATGGAAGGGCTCTCTCGCGTGGTCAAGGGTGATCCCATGCATATAGGTACAGAGACCTGGGTAGGTGGCGCCGATATGATCATCGACGAGGAGAAGTGTATCCGCTGCGGCCTATGTATTGTGCGCTGCCCCACTGATGCTATAACTATGGTGCAGTTTGAGGTAGCCAGCCCGAATGATCGCTGGACAGTCTCCAAGATACCAATGCTCAACGTGTGATAAAAGAAAGAGTAGACAAAGAGCAGTGCCTGGTCAGCGACCGGGCACTGCTCTTTGTCTACTGCGTTCCTATCACTTTTTGGCGCATGAATTCCAGGACAACGCGGTCGATACGGGCATCCTCGAACCAGCGTTCTTCCAGGTTTTCGCGGCCGCTGAACTTGCGAAATGCGTCGCGTGTCACATCATCATAAGAATCGGTAATAGGTCCCTGGTAGTCGCCGGTTAAAGTCAGTAGCTCTTGCAGTTCGTGCGCTATTCCCGGGTCAATGGTGAGAATGTCTTTGGGATCGGGTGGAAATAAGTACAGCTTGTGTAATTGAAGAATGCGCTGCAATTCCTCTATAGGCTGGGGATGGTCATCAACGCGCAGATCGATGAAACGGTCGTTGAAGCCGCCGTAGCCCCCACCTGCGCGCACAACAAGCAATGCTGCCGACTGTTGTCCTCGACTATCTCCTCCCGCTGCCTGACCTGCGGCGAGTGCTGCCACTAGCCGATCACAGAGGGAGCCGGTCACCTGTTCAAAAGTGCGTGCCATCGCCAGCACTGTATCTTCTCCAACCAGAATATTGCCCTGGCACGTATAATGTTCTCCCGTGTGACCTCCCGCCCACGGAAAACATTCATCGCCTGTATAGGTTGCCGGTTCACCGCTGGCACCGATGATTCCCACCTGGCGAGAAGCCCGGCCCTCATCTTCATTGGTAAGTTGCGCTATCGTCTCCGCGGCCGGGAGACCACTTGCCAGCAGTTCCAGTCCGCGGGGCCCGTAGCTTGTATTGGCCCAGGCCTGCGTCGCAATAGCCCCTACACCCGCTTTCGCCCATGGAACGACCGCGCCAACCGCCAGAAACTTTGATTGTACGGCAATGCCCAACTCACCTGTCTGAAGGTCGCGTCCCACGATAGAGAATGTCATAATGAAGTTGCCTCCGCATTAAAGATCAGATAGTGGAGGTATTATAGCACTCCTAGCTGGCAATAACATGGAAAGGACATCTATCAAACTCACGTATGGGGCCTATCATAACCTCCTACAATAAGTTATAATGAGGATAAAGGTATTATTTGCTAATCGACTGGTTACATTACATCAGAGGAAGGAGGGAGCAAGTACCACTATGTTAACGAAATATATCCATGCTGCTATGAGCAAAGCGCGCTATGAAATTTTGCCAGATGATGGCACCTTCTATGGAGAGATTAGTGGGTTTAATGGAGTCTGGGCTAATGCAGACACGCTTGAAGCCTGTCGAGATGAATTAAAGGAAGTACTGGAAGGCTGGATTTTGTTGCGCGTTTCCCTCCATTTTCCCTTACCTCCTGTTGATGGCATCGAGCTAACAATAGGAGAAGTAGCCTGATGCCTCATTTAGGTCCTATCAAGCGCAAGGACTTGATCTACTATTTGAGGCAATTAGGCTTCGAGGGACCTTACCCTGGTGGGAACCACCAATATATGGTGAAAAGAGAAGGTTACTCTATCGATACCGAACCCCCATCAACGTGATATCGGGGAGGGACTGTTGATTAGGCTCTTGAAGCAGGCCAGAATTGATAGGGCCACATGGGAGAAGCTCTACATTTTTGGGTGGGAAACGATACCTTTACCTGCGTTTAGAGGCGTCCGTGTTACAGCTTGCTTATTTCAAGGCTTGTAGCACAAGCTGCATATCTGCAGCTGTTTCAGCTTTGAGCAGCTCTTGTGCGAGTTGCTGCCAATATTGCATGGGGTGTGCGTGCAAGGCGGCTTTGACACGGACGATAGAAGGGAGGCTCATGCTGAGTTCCTCTACACCCAGGCCTGCTAAGAGTGGGCCTATCTTTGGATCGGCAGCCAGTTCGCCGCAGACGGCTACCATCTTATTATGTGCCTGAGCAGCCTGAATAACGTGTGCGATCAAGCGCCAGACGGCTGGCTCCAGGACACTGAACATGCTCGTCACGCGACTATTGGTGCGGTCAGCAGCCATGGTATATTGGTAGAGGTCATTTGCGCCGATGCTGAAGAAATCGACTTCACGTGCCAGCGCATCGACCATCAATGCGGCGGCGGGTGTCTCGACCATAATGCCGAGCTGCGTGCCGGCCGGGAGCATCACGCCTTCATCTGAAAGCTCTTCTCGAACGGTGTGATAGATAGCACGCAAACGGCGCACTTCCTCCAGTGTTGTGATCATGGGGAACATGATATGGAGTTGCACATCTGCCGAGGCACCTGCTCGCAGGAGTGCGCGCAACTGCTGGCGCAGGAGTTCGTTGTGCATGAGGTGGATACGCGCACCGCGCAATCCAAGGGCGGGATTGGCTTCTTGCAGCGTGCCAATCAGCGGCTCAAGGGCGGGAAAAGGCTTATCTGCGCCCGCGTCAAGCGTTCGAGCTATAATGGTTTTTCCCAGCAAAGCGGCGTCAGCAAACGCGCGAAAGAGGTCTACATAGCTGTCAAACTGCTCCTGCTCGTTCGGAAAGATGGAGCGCCCGCCAAAAAGAAATTCAGTGCGTAACAGGCCAATACCCTCGGCACCCTGTTCACCCGCAGCACGTGCGCTTTCCAAATCTCCTACATTGGCGAAGACTTGTACAAAGCGCCCATCAGCAGTAGAAGCCGGCTGCGTGCGCCACAGGGACTCATCCTGTGTGCGGCGAGCAACACGTTCTTCTTGCTGCTGTAGCATATCGGCCCGTAACTGCTGCCCTTGCTCGTCATCCAGTTGGAGATAGAGTAGCCCGCGCGTGCCATCGATAGCTACCTGCTGGCCATTCTGCAAAACACTGAGTAACTGTGGATCGATACCAGCAATTGCCGGAATCTCCAGGGCACGAGCGATGATCGCGGCGTGGGTCGTAGTGCCACCAACGACGGTACAGATGCCAAGGATCATTGTTGGGTCGAGGCTCGCGGTATCTGAAGGTGTGAGATCGTGGGCAACAATCAGCACAGGAGTCGACTCGCCCAGCGACGGTCTAGCCTCTACATTTCTATCGCTCTCAAGGAGACGAACCACGCGAGAGGCGGCATCACGTATATCGGCGGAACGGGCAGCTAGCGTCTCGCTCTCCAGGGCCTCTAGCTCTTGCGCTTGATGTTCTCCCGCTTGCTGTAGGGCAGAGGCGGCGGAGTAGTGCTGCGAAGTGATGAGATCATGAACTTCTGCCAGTAGATCGGGATCCTCTAGCATAAGCTGCTGGGCTTCAAAAATATCGGCTTCGCTGCGTCCAACTGTCTGCGCGACTCGCCCGGTCAGTTCCTGTAACTCGTTTATAGCGGCTTGTAAGGCCTCGCGCAAACGTTGCTCCTCAGCCTCGACCTCACTGGAAGCGATTTTTGCTACCTGCTCCTTTCCAGGAGTATGGCTAAGCGCGCCATAAAGACGTACGGGGCCAATAGCGATACCTGGAGAGACGGCCAACGCTGAAATGGGGCTGGCAAGATGAAGGTGAACGTTTCCATTTCGCATAGCTACTCCTGCTCATCAAAGTTACGGAGTGCAAGATTCGTCAGAGCGTCCAGTGCTTTCTCTGCGTCTTCACCCTCGGCATGCAATACCAGGGTATCTCCCATAACAGCGCCGAGCTTGAGCACACCCACAATGCTTTTCGCATTGGCGGTTTTGTCACCACGCCGGAGCTGGATTTGTGACTGATACTGCGCGGCGGTCTGTACGAGGAGACGAGCGGGACGAGCATGCAAGCCGACTCGATTCGTAATAGTAAGGTTGGTCTCGGTGATTGACACGATTCTAGCCCTTCTGCTAAGCGTCTTGATTATGTACTTTTGGTAAGCTAAATGCGCTGGCGGCAGCCTCGGCTACCTCTTGCAAACTGTTGCCAATAGAGGACTCTACAGCCGCGACCACTGCACCTTCGACAAGGGGTGCCGGACTGATAATCACGCGATGCCTGAAGTCCTGTGCGAATGATTCTACAGCCATCTCGGTCGCCATGACTGCACTGCCCAGGTCGAGTAGCACGAGTATGCCATCCGGTCCATCCACTTCTTGCAGCGCACCGAGGATCTTTTCAACAGAGGTACCAAGTGCACCGTCTGCGGTTCCACCCGCTACAGCGATCGCCACCTTGTCCTGGGCCATCTGCCCGGCCAGTTCAGCAACGCCTTCGGCCAGGCGAGCGCTATGGGATACGATTACTAAGCCAACTGTCATGGCATGAATCCCTTCTTAACAGCGGCACAAATGAGTGTGCCTTCAAAGTCGAATAGAACGAAATGATGTGTGCAACAATTAAGTAACCAGATCACGCCCTATCCACAGGTATCGGCCAACGTTTTGAGTATGAGCCAGCTAGAAGTTGCGCCGGGGTCTTGATGGCCAATACTCCGCTCACCTAAATAGCTGGCACGTCCTTTCGTAGCTAACATAGGAATGGTGCTCTTCATACCACCCTCAGCAGCATTGCTTGTACGTCTCAGCAATTGTGAGAGACCTGAATTCTGGGCCTCCGCCTCTTTTGCTGCAGCCAGAGCAGGAGTGAGTGCATCCACCATGGTTTTCTCGCCCAGTTGGGCTTTGCCACGCACCTTGATGCCCTCCAAAGCGGCTTCCAGCATACTGACTATGTCAGTTTCGTACAATTCATGTTTCCCGGAGGTCGCCATACCAGCACGCAAGAAGGCCGTACCATATAATGGGCCACTTGCTCCACCAACCGTCGAAACCAGGGTGGTTCCGACCGTCTTCAGAATTGAGCCAATATCCATGTTTTCCATCCCTGGCAGTTTATCTGCCACTGCTTTAAAGCCGCGATCCATGTTGGTGCCATGATCAGCATCGCCGACGGGGGAGTCGAGTTGTGTGAGATAATCTCGATTTTCATGGAGGACGTTCGCCAGTTGCTTCAACCAGCGTAGCGTGTCCTCAGTCGTAATTGGCATGGGTTTCCTCCACATTATGTAGGGACGAACCTTGTGTTCGCCTATATTTGGCCGGTCCATAGTACGTATGATACGAGCCACCAGATATCAAAAGGGCTGGGCTCCTTTCTAGCTGGCCCGATCACATTGTACTATGGGCTGCGAGGGTAAGCGCAAGTGTTACCCTACAGGCAAACACAAGGTCATCCCTTACCGTTACACGCCCCAGCGCAGAGCCGGAGTGTGTACTGGAGCGTCCCAGTAGCGGGTCAGTTCATCATCCAGGCGCAGTAGGGTGATGGAACAACCCGCCATTTCAAGGGAGGTAATGTAGCTGCCGATGAGCGAACGGGCAATGGTAATATCCCTGCCACGCAGAATCTTCGCAAGTTCATTGGCAACGACGTACAGTTCGATCAGTGGGGTGCCGCCCATGCCATTGACGAAGGCAAGCACGCGCTCACCTGCTTTCAGGCCAAGATCTTCGATGACCGGGGTTGCGAGCATTTCTGTAATCTCGGATGCAGGGGCGAGTTTGACGCGACGACGACCCGGCTCTCCATGAATACCAATGCCGATCTCCATCTCGTCATCGCCCAGTTCGAAGGTGGGCTTACCAGCAGCCGGAACGGTGCACGATGTGAGCGCCATACCCATACTGCGGCCATGGTTGTTGACCTTGCGTGCCAGTTCAGCCACCTGTGCGAGTGGAGCGCCTGTTTCTGCCAGGCCGCCTACAATCTTCTCCAGCAGCACAGTCACACCGACGCCCCGCCGCCCCGCCGTATAGAGGCTATCTTGCACTGCGACATCATCGTTGGTCACAACACTTTCTACCTCGATATCTTCGGCCTGCGCCAGTTCCGCTGCCATCTCAAAATTCAGTACGTCACCAGTATAGTTCTTGACGACATGCAGCACGCCT
>WNGQ01004444.1_pt1 | contig 26246 bp, 26 predicted proteins | sample 5407661 | NCBI WGS metagenome assembly WNGQ01 (sample SAMN13153382, study PRJNA577476) | soil metagenome | isolation source: 60 cm soil or saprolite under Garry oak tree replicate 2 | place: USA:California | collected 2016-06-15 | reverse complement strand
GAGATCATCTTCAAGGGAATCACCGTGTACGGCGTCATCGGCCGGAAGATGTACGACACGTGGCATCAGATGCGGCGCTATCTCACGGCCGGTCTGCTCGACCCGCGCCCGGTCATCACGCACCAGTTCCCGCTCACCCAGGTCGACGAGGCGCTGGCGGCGATTCGCTCAGGCGACGCGGGCAAGATCATCCTGGAGATCGCATGACGCTCGCAACCCGGCTCGAGGCCGAGCTCGACCAGTTCAAGCGCGACGGCGTGTACAAGCGCCTCAACTACCTGGAATCGCCGCAAGCCGCCAGAGTCAGGATGCAAGGGCGCGGCGAGGTCGTCATTCTCTCGTCCAATAACTACCTGGGCCTCTGTAACGAGGCTGACGTAGTGGCCGCTGGAACGCGCGCACTCGAGCAGTTCGGCGCCGGGACTGGCTCAGTCCGGTTCATCTGCGGCACCTTTACGATCCATCGCGAGCTCGAGGCGGCGCTCGCTCAATTCGTAGGATGTGAGTCCTCACTCACGTACGTCAGCTGCTGGAATGCCAACGAGGGGCTGTGTCCTACGCTGCTGGGCGAGCAGGACATCGTGATCTCGGACCAGTTGAATCACGCCTCCATCATCGACTCGATCCGCCTGGCGAAAGCCATCACCAAGTGCCAGACCGCCGTCTACCAGCACTCTGACATGGCCGATCTCGCCGCCAAGCTCAAGGCGGCGCGAGACGCCCGGCTCAGGCTGATCTTCACGGACGGGGTGTTCTCGATGGAGGGCGACATCGCGAAGCTTCCGGACATCGTGGCGCTGGCGCGCAAGTACGACGCGGTTGTCGCCGTGGACGACTCCCACGCGACTGGCGTGCTCGGCCCGACCGGCCGCGGCACCGCTGAGCATTACGGCATGCTCGGCCAGGTGGACATCATCACCTCCACCCTAGGCAAGGCGTTGGGCGGCGCCGCCGGCGGCTTCACCGCCGGCCCGGCGGCGCTCGCCGACTACCTCATTCAGCGCTCCCGGCCGCAGCTATTCAGCAACGCGTTACCACCCACCGTCGCCGGAAGCGCCCTCGCGGCGGTGCGCTACGCGGAGCGGCACCCGGAGCTCGTTCGGCGCCTGCACGAGAACGCGGGCTACTTCCGCGGCCAGCTGACCGCGCTGGGATTCAAGCCCCTCCCCGGCGAGACGCCCATCGTGCCTGTGATCCTGGGCGAGACTGCTAAGGCGATCCAGATGAGCGACTTGCTGCTCCAGGAGGGGGTCTTCGTCACCGGGTTCGGCTACCCGGTTGTGCCCCAGGGACACGCCCGCGTCCGGTGCCAGCTGTCGGCTGCGCACACGCGGGACGATCTCGACTTCGCCCTCCAGGCGTTCAAGCGTGTAGGGACACGCCTCGGCTTAATCTGACAGCCGTCATTCGGCTTTTATTCGGTATTTCCCGCACACCTGATACCTCGGGCCCGCTGCCCGGGCCTCAAGTACTTTCAAGGCTTAGAGGCTTAAAGCGAAGGGGTATCGCGTTTTCCGACGGAAAACCCTATTTTGGGGGGCATTTTTCCGACCTGGCCTAGATACCGAGGAGCCGGCCCATGCGGGTAGTCACGGTCATTGGGGTGTTGCTGGCGGGCGGCGCGGGGGGGGCGGCGACGCTGAGCGCCCAGCACGCTCACCAGCTCGAGATCGGCGGGTTCGGCAGCTACACCCGCTACGACAAGCTCTTCCTGCTCGACAATCAGGTCGGCGGTGGGGGCCGGATCGGGTTCTTTTTCAACGAGAGCCTCGGGCTGGAGGTGGATGCCAACGTCGCCTATCCGTTCCCGAAGGCGGGCGGGGCGCATACCCAGATGCGCTTCGGCAGCGTGAGCCTCGTCCTCAACTCAGGGGGCCAGAAGAACATCCTGTACCTCATGGGGGGCTACTCCCGGCTCGACATGGGCGTGAATCCACCCTACAACTTCGCGCTGCACGCCGTAAACGCAGGATTGGGCGACCGGATCTTCTTCGGCAGCCGGCTGGCCCTGCGCCTGGAGGCGCGGGGCTACTACTCGCCCAAGAACAACGCGGGGAGCTACGCGATGTTCGGAGGCAAGCCGGTCGTGCACCTGCTCGGCTCCGCCGGCTTGTCCTACTTCATCGGTGGCGGTGGTGGCGGCGGTCCGCGGGTTGTCGCCCCGCCGCCGATCCCGAAGGAGAAGCGCGATTCCATAATCGCGGCGGGCGGCAAGGTGCCCCCCGCCCCGCAGCCGGCGCGTCCGCGGGGCGGCCCACGCTTCGAGGAGCGCGGCAGCGACTGGGCTCACAAGTGGTATTGGGGCGCCCAGGGCGGCCTGTTTGTCTTCAAGACCAACTTCGACAGCTACGCCTTTGAGCCGACGTTCGGCGGGCACTGGCTGATCACCGGTAAGCGGACAGCGCTGTACGTCTCGTACGAGCAGTCGTTCTTCCTCTCGGACCGGCACACGACCATCATCGAGCCCGACGGGACAATCGAGCCGGGAAACGTGGCGTTTCACGACATGCGCCGCATCATGGTGGGCGCCCTCGCCTTCCCGGCGCAGAAGCGGGTCGAGCCGTTCGGCGGCGGCGGGTTCGCAATCATGCAGCTTCTGAATCCGCAGGTCACCTGCTCCAGCTGCCAAACGCTGTCGCAGTTCTCCCAGCTCCAGGACGCAGCCGAAGCGGCGGCGAGCAAGGCGTTTTTCTGGTGGATGGGCGGGATCGATATCAAGCAGGGGCGGCTCGCGCTGTACGGCCATTACATCCTGACCTCATCGGCGCGGGGCTTCCTGCTGGACGGCACCACCCACACGTTCCAGGGCGGGATCCGCTACAGCATGGGGACCGCCAAGGAAGGGGTCACCGAAGGGCACTGAGCAGGCGCAGGAAGTTCTCTCCCAGGATTTTCGCGACGTCGCTGTTCGCGTAGCCGCGCGCCCGCAGGGCCGCGACGAGCAAGGGCAGCGACGTCGCGTCTTTCATGGGGGCGGGCAGGACGCTGATGCCGTCGAAGTCGCTGCCCAGCCCCACGTGGTCGATCCCCATCACCTGGACCGCGTGGTCGATGTGGTCCACGAGCCGCTCGAGCCCGGGCACACCGAGGCTCTCGGCCTGCTCACCCACGAACTTGTCGATCTCGAACGCCGACTCGCCCGGGCGCCCCCGGTAGCGGGCGTGAATCGAGTCGGTCTCGGGCCTCAAGCGACGCCGCAGCTCCTCGTACTGCTCCCGGAAGTGGTCGTCGAGAAACACCGGATAGAAGTTGATGCCCACGACGCCGCCGTTCTTGGCAATGGCGCGCAGCTGTTCATCCGACAGGTTGCGCGGGTGACGGGCAGCACGTCCCAGAAGGTCGAGTCAGAGACATGCGAGACGTCTACCAGCATTCCCAGCTGGTTCATGCGCCGCACGACCCGTTTGCCCAGATCGGTGAGGCCGCCGTGGCGTCGCTCGTCCGTCGCCGAGCCGGCCCAGTCGTTGCCGTTATTCCAGGTGAGCGTCATGTAGCGCACGCCGCGGCGATACAGCGAGTCGAGCCTCTCGAGCGAGTTCTCGATGGCGTGGCCACCCTCCACCCCCATCAGCACGGCGATATGACCCCGCGCCACCGCTCCCCGCACCTCGTCGGCGTCGGTCGCGAGCTCGGCCGCGGGTTGTGTGTCCACCAGGGTCTGCACCGCGTCGATCAACGCCAGCGCCCGCCGGAATGCGGTCCCCGGCCCGTAACGCGCGTCCACCCAGATCGAGAAGAACGCGGCCGAGAGACCGCCTTCCTGCATGCGCGGGATGTCGACGTGGCCGTCCGGCAGCCGCGCCGAAATGTCGGCCTGCATGTCGAGCATCCGTTGCGGGGTGTCGATGTGGCCGTCGAGGATGATCGGTTGCTGGAGCACGAGGAGCAGTCCTAACGGGAGACCCATGGCGAGCCCTTGAGCAGGAACCGCAGCGGCCAGTCGACGGCCCGCGAGATGCCGATGCGTGGTGTTACGATGATGTCGCGTCGCTGCCGTGAAGAACTCCGCACGATGCGAAGCACTCCCCGCTGCAACCACACGCCGTCCAACCGGCCGGTGACGCCGAGCGCGGCGCAGAGCTTCGCGGGTCCAGAGCACAGCTCGCCGTCCGCGAGGCCGCGGCGCCGGCGCCGCATCGTCGCAAGCCCGGCCACGGGCTCGAGCGCGCGGATCAGGACGGCGGCCGGAAAGCCGGGCGCCTCGGTGACGGCGTTGAGGCACCAGTGCATGCCATAAGTGAAGTAGACGTACGCAGTGCCGGGGGGCCCGAACAGGCTGGCGTTGCGCCGCGTGCGCCGGGCCTGGTAGCCGTGGCAGGCGGGGTCGTCGGGACCGATGTACGCCTCGGTCTCGACGATGCGGCCCGCCACGCGCCGGCCGTTGACGTCACTCAGCAGGATGTGGCCCAAAAGCCTACGCGCGACCTCGGGTGTCGGTCGCGCGTAGAACGCCGGCGGGAGCGCCGCACTGCTCACGCGCCGCCGGTGAGTCCGCGCTTCACCTTCGACCGGAAGGATTCGCCCCCGTCGTCTGACTGTTCGGGTGGCGGCTCCGGGGCGGGCGAGGGCGCCGAGCGGGGGGCGGGCGCGGGGGTGGGGGGCGCAGCATACGGCGACGCGGCCCGCTCCGCCTCACTGCGCTCCTCTCCCGCCGACCGCCCTCGACCCTCCTCGCTCCCCCCGCTCCCGCTCCGGCCCTGGCCTCCCCGGCCTCCCCGGCCGCCTCGGCGGCCGCGACCGCCCCCCTCGCCGCGCTCGCGGTCGCCGCGACTCGTCGGGTCGTCGCCTCGCGGACCACCCCCACTCCCACCCCCTCCCCCTCCCCGACGACCACGCCCACCGCGGCCACGACCACCCCGCTCGCGCCGATTCTCCTCAATGGGAGCCTTGGGCGGGGCCTCCGCGCCCGCAGGCTCGTTGGCGAGCGGGCGAGCCGGGATGAGCTCGATGCGCGGCTTGAAGTTCGGATCCACCTCTACGACCCCGATCTTCGGAATCTCCGGCGGCGCGACCCGAGGCCCCCGCGAGCCACGCCGGAACCGGGCACTGCGCGACGGCACGGCGCCTCTTGACGGCGTGGGGGACACCGGCCGCAGTGGGGGCGGGGCAGAGGACGCCGGCATGGGCGGATCGTTCGCCTCGTCCAGGTCCGCTACGCCGACCGGCTCGGGGGCGGGTGGGGTGAGCGAGGCAGGGGGCGGTGGCGTCTCCTCGCGGAGCTTCACTGCATACACGCCGTCGTCCTCCTTCGAGAGGTCGATGATCTCGGCGTCATGTGCCTGGCGCAGCAGCTTGGGGAAGCGCTCCGCGTCGAGCGGCTCGGCGTCGGTGCCGTTGAGCTCGATCATAGTGTCACGCAGCTGGTCCGCGCTCACCGGCTTGTCGCTCCCGCCGAGCCTGGACAGCGCCTGTTTGAGCAGGCCGAACGCGTCGCCGAGCGAGAACCCTCCGGCACGCCGGCTACGGCCCTCTTCATGCCGGCGGCGCGGTCCGCGGGGCCGATCCTCGCGCTCGCGCGGCGCTGGGGCACCGGCGATCGCAGGCTGCGCTGCGGCGCCGGGCACGCCCGGCCCGAGCGCGATCTCGTACTGGCCGTTGTCGAGCTTGGTGAGGTTGATCAGGCCCTTGTGCGCCGCCTCGACCACGAACTTCGAGAAGCGCGAGAACCCGACGTCCTTCTCGTTGAAGGTCGGGTCGATCTCCTGCATCACCTGCTTGAGGCGGTCGGAGCGCATGACGTCGTTGTGTGCCGTCATCTGCTTCACAGCCTCGACCACGAGCTCCCACGGATCGTGGCGCTCGTGCGTGACGTCGGACTCTTTGGTGAGCCCGGCCAGCTCGTTGTAGGAGTAGTACTCGTCGCAGTTCTGAATCAAGAGATCGCTCGACGACTCGCGAATCCCCACGCCGATCACGTACTTCCCGTACTCCTTGAGCTTCAGCACCAGGGAGGAGAAGTCGGAGTCACCCGAGAGCAGGATGAAGCTGCCGATTTCGGGGCGCGTGAAGACGAGCTCCAGGGCGTCGATCGCGAGCCGGATGTCGGTCGCGTTCTTCTTGTTCGAGCCGTAGGCCGGAGCGAAGATAAGGTCGATCGACGACTCAGAGAGGGGGACGATGTACTGCGGGTAGCGTCGCCAATCGGCGTAGGCGCGCTGCACGGCCACTTTCCCGCGGATGATCTCTGATTGGAGGAGCCGCTTCAGCTCCGTCTGGAGATCCGAGCGGATCCCCATCGTCACGTTGTCGAAGTCGATCAGCAGCGCCGCGTTGGGCGCGTGGGCGGGTGGTTCCTTGTGCTGCCGTGCGAGATGGGCATGCGGCTGTTGCATCATGTGGTTGTGCTCAGTTCCAGGCCGACGACCTGCGCGAGCTCCCGTCGCTTCACCTTCCCGCTCCCGGTCAGCGGGAAGGCGTCGAAGAAGCGCACCAGGTCGGGCACTTTGTAGTCGGCGACGGTCTCACGGCAGAACTCCTTGAGCTCGTCGCCCGTCAGGATAGATCCCTCCGTGCCCACGACGCAGGCGCAGATCAGCTCCCCGAACGTCTCGTTGGGGATGCCGACGACGCAGGCGTCGCTCACGGCAGGGTGCGTCCGGAGGAGGTCCTCCAGCTCGCGTGGATACACCTTGTAGCCGCCGCGCATGATCAGCTCGTTGCGGCGGCCCACGATCTGGACGTAGCCGTCCTCGTCTACGATGGCGAGGTCGCCCGTCAGAAAGTATCCCTCGGGGGTCAGGGATCGCGCGGTCTCGCCGGGCATCCGGTCGTAGCCCAGCATGACATTCGGCCCTTTCACCGCCAGCTCGCCGACCGCCTCGGGACCGTGCAGCGCGCCGGATTTCAGGTCCACGACGCGCACCTCTACCCCCGCGATCGGCCGACCCACCGTCTGCGTCCGCCGCTCGGGGAGATCCGCGAAGCGGGTGATCGTCACCGTGGGCCCGGTTTCCGTGAGCCCGTAGGCGATCTGGACGTCGCACCACTGCCGGATCCGGCCGGCCAGCTCCGGGGAGACCGGGCTCCCCGCAACCAGTCCCGAGCGGCAGGTGGTCGGAGGCTGCCGCTCGAACGAGGGATCGCGCATCAGCAGCTCGAACATCGTGGGCACGCCGTGGACCACGCTGAGTCGCTCGCGCCGGATGAGGTCCAGCGCACCGGACGCATCGAAGCGCTCCTGGAGCACGAGCGTCGCGCCCGCCGTGATCGTGACGGCGACGACGTGCACGCCAAAGATCGTGAACAGCGGCACGCCACCGAGCACCCGATCGGCGCCGGTGTGCTCGAGCGCTTGGCCCGTGGCGCGCGCCGTCATCACGATGCTGCGATGCGACAGCGCCACGCCCTTGGGCTTCCCCATCGTGCCCGAAGTGTAGAGAATCGCGAGCGGCTGGGTGGCATCGGCCGCTGCCGGTGGGGTCCGCGCGTGCGGCTTCGAGACCAGATCCGCGTAGGCGTACACCCGGTCGTCGAGCCAGCGCTCGGCGGCGCCGACGGTGATCAGCGCCCGCAGCTCCGGTAGGTCGGGAAGCAGCTCGTGAAACAGCTCCAGGTAATCAGCCCCCTCGTACGCCTCGGCCACGACTCCAGCGCGCACGTCGGCGTGGCGCAACTGATACTTGAGCTCGTGGACGCTGAGCGAGGGGTCGAGCGGCACCAGCACGGCACCGCGATACGCCGCGGCCAAGAAGGCAACTACCCACTCCGGCCAGTTCGGGAGGTCGACGGCCAACCGATCGCCCAGCTGGACACCCAGCCCGCCGAACGCGTCGGCGAGCGCCAACGCGTCCCGCTGCACCTGCGCGTAGCTCATCCGGCGTGACCCGAATACCAGGAACTCCCGGTCAGGATGCGCCTCCGCATGCTCGGCGAAGAGCGCCGCCAGATGATCTGTCGCCACGTCTACCACATCCCCCACAACGTTCAGAGTCTTTGAAAATAAACAACTTGCGGCGCCTTGGCTACAGTGCGCCGGTGCTCCAGCCTTGACGGCACGAGCGGTTTGTATCACTGTACTATAACAACAATACAGACAAACAGCCCGTGTTCGAGCATCTCGATCCCCGCAGCCCCACGCCGCTGTACGCTCAAATAGCGAATCGCTGCAGAGTCGCCATCGCGGCGGGCGAGTTACGCTCCGGCGCGGCCCTGCCCTCCGTGCGACACCTCGCGGCGCAGCTGCGCGTGAACCCCGCCACGGTGGTTCAGGCCTACCGCGACCTGGAGGCCGACGGGTTCGTCGAGATGCGGCAGGGCGCCGGGACGTTCGTGCGCGAGGTGCCGCCGGAAGGCCGGGCGCGCGAGCGCGCCCGGCAGGCCACCAGCCTCGTCCGCCAGATGCTGGGCGAAGCCGGACGCCTCGGCGTGTCGCTGCATGAGCTGCAAGCGGCGATCGCGGAGGAGATTGGAGTGGGAACGTCATGAGCAACGCCATCGAGATCCAGCAGCTGCATTACCGCGCCGGGAGGACGTTCGAAATCAAGCATCTGGACCTGAGCGTCCCCGCGGGGGCGATCTACGGCTTCCTCGGTCCCAACGGCTCCGGCAAGACTACTACGATCCGCCTCGCCTTGGGACTGCTCCGCCCACTCGCCGGCCGCATTACGGTGCTGGGCGACGCCATCCCCGAGAACGCGCCGCGCGTGCTCGCACGCGTGGGGTTCGTGCCCGAGCAGCCGCATCTCGATCCCGTCCTCACCGTCCGCGAGACCCTCGCGTTTCAGGCGGCGTTCTATCCGACATGGGATTGGCCGTGGGCCGAGCGGCTGCTGCGCCAGTTCGAGCTGCAGGAGCGGCAACCATTCGGCCGCCTATCCAAAGGTCAAAAAGGGAAGTTGATGATGCTGCTCGCGCTGGCGCAGCGGCCGGAGCTGCTGCTGCTCGACGAGCCGACCGACGGACTCGACCCGGTGGTGCGGCGGGACGTGCTGTCGGCATTGCTCGACTACGTCTCGCAGCGCCGGGCGACGGTGTTCATCTCCAGTCATCTCGTCCACGAGCTCGAGCGGTTCTGCGATTGGATCGGCGTCATGGACAACGGCCGCCTCATCACCGAGGTGCCGATGGAGCGCTTCAAGAACGGGCTCAAGCGGCTGCGCGTCACGGGCGCACCCCCGACGGCCGCCGCTGCGCCGTTCATCATCCTCGCCCGCGAGCACGCCAACGACGGGGCAGAAACGTGGGTGGTGCGCGATTGGGAGCCGGAAATGGCGGCGTATTTCGCAACGATCGGCGCCGCGCTGAACGACGTGATCGACCTGGATCTTGAGGAAGGGTTTGTGGAGCTGCTGCGAACCTTCCGAGGCCCGCGCAGTTAGGAGGCGCTTGATGTTCCGCGTAATGCTGTACAGTCAATGGAAGTGGAGCCGGCTGATCGTCGCGCTCGGTAGCATAGCTGCGTTCGCTCTGCCGATAGTCTCCGTACAGGGCGCGGCGCGCGCCGATTCGAACCCGTTGCGGGCGGGTGAGCTACTGCAGGCCGTGCAGGCTTGGGGGACGCTCTATCCCGTGCTCGCCGCCGCGCTCGGACTGCTCGTCGCGATCGCCACCTGGGCACCCGATCATCGCGGGCGCCACGTGCACGCGCTGTCCCTGCCGCTGCCTCGCTGGCGCTATGTCTTGCTCCGGTTCGGTGCCGGGGGGACACTGCTCGCCGCACCCGCCATCGCGGTGGCGGCGGGAGCGCTGCTTGCCACCTGGAGCGCCACGATCCCTGCAGGGCTGCAGGGATACCCCGTAGCGCTGGCCATCCGCTTCGCGCTCGCCGTCCTCGTGGCCTACGGCCTGTTCTTCGCGGTCTCCGCGGGCACGGCCCGCACCGCCGGGATCATCCTCGCGCTCATCGGAACTGTAATTCTCGTGCAGATCATTGCCGGGGTCGCGAATATCGATCTCGATCTGTTCGGCAAGCTGCAAATCGCGGTCCTCAACTGGCCCGGGCCGCTCGCGATCTTCACCGGCCGCTGGATGCTGATCGATGTGTAGTGGGACGCCGAAGAACCATCGAGTGCAGGGCCGGGACGATTCCCACGCTAAAGCGTGGGCTCGGCGAAGCATTGTGCTGAAGCACACTGCGCTTCAGCGTTGTGCCGTGCCGAGCCCATCCTTCAGGATGGGAAACCGCGACGTGCAACCCGTCCTTTCAGCACTCTGGTTTTTCTCTGCGCGCCAGTGTCTCCTCACAATGGTGATCGCCCTGGCAGCCGGAAGGGTTGCAGGCCAGAGCGTCGAGCGGCTCCAGGCCCGCGCAGATAGCCTGCTACGTGAGTGGCGTCGAGCCAACGCGCTGGCGGACATGGTCGACAGCCTCAACCACGCGCGGACGGCGGGGGGCACGGACACGATCAGCGTGGGCGCGCTGCGGATCGTCACGAACCCGTCCCCTGCGCGGCTGCGGGAGGCCGCGGCACGCGCCTGGCCGGTCATCGACAGCCTGTACGGCACCGAGGCCCGGCAGCTCGAACAGCGCCCCTATTTCATCGCTCCGTACGACCCCGACACCACCAGCCCGAAGCCGACGCTGCGCGGCGCGATCCAAGTGCCTTGGGACAAGGATGTCGCGTCGCTGGCCACGATGCTCCTGACCACCGTGCCGATCGGCCGGCCCGACGCAGCGCTGCAGAACTGGCTGGGGGGGCCGGTGCTTCCGATCATTCATCCCGAGCCGGCCCACGCCGCGGTCTATGTGCAGCTCGTGACCGCTCCCTCCCAGGCAGCCCGAAGCTGTTTCGTCGGCGTGATCAGCGACTGCCGCAACGCGCTCGCGTTGGGTGAGTCGCCCGACCCGCTGCAACAGTGGTATCCGAGCGCCGGCGAGCGACGAGCCTTGGTGTTGAGATCCTTCGCGGAGTACTTCGGCTATGCCGATCACGGCGTGCGCAAGCCGACGCTGCAGCTGTGCAGAGCGGGCAGCGATTCAGCGTGCACCGAGCTGCTGCGATCGCTGCCCCCGGGAGCCCTGCCACGACCGCTGACCTACGACGCCCGCGCCGCATTGGTGCAGATCGCGTTGCGGCTCGGGGGCCGAAAGGCATATCACCGCCTGGTCGCGACACCGGGTGCACCGATCGCCGACCGGCTTGCCGGCGCCGCTGGCGTGAGCGTCGATAGCCTCGTTGCGCAGTGGCGATCGGAGATCCTCGCCGCCCGACCGACGCCCGTCACCCTTCCGCCGTGGGGTCCCTGGGCTGCGCTCGGATGGACGGCCGTCTTCGCGGTGTGCGCCCTTCGGAGCTCGCGATGGCGCGTGAGCTGAGGTGGTGGCTGGCGGCGGCGTTGCTCGCCTGCGGCGCCGTTGCGGTTGCGTATCTTCCGCCGCGCGGTGCAGCGCGGGAGGCCAGGTGGCGCGACGAGCCGTTCCGACAGACGCCGGCACGCTTGCGCGCGCAAGCGCTCGCCGCCCAGTGGCGTACGGCCAACCTGTCGCTGCGGCTCCCGGAGTATCGCAGGCGGCTCCAGCCGGAATTGCTGCGACGGCGCGAGCGAGACGACCCGGGTCCGGCGCTGCTCGTCGAGGCACCCGACTCCCTGGCGACGTTCGTCCGCGAAAGGCTGAGAGCGGCCCTGGATACTGTCTCACGTCAGTTGGGGCTCGGCGTGACTAAAGTCTCGGTGGGTCTGATTGTTGACCTGCGGCGCAGCGTTTCCACGAACGCCGCCGAAACGCCGAGCCAGGACTTTGAGTCGCCCGCCTACCTGTTTCCCGATTCGAGCGATCGGACGACATGCGTGGCGCTGATCCCGGCCTGGCGTTGGACAGGGACGCTCGCGGTCGAGCCGCCGGTGCGAAACCAGCGAGTCGAAGACATGCTCCGGACCGCCCTTGGGGCCTGCGCCTTCTACGCGGCCTACGGGACACCAAGCAGGGGCATACGGCACTGGTTGGCCAAGCGGGGCTACGATCTGGCCCGCGCCCCCTTCTGGGACCGCGAGCGGCCTGAGCGACCTCAGGACTCTTTCGTGATGTACCAGGACGGGACACGCTGGTGGTGGAGGAGTGTCTACCAGTTTCCGGTCACCGCCATCGGCTGCCTGGCCGGCCGCGCCACGAGTTGCCGGGCCGCGGTGCTATCCGGGGCCGAGGAAGCGAGCGGAGACTCCCTGCCCCGATTCCTCGAGAGCGATCCCAGATGGTGGTGGCGCGGGCAACGCGTCCTCTACAGCGATCGCTATCTGGCGGACGTGGTGCGGGAGGTGGGCCACGATCGGTTCCTGCGGTTCTGGAATTCGCCGGAGCCGGTCGACACGGCCCTCGCGACCGCGCTCAAGACGCCGGTCGGCGAGTGGACCGAGCGCTGGCAACGCCGCTTCGTGCCGCGGCTCCCGCTCGGGCCGGCGGCACCGCTCAGCGCGACCGTGCTCGGACTGCTGCTGGGCGGGGGAGCCGTGATGGTGATCGCGCTCGGCGCGACCCGCCGTCAAGTCGGATGAACGCTCGGCTGACGGTCATTGCGTTCGCGGCCGCGTTGCTCGTGGCGTCGCCCGCCCGCGCGCAGGGGGACCGGTGGGAGCGGCAGGTGCACCGGCAACTCGAGCGCGCCACGGCGTCGCTCGGTGCGAAGGGAGCCGTGCGGCCCCTCGGGTCACGGGTCGGCGAGCTCGACACCGACGAGTCGGAGTCGTTCACAGTGACGCTCCAGGCGGGAGTCTCCTACATCGTGGTGGGCACCTGCGACGAGGACTGTGAGCGACTGAGTCTCGTATTGTCCGACCTCTCGAGCCACGACCTGGCGGCCGACCGCGCGAGCGAAAACGCACCGGTGGTTAGGCTGGTGCCCCACCAGACGGCGTCCTACCGGGTGAAGGTCGTGATGGAGAGTTGCCGCATGAATCCCTGTCGCTTCGGCGTCGCGCTGATCACTCCCCCAGCACCTTGATGATCACCCGCTTCTTGCGCTGGCCGTCCCACTCGCCGTAGAACACCCGCTGCCAGGGGCCCAAATCGAGCTTCGCACCGGTGATCGGCACGATCACTTCGTGACCGATCGTGAGGCTGCGGAGGTGGGCCGCGGCATTGTCCTCGCCGGTCTCATTGTGCCGGTAGCGCGCTGGGTCCCACGGGGCGACGGTCTCCTCGAGCCACTTCAGGATGTCCGCCCACAGCCCCGACTCGTGGTCGTTCACGAACACGGAGGCGGTGATGTGCATCGCGCTCACGAGGACGAAGCCCTCCTGGACGCCGCTCGCGCGGACCTGCTCCGCAACCTCGTCGGTGACGTCGATGATCTCCTGGCGGCGCTTGGTGGAGAACCAGAGATAGTGCGTGTGGGACTTCATCCCGGCACCTCCTTTCCCCAGTGCGGAGTGCGGAATGCGGAGTGCGGAATGTAAGAGCGAGGTCGAATCGTGAGATCCCGCTTCGACGCCGCCCCATCAACTCCGCACTCCCCACACCGCACTCCGCACTCGCTCTCCTGTGTCGATTTGTCACACGCGAGCCGACCGCCTAGATTGCGCCGTCAAATATGGCACTCCCGTTCCGCCAGCGGATCTTCCTCATCCTCGGGGCGCTCACCGCCGTGCCGACAGCGCTCGCTGTGGTGGGGTGGGCGCTGGCGGTGCGCACGGTGGGCCCGTCGGCCGGAGCGCGCGTGGCGCTGGAGGAAGACGCCGCCTCGGCACGCCAGATGATCGAGCAGATCGACACGACCCGCCTCACCTCCCGCCAGCGCGTCGTGCTGCGGCAGCATCTCGAGCAGCTGTCGAACTCGGTGAGTCTCGCGCGCCGCGCCGAAACGTACCTGCGTTATTACGCCGGCAGCTTCGCGGCGGTGGTGATCGTGTTCGGCTCGCTCGCTCTGGTCTCGGCGATCCGCCTGGCCGGGCATCTCTCGCGCCAGCTGTCGCGGCCGATCGACGAGCTGGTCGGCTGGACTCGACTGGTCCGCCGGCGCATGCCGCTCCCCGCGGGACCGCCCAGCCACGGCGCGCCCGAGTTCGAGGCGCTGCGCCAGGCGTTGCGCGAGCTCGTGACCGCGCTCGATCAGGCGCGCGAGAAGGAGCTCGAGGCCGAGCGGCTGCGCGCCTTCCGGGAGGTGGCCCGTCGCGTGGCGCACGAGATCAAGAATCCGCTGACCGCGATGCGCATCGGGGTGGATCAACTGCGGCGGACCGGCGCTCAGCCGGACAGCCGGACCGCGACGGCCGTGGAAGTGCTGGCGTCAGAGACCGAGCGGCTCGACCGGCTCGCCAAGGAGTTCGCCGAGTTCGGACGGCTGCCGGAGGGCCCGAAGAGTGAAGTCGATCTGGTCGATCTGCTGGTGGACCTGGCGAAGAGCGCCGTGCCACCCGCGGTCGAGGTAACGGTCCGCGCCAACGGCGGACCGTGCACCTTGCTGGGCCAATACGACCCGTTGCGGCGCGCGTTCGCGAACCTGCTCCGCAACGCCGCTGAGGCGATGGGGGGCCACGGCCCGATCGAGGTCGGCGTGGCGAAGGACGGCCAGGGCGTGCTCGTGACCATCGCCGACCACGGGCCGGGCATTCCGGAAGAGCAGCGGCAGCGCGTGTTCGAGCCGTACTTCACGACCAAGCAGGACGGGACCGGCCTGGGCCTCGCGCTGGTGCGGCAGACGATCGAGGCCCACCACGGCACGATCCGGGTGTCGGAGACGGCGGGCGGCGGCGCCACGTTCTGCATCGTGCTCTCGACCTCGTGAGCCCACGCATCCTGTTGGTCGACGACGAGACCAACATCCGCAAGATGGTGGGGGCGTTGCTGCAATCGGAGGGCTTCGAGACTGCCGAGGCGGCGAACGGGACCGCCGCCATCGCGGCGGTCGAGCGCGAAGCACCGGACGCGGTGCTGCTCGATCTCATGATGCCGGGCGGGCCCGACGGGCTCCAGACGCTCGAGCAGCTCAGGCGCACCGCGCCCGACCTCCCCGTGGTGATGATGAGCGGCAAGGCGAACCTCACCGACGCGGTGCGCGCCACCAAACTCGGCGCCTTCCAGTTCCTCGAGAAGCCGCTCACGCCCGAAGGCCTGCTCACGACGCTGCGCGCGGCGCTGGAGCTGTCCCGCACGCTCGCCGAGAACCGGCGGCTGCATGAGGCGCTGGGCCACGCGGACCCGCTCGTGGGGGTGAGCCCGGCCATGGAGGAGGTGCGCGCCCTGATCGCGCGCGTCGCGCCGACGGAGGCGCGCGTGCTGATCACCGGCGAGTCGGGAACCGGCAAGGAGCTCGTCGCCTCCGCGATCCATCGCCAGAGCGGCCGCGCAGCGAAGCGGTTCGTGTGCGTGAACAGCGCCGCCATCCCGAAGGATCTCGTCGAGTCGGAGATGTTCGGCCACGAGCGGGGCGCGTTCACCGGCGCCACCGAGCGGCGCGTGGGCCGCTTCGAGCTCGCGGATAGCGGCACGCTGTTTCTCGACGAGGTCGGCGACCTGAGCCTGGAGGCGCAGGCCAAGCTGCTGCGGGTGCTCGAAACCAGCGTGATCGAGCGGCTCGGTGGCGAGCGGCCGCTCACCGTGGACGTCCGGGTCATCGCGGCGACGAACAAAGACCTGACCAAGGCCGCGCAACAGGGCCAGTTCCGCGAGGACCTGTTGTTCCGGCTCAACGTGCTGCCCGTGCACATCCCGCCGCTGCGGGAGCGGCCGGAGGACGTTCCGCCGCTGGTGCAACACTTCGCCGCCCGCCAATCCGCCCGCCTCGGCCGGGTCGTGCGACTCGACGCGGGGGCCGTGCAGTTGCTCGCCGCGTACCGCTGGCCCGGCAACGTGCGCGAGCTCGCCAACCTGGTGGAGCGTCTCGCGATCCTGGCGACGGGGACGACCATCGCCGCGGACGACGTGGCGCGCGTCGTCCCGCAGGACGGCACGCCGCCGCCCCCGGCGGGAGACTGGGCGGACGTGGCGCTCGCCGAGGCGCTCGACGGCTTCGAGCGCACGCTGATCGCGCGCGCCCTCTCCGCCGCGCGCGGCAACGTGGCGGAGGCTGCCCGCCGGCTGGCGACCGATCGCGCCAACCTGTACCGGCGGATGCGCCGGCTCGGCCTCGAGCCGCCCCGCAACGTGGCGGGATGACACGTTTCCCACCCTCGCGGCCCTCCCGCCAAGCACGACGGTGCGGGGCCGGGGGCGGCACGGGCCATGCACGTGCTGCTCGCGCCCCCAATCGAGGCCCCGCATGCGCGTGAGCGTCCCGTTCCTCTTCTGCCTCCTCGTCCCGTCGGTGGCCACCGCCCAGGACACAGCGATCGTGATCAACCCCGAGAGCGTGAGCGTCGCGCCCCAGCCCGGGGACCTGCCGCGCCTCGTCGCGGACGAAGCGATCCGCTTCTACAACGCCACGACCACCACGCGGCTGGTGGGACGCTCGCGGCTGCCGCGGGGCAACGAGTGGCGCGGCGACGTGGCGGTGCGCAACGGCGCCGTCGCGGTGGGCGGCCGTATCCAAGGCAGCCTGCTCGTCATCAACGGAGACGCCAGCATCGACTCGGGCGCCACCATTTCCGGAGACCTGATCGTGATCGGCGGCACCGTGACCCGGGCCCCCGGCGCGGCCGTCGCGGGCGAAGTCCGCGTGTACGCCGCGCCCCTCGGCTACCGCACGCAGGGCGATGAGATCGCGCTCGCGCGAGTGAGCCCGCGCCGCTGGCTCCGCAGCCTGGGCGTCGAAAAGTCGTGGGGCACCGCCGATTCACGCTCCTCGCTCACTCTCGCCACTGCGGGAACCTTCAACCGGGTCGAAGGACTGCCGGTGGTGTTCGGCCCGATGTTCGACTGGAAGCTGCAACAGAACCTGCGGTTCCGGCTCGACGCCCTGGGGGTGTTCCGAACGGCGGGGGATCTGACGGACCGGCGCAGCGACCTGGGCTACATGCTGCGCACGGAGCTGCGCTCGGGTGAAGTCCCCGCCTACGGCGCTGAGTTTCGCGCGTATGATGTGGTCCTGCCGGTCGAAGACTGGGGGTTGCACAGCGCCGAGATCGGCTGGGCCGCATTCCTGTTCCAGCGCGACTACCGCGACTACTACCTGAGCAAGGGGATCGCGGGCCGCCTCTTCGTCCAGCCGGCGCGGCTGCTCCACTTCACCATCGAACTGCGGCGTGACTGGCAGACGAGCGTGGCGGCGCGGTCGACTGGGGTGGGTTCGGCATCTACGTGGCGAAGGCCGTGACCGCGGGCGAGCCCCTGCGATTCACGCTGCGACTCGACCATCGCTTCTGAGGTGAGGGCGGGGTTTCGTCTCCTCGCCCTGCTCGCGTGCGCGGCCCGATACCGACGGACGGCTCCTATCAGTTCACGCGCGCGTTCTTCGACCTGCGCCGCTACACCCGCGTCAGCCCGTCAGGACGCGTGAACCTCCGCCTGCTCGCCGGCGGCTGGTTGGGCGGCGACCCTCTGCCACTGCAGCGACGCCTCTCGATCGGTGGCGCCGACCCGCTCGCGGGCTACGGCTTCCGCCGCAGCGCGTGCAACCGCGATATCATCGACGCGGCGTTCGCGCGCACGCTCGTCGCGGCCTGCGACCGTGTGATCCTCGTGCAGGCCGAGTATCGGGGTCACATTTCGCTCCACTGGGCGTACAACTCGTCGCGGCCGGAGGACGAGGAGTCGAAATCGCTGCTCACGCTGCGTGGGCCCGATCTCGTGGTGCTGGGCGATGCCGGCCAGGCATGGCTGGTGGGCAACGGGCCGGGCCGGGTGCCGAGCGGTCGACTGGGGTGGGTTCGGCATCTACGTGGCGAAGGCCGTGACCGCGGGCGAGCCCCTGCGATTCACGCTGCGACTCGACCATCGCTTCTGAGGTGAGGGCGGGGTTTCGTCTCCTCGCCCTGCTCGCGTGCGCGGCCGCCGTCCCCCCTCTCCCGGCGAGCGCGCAACAGCCCGCATTGACGGTGATCCTCCAGAGCGGGGAGCCCCGCGTCCAGGCGACCGGGCTGCTCGCCGACGGAAAGTTCGTGGGACTCATGCGATCGGGGTTTCCGCTGCGGCTGCATTATCGCCTCGAGCTGTGGCGGGCGCGCTCGGGCTGGTTCGATCAGTTCGTGAGCGACTGGTCGTGGGATGCCGTAGCGCGCCACGACCCGCTCGCGGACGACTTCGTCCTGGTCCGGACGGGTGGAGCCGTAACGCGCTACGCGACCGGCGACAGCCTCGAGCGAGCGCTCGAGATCCCCTACCGTGTCCGACTCGCGCCGAAAACAGCCGGCAAGTTCTACTTCCTGTGCCGCCTCGACGTTACGACACTCAATGACACGGACCTGGAGGAGCTGACGCGCTGGCTCAAAGGCGACGTCAGCCCCGCGGTCTCGGGCGAAGGCAACGTGGGCGGCGCGCTGGTGCGCGGCGCACAGCGGATTCTCGTGCGGATCGCGGGCCTGCCACGCCTGACCCTCGAGGCACGGTCGGAGACGGTCACCCGGACGCAGTAGGGGGCCCCTACAGCGCCTCGAGGGTCGCGAGCACCTCGCCGCCGTAAAACAGCCGGATGTACTTGGACTGGATCGACGTCAGCCGGCGCACCGCCCAGGCGAGATGCACGAAGTGGGGCTCGAACGGCGGCCGCAGCGGATGCATCCCGGCCTCCTCGGGCAGCAGGTTCCCCTTCCGGGTGTTGCACGTGCTGCACGCCGTCAACACGTTGGTCCACGCGTTCGTGCCCCCCCGCGACAGCGGTACCAGGTGATCCCGCGTCAAGCACTCCCGGTGCCGCAGCTCCTGCTGGCTGCGCCCGCAGAATTGGCAGCGGTAGTTGTCGCGGGCGAAGAGGAACGTGTTGGTGACCTGGCGGCGGAAGCGGCGTGGGACGTGGACGAACTTCACGAGACGGATGACCGCTGGCCGGGGGATCTGCAGCCGCTCGCTGCGCACCACGGAGCCGTCGGCCTCCACGATCTCCGCCTTGCGGTCAATCACCAGGCGCAGCGCCCGCCGCACGGGTACCATGGTCAGGGGCTCAAACGAGGCGTTCAGCGCGAGGCAGCGCACCGCATCTCTCCGGGCGAAAAAGCGGCCGTCTCGCCCGTACACCGAGCGGGACGGCTCCGTATGCTACACACCCGCCTAACGCACGGCAAGAGCTAGCTTTATGCCCCCCCGCCCGGAGCGAATAGCTTGCGTAGCTCCTCCAGCTGATCTTCCACGGACTTACGCGACGCCCCGCCGGGGGTGGCGCGCCCCTCCACGCTGTCCTCCCAGGTGCCTAGCTGCGTCAGTGCCGCGCCGAGGGCGGGGTGGATGCTTGCCGCTACGGCCTGCGGCACCTGGTCGAGCGGCACCCCCGCGCGCTCGGCCTCCCGGACCAGCTTGCCCACGAGGCGGTGGCTCTCGCGGAACGGCACACCGGCCTCGACCAGGAGGTCGGCCATGTCGGTGGCGCGGAGCGACGCGTCGAGCGCGGCCTGCATGCGCTGCCGGTCGACGCTCAGCGAGGCGACGGCGCCCGTCACGGCCGGAAGCACCACCGCGAGGGTGTCGCAGGCGTCGAACAGCAACGCCTTGTCCTCTTGCAGGTCCTTCGAGTAGCCCGCGGGAATGCCCTTGAGGGTCGCGAGCAGCGCCACGAGGTCGCCGAGCAGCCGGGCCGACTTGGCCCGCGCGAGCTCGAAGACGTCGGGATTGCGCTTCTGCGGCATCAGGCTCGAGCCGGTGCTGAAGTCGTCGGCCAGCCGCACGAAGCCGTACTCCGAGCTCGCGTATTGGACCAGCTCCGCGCCGAGCCGCGAGAGGTGGGTGCCCACCAGGGCGATGTGGAACAGCACCTCGGCGACGAAGTCGCGGTCGCCGGTGGCGTCCAGCGCGTTCGCGGAGAGCGACCGGAACCCGAGTGCTTCCTTGAGGAGCACCCGGTCGACGGGAAAGCCCGAGCCCGCGAGCGCGCCGGAGCCGAGCGGCAGCTCCGCCACGCGGCGTCGCGCGTCGGCGAGCCGCTGGCGATCTCGCACGAGCGGCCACGCATGGGCGAGCAGGACGTAGGCCCAGCGCACGGGCTGCGCCCGCTGGCCATGGGTGTAACCGGGGAGGATCTGGTCGATCCCTTCCCGGGCGCGCGCGACGAGCGTACGGCCCAGCGTCGCCAAGTCGGCGTCGAGCTGGTCGATCGCGTCGAGCGTCCAGAGACGCAGGTCGGTCGCGACCTGATCGTTGCGGGAACGGCCGGTGTGCAGCTTCCCGGCCGCGGCGCCGACTTCCTCGTACAACAGCCGCTCCACCAGGGTATGCACGTCTTCATCCGGTGCGCCCAGCGCCGCGCCGTCCGCCAGCCGCTCGGCCACACGGTCCAAGCCGTCCAGGAGCTGGGACTCTTCGGCCGGCGTCAGCACACCGACCCGCCCCAGCGCGTGCACCCACGCCTTGCTGGCGGTCACGTCCTGCGGCCACAACCGGTGGTCCACCGGCAGGCTGCGGTTCAAGGTGTCGAGCGCCTCGCTCGGGCCCAGGCTGAAGCGACCGCCCCACATCTGGTGCGGGGCGGGGGGATGTGCCTCGGTGGGGGGGCGGGTCATCAGTCGGCCGCCGCGCCGACGTCTTGGTCCCGACGAACCGCGTCGAGGCCGGCCCCGATCTTGATCGCGAGGCCGTAGAGATGAATGAATCCCTCGGCGTCCTTCTGGTCGTACACGTTGTCCTTGCCGAACGTGGCGTAGGACGGCTGGTACAGCGCGTACGGGCTGTCCCGACCGGCCACGATGACGCTCCCCTTGTACAGCTTGAGCCGCACCGTCCCGGTGACGCGCTTCTGGGTGCTGGTCACGAGTGCGTCGAGCGCCTCACGCTCGGGCGTCCACCAGCGGCCGTCGTACACCAGGTCGGCGTAGCGGAGGGCGACCTCGTCCTTGAGACGCAAGGTGCGCCGGTCGAGCACCAGCTGCTCGAGCTCCCGGTGCGCGGCGTACAGCAGCGTACCGCCGGGCGTTTCGTAGACGCCGCGGGACTTCATCCCCACGAGACGGTCTTCAACCACGTCGGCCCGTCCCACACCGTGCTCGCCCGCGACTTCGTTCAGCGTCTCGAGCAGCTCGACAGGCCCGAGTGGCACGTGATCCACCGAAACCGGAGTCCCTTCCTCGAAGCCGATGTGCACGACGACGGGCTCAGCCGGGGCGTCGAGCGGGTTCTTGGTCATCACGAAGATGTCTTCAGGAGCTTCTTGGGAGGGGTCTTCGAGGATGCCGCCTTCGTGGGAGCAATGCCACAGGTTCCGATCGGTCGAGTACGGCTTGTCCAGAGTCGCCTGGACCGGAATACCCTTCGCCTTCACGTAGCTGATCAAGTCCTCGCGGCCCTGGAACGTCCACTCCCGCCAGGGCGCGATGACCTGCAGCTCGGGCGCGAGGGCGGCGTAGGTTAACTCGAAGCGGACCTGATCGTTCCCCTTCCCGGTACAGCCGTGGGCGACGGCCTCGGCGCCGACGCGCTGGGCGAGGGCGACCTGGTGGGCTGCCGTCGCCGGGCGCGCCATCGAGGTGCCGAGGAGGTAGGTGCGCGCGTACACCGCGCCGGCACGGAGCGTGGGGAACACGAAGTCCCGCACGAACTCCTCGCGGAGGTCTTCGATTACGCAGTCCGTCGCGCCGGAGCGCTTCGCTTTCTCGACCAGTCCGGTGAGCTCCCCCGCCCCCTGCCCCACGTCGGCGGCAAAGCACACGACCCGGGCGCCGTACTGCTCGCGCAGCCACGGCACGATCGCCGACGTATCCAGTCCGCCCGAATATGCCAGAACCACCAGCGGCCCCATGTCGCGCTCCTCGTGGGTTTATGCAAACGGATGCATAAACATACATGCACCAATGGCGCTGTCAACGCCCCCCGAGTCTAGCGCCGGCGCGGATGCGCGCCGATCTTATCGTTCCCGATGAACCGGCGAGACCTGCTCTACCTCCTCGGCGCCAGCGTCGCCATCCCGGCGCTGTCCGGGCTCTCCCCCGAGCGCCTCGTCGCCGAGGGCCGGCGGCTGCATCGCCGGGTGGGGCGACGAGGCTTCGAGGTGCTCGATCCCCACCAGAGCGAGACGGTTGCCACGATCGCCGACATGATCATCCCGGCGACCGATACTCCCGGCGCGCGCGCCGCGCGCGTCCACGAGTTCATCGACACGCTGCTCGCGGACTGGTCTCCGGACGACGAGCGGGCGCGGTTTCTCGCGGGCCTCGCGGATGTGGACGCGCGCGCCCGGGCGGCGTTCGGGGCGGACTTCCTCGGTGCCACCGAGGCGCAGCGCGTCACGCTGCTCACGCAGCTCGATGCCGAGGCGCAGGCCGCCCGCCCGGCGAAGCCCGATTCCCGGCAGCCGCCGTTCTTCCAGCAAATGAAGTTCCTCACGGTCTTCGGTTACTGCACGTCGGAGGTCGGAGCCAAGGCCGAGCTGCATTACGAGACGATTCCGGGCGCCTACGACGGCTGCCGGCCATTCGCCGGCTGGCGCGCCAACCCGGGAGACTTCTGATGCCCGCGCCCAGCTTCGACGCGATCGTCGTCGGCTCCGGGATCTCGGGCGGCTGGGCGGCGAAGGAGCTATGCGAGCGCGGACTCAGCACCCTCGTCCTCGAGGCGGGGCGGCCGATCGATCCCGCCCGCGACTACGTGGAGCACGTGCCGCCCTGGGAGATGAAGTTCCGAGGCATGGGCGACCGCAAGGCGCTCGAGCGCGACCAGTTCATCCAGCGCCATTGCTACGCGTGCAACGAGTACAGCGGCAAGTTCTTCGTCAACGACCGCGAGAACCCGTACACGTTCGATCCCGCCAAGCCGTTTCGCTGGATCCGGGGCCGCCAGGTCGGCGGCCGCTCCCTCATGTGGGGACGCCAGGTGTACCGCTGGAGCGACCTCGACTTCGGCGCCAACGCGCGCGACGGGTTCGGGGTGGACTGGCCGATCCGCTACGCCGACATCGCGCCGTGGTACGACCATGTAGAGCGGTTCGTCGGGGTGAGCGGCGAGCGGTTGGGGTTGCCCCAGCTTCCCGACGGGCAGTTCCTGCCGCCGATGGCGTTGAATTGCGCCGAGCAGGTGGTGAAGGAAGGGATGGCGAAGCGCTTCGGCGGCGAGCGCGTGCTTACGATCGGCCGCGTCGCCATCCTCACGGTGCCACACGGCGGGCGCGCGGCGTGCCACTACTGCGGCCCCTGCGAGCGCGGCTGCATCACGCACTCCTATTTCAACAGCATCGGGACGACGCTCCCCGCCGCGCGTGCCACCGGTCGCCTCACGCTGCGGCCGTACAGCGTCGTCCACAGCGTGATCTACGACGCCGAGCGCGATCGCGCGGCGGGAGTACGGGTAATCGACGCGCAGACGCGGGAACCGCTCGAGTTCCGGGCGCGCGTGATCTTCCTGTGCGCCTCGACGCTCGAGTCCACGCGCATTCTGCTCAACTCGAAGACGCCGCGCTTCGCCACCGGGCTCGCCAACTCGAGCGGGGAGCTCGGCCGCAACCTCATGGACCACACGATGGGCGGCGGCGCCAACGGCACGATCCCGGGATTCGAAGACCGCGCCCCCCACGGGAACCGCCCGAACGGCATCTACGTGCCCCGGTTCCGCAACGTGAAGGGCAGCCAGCCCGATTTTCTGCGCGGCTACGGGTTCCAGGGCGGCGCCGGACGCGAGGGGTGGGGCCGGGTGGCGTCGCAGCCCGGGTTCGGCGTTGAGCTCAAGCGCGGGCTGCACACCCCCGGGCCGTGGCACTTCTCGTTCTATGGCTTCGGGGAATGCCTGCCGCGCCCGACCAACTACGTGGAGATCGACTCGGACAAGGTCGACGCGTGGGGGGTTCCGGCGCTGCGCATCCACTGTGAGTGGAGCGACAACGAGCGCAAGCTGCTGCACGACATGTCGGTCACGGCCGCCGAGATGCTCGAAGCCGGGGGAGCCCGTGACATCGCGCCGTTCGTGGACGACAACCCTCCGGGCTTGACGATCCACGAGATGGGGACGGCGCGCATGGGACGCGATCCGAAGACGTCCGTGCTGAACGCACACAACCAGTGCCATGACGTGAAGAACCTGTTCGTCACCGATGGCGCCTGCATGGCGTCGTCGGCCTGCCAGAACCCGTCGATCACCTATATGGCGCTTACGGCGCGCGCCGCGGCGTACGCCGTGGAGCAGCTGAAGCGGAGGGAACTCTGATGGATCGCCGCAGCTTCGTCGCTACCACTACGGCCGTGCTGGTGGGCGCCGCACGGCACGCCCCGTACCGCAACCGGATCGACCACGTCGGGCTGCAGCTCTACACGGTGCGCGACGAGATGAAAAAGGACGTCGAGGCTACGATCGCCCGCGTCGCTGCGACCGGCTACACCGAGGTCGAGTTCGCGGGCTACTTCGGCAAGAAGCCCGCCGAGGTGCGCGCCATCCTCGACCGGCACGGCCTCACCGCCCCGTCGGCGCACTTCGGCTCGATCGCGCCCGACGCCTGGCGCGAGACGCTCGACGCGGCGCACGTGATCGGTCACCGTTACGTCGTGGTTCCCTGGATCCCCGTGGAAGCGCGCACGGGGGTCGACGGCTACAAGAAGATCGCCGCCGACTTCAACCGGGCGGCCGAGCAGGCGCACGCGGCCGGGCTGCAGTTCGCCTATCACAACCACGACTTCGAGTTCGCCCCGGTGGAGGGAAAGCTGCCGTACGACGTGCTGCTCGCGGAGACCGATCCCAAGCTCGTGCAAATGGAAATGGACCTGTACTGGATCACCAAAGGGGGGCAGGATCCGCTGGCGTACTTCGCGCGCTGGCCGGGCCGGTTCCCGATGGTGCACGTCAAGGACTCGATGGGACCGCCCGACAACAAGATGGCCGATGTGGGGGCCGGCACGATCGACTGGAAGCGAATCTTCGCCAAACAGCAGCAGGCCGGGATCAAGCACTTCTTTGTGGAGCACGACCAGCCGGCGGACGCGTTCGCGTCCATCAAGGCGAGCTGTGAGTATCTGAAGCGGCTGGAGTTCTGATGCGGCGGCGCGCGTTGCTCGGATTGTTTGCGGCGAGCGCCCTGGATTCCCAGGCTAAAGCCTGGGCTCGGCCGGGCACTGCCCTGAAGGGCACCGCGGGACGCCTGAAACAGTCCGCCTGCCGCTGGCCCTATCGGGCGATCCCGCTCCCTGACTTCTGCCGGGCCGCGAAGGGGATGGGCCTGGCGGGGATCGACCTGCTCGGCGCCGACGAGTGGGAGCGGGTGCGCGAGTGCGGCCTCGTCTGCTCGATGGGCTATCCCACCGCCCGCCGGGACTTCATCGCGACCGGGTTCAACGACCGGGCGAACCATACGATGCTGTTGCGGGAGCTCGAGACGACGATCCCGGAGGCGGCGCGCCACGGCGTCCCGAACGTCATCGCGATGTTCGGCAACCGCCGCGGCAAGAGCGACGCGGAGGCGATCGACAACTGTGTCGCCGGGCTGAACCAGATCAAGGGGCTGGCCGAGGCGCAGGGCGTGACGGTGTGCCTCGAGCTGCTGAACAGCAAGGTGGACCACGCGGATTATCAGGGAGACCACACGTCGTTCGGGGTCGCAGTGATGAAGGCGGTCAACTCGCCGCGCGTCAAGCTGCTGTACGACATCTATCACATGCAGATCATGGAAGGCGACGTCATCCGCACCATCCGCGACAACCGGGACTACATCGCCCACTTTCATACGGGGGGCGTGCCCGGCCGCCACGAGCTGGACGGCACCCAGGAGCTGAACTGGCACGCCATCGCGGCGGCCATCGCCGACACGGGCTTCCAGGGCTTCATGGCGCACGAGTTCACTCCCACCCGCGACCCGCTGACGTCGCTCTCCGAAGCGGTCGCGCTCTGCAATGTTTGAAAGGCAGGCAGGCGCATGACGGTGGTTCGGCAAGCGAAACAGTACGACGTGTGCATCGTCGGCTCCGGCGCTGGCGGGGGCATGGCGGCCTACGCGCTCACCCAAGCGGGAGCCGACGTGATCGTCCTGGAAGCCGGCGTGCCGTGGGACAACGCGAAGGACTCGGCGATGCTGACGTGGCCGTACGAGTCACCGCGCCGCGGCAAATCCACCAAAGAGCGGCCGTTCGGCGAGTTCGACGCGTGCATCGGCGGCTGGGAGATCGAGGGTGAGCCCTACACGCGAGCCCCCGGCACCGAGTTCAACTGGTGGCGGGCCCGCATGGTGGGGGGTCGCACCAACCATTGGGGCCGCATCTCGTTGCGGTTCGGTCCCTACGACTTCAAGCGCAAGAGCCGGGACGGGTTGGGCGACGACTGGCCCATCTCCTACGACGACGTCGCGCCCTACTACGACAGGATCGACCGGCTGATCGGGATCTTCGGC
>WNGQ01001275.1_pt1 | contig 26247 bp, 25 predicted proteins | sample 5407661 | NCBI WGS metagenome assembly WNGQ01 (sample SAMN13153382, study PRJNA577476) | soil metagenome | isolation source: 60 cm soil or saprolite under Garry oak tree replicate 2 | place: USA:California | collected 2016-06-15 | reverse complement strand
AGATCTCCGCTAGACTTACTGAAGTATTTGGCGGAAACGAAGAGCTTGGCTCAAGCAGGTGCGCGCCCAAGCGCTAGATGGACCTCGATGTCTTCGGAAAAAGGCCCTCCTGCCGAACCAGAGAACCCGAGCGTTGGTCAGTTCCAAGTTAGCGAGATGATTGGGGACCGTTGGGACTTGTGGAAACGTCTGTTCGTTCCAACAGTGCCCGCGCGCTCGAAGATCCTCGCGCTTGACATCCCCACCGTCGTGACTGGACCCCGCGGCTGTGGAAAGACAATGCTATTCCGTCGTCTCAGTGAAAGATTAATTGTGGAATGTGGAGATGTCGAGGAATTGCCAGTTCGGAGTTATTTTGCAGCGTTGTATGTCAATGCAAACGATTTTGCTGATGCATTTGCACGATTTCCAGAACATCCGAGCGCGAGAGATGAGGCCAACCTAATATGCTACGCAAACCTTTGCATACTGGCCGATTTACTGACCGTTGTATCGGCGAGGGCTGGTCGGCTGTCTGAGCGGCCGACGGACGCCCTGTTGACGCTGATTCAGCGCTGGTTAGTGCCAGACACCTTCAATACCCTACTCGTAGGAGAGGATCGATTAGAGCGCTATCGTGGCGTCCTGGAACAAATCAAATGGTCTTTTCCGAGTGCGACAACAGCCGGTTCTTTTCCGGGGTACGTTGAACTATCGCAGCATCGCTGGTTACCTCGACTCGTACAACATGCACGTGAATGCTGCCCGTGGGTAGATGGTCGCGCGATTTTGGTCTTCGTGGATGATTTCTCGACGCCGCGGGTTTCCGAGTCGATGCAACGAGTGTTGAACCGGCTCTTTCTGCAGCGCTCGCCAGAGTTCCTTGCGAAAGTGGCAACCGAAGCGTGGAGTACGTTCGTTCCAGAGGATTCTAGCGGGAAGAATCTGCAAGACGGGGATGACTACCAATTGGTAGACATGGGGGAGGAGTCCCTGTTTCTTCGGGATCATGAACGCCTTGCCTTCCTGCGAGATGTCTTTTCGAGGAGATTGGAGTCGGACGTGCGGATTCCACGGGGTCAAGCAACTCTTGGTGCGGTCCTCGGGCAGCTTGGTCTTTCTAAAACGGAATTCGCCAGGCGGCTCCGCACGACACTCCAGGAGCAAGGCAAAGTTACAGTCGTAGGAAGCTCGCAACGCCGCGGCAGGTCACGCGGTCGAGTTCAGTATTTTGGTGAGGATGTTTTCTCAAATCTATGGTCAGGGGATACGCGTACCATGATTCAACTAGTTACAGACGTAATTGACCAAGCCGCAGAGGCAGGTTCACGTACCGGTAAGTCGCAGCCCATCAGCATCCCAGTTGACCCGGCCACTCAGGATCGGGCCTTTCGAAATCGCGGCGGCGAGTGGCTAAACTCTCATACACGAAACGAACCAACCCACCCACAAAGGGTCAAGGTAGAGGTAGAGCGCTTGAAGTCAGTGAATGCGGGATATTCGCTGAGAGGTACATACGGGGATCACCTAAAAGCGGTTGTTGAAGCGTTCGTGGGTGCGGCCTCCAGGTTGCTGCTGGGGCCTACATACTTCATCAAAGAGGGAAAAAGGCGACGCGAGGTACCGAGGATGGCATTCCGCATTGAAATCATCGACGAATTTCGAATCGATGGTCTTGCCCGGGAGATCTATCGCGACTTAATCCGATATGGACTATTTATGAGGGACAGTAGGGGAAAGAGTGTTCGGGGTGCTTTCGTTCCGCGCTTGTATCTTCGACGGCTCTTGTTGCCATTTGCGACGCTCGCGCTGTCAAAGCGCGACAGCGTGCCTTTGACGTGTGCAGAGTTTACTCAATTACTCTTAGAACCGGACAATTTCAAGGCCACATTCGCCGTCCGACGATCTCACGGCGATCAGATGATTATGTTCCAGGAGACCCAGCGGATTGGCGAAGCTGACTCCGCTTACGATGACCTAGAGGAAGAGTTTGGTGAAGACAAGAAACGGACCGACAATAAGTAAGATATGAACGAGAGTAGCCCGGAGAACTCTTGAAACTTACTGCGCGAGAATCGGTGATACCACAGCTCCCTGTGTTGGAACATTGTGGTCACATTGATGTTGGAATGCATGACGTCATCGTACACGCGCCCGGATTTGAAGATCGCACGATGGCGATTGCGGAGTGTATTCTGCGGAGCCCCGGTGCGCGGGCCGTGCTGCTGGACTACCGCCCGCGTAATTTAGCGAATCGTTTGATTGATGTACGAGATGCTTTAGTTGCGCGCGGGGTGTTGGTCACAGATCCCGATATGCTCCTATACGACCGATTTGAACCCAATGATTTCGAGTCTCGTCTGTCGGCCCGTCTTGTTGCAAACTCAGCACGGCGTGTGATTCTAGATATTTCAACGATGTCAAAGCTCGCGATACTGCTGACGATGAACGTGTGTTTGCGACTCGACCTTGAAATCGTAATCTTATATTCGGAGGCCGAAGTGTACGGTCCGAGCGAGGCAGAGTTCGAAGAAGCCAAGAAAAACAAGGATTTTCATCGTCCGACAATACAAATCTTTACGGGTGTCCATGGGGTAGTGCGTGCAACTTCTCTCGCTAGTGTAGCGATGCAAGGACAGCCAACGGCTGCGCTGGTGTTTATGTCGTTCAATGACGCGCTGACGCAAGTTCTTTTGAATACTGTGTATCCGAGTCGACTTTTTCTAATTAACGGGAAACCTCCGGTTCACGATTGGAGAGAGGAAGCCACAGCCTGGATTCATGATCAAGTCCGCCGGGAGTGGGTCGAAGACAATCCGATCAATGAGGTGGGCGACGGGGGTGTGCCGAGGCCGCGAAGGGTTGTGTCGACATTGGACTACAGGGAGACGGTGTCGTTGTTGGTGGGTTTGTATTGGCAGCTTTCTGCAACGCACCGCGTTTTGCTGTCGCCATCTGGGAGCAAGATGCAAGCGGTCGGCTGCTATTTGATTAAGGCTCTGCACGAGGACATTCACATCGAATATCCTTCGCCCGAAGGCTTCTTGCCGCAGTACAGTTCAGGCGTCGCGGAGCGTTGGATTCTGAAGTTGGGACATCTAGGGAAGTTGCTGGAGAGGATACGGATGGAGGAGCGCCGGGAATTCTTGGAACTTTCAGTTCGTTGACGGTCGCATGCGCGCGAAGGGAGATACAAGGAAAATGAGCGAAGATGTAGAGGAAAATGACAGTCCTCTGGAGACCGCGGTTGCGCCGATTTCCTTGCCCCGTCCGAAGGTAGCCGCTCTCGATGAGCTTCTGGGCCTACCATTGAAGGTTCTGGATGACGGGTTTGTGCGCGTGATTGACTACATGGGAGACGATGGATCAGTCGTTCAGGCGGCTCGAGTCTCATACGGGGCGGGGACCAAACGTGTTCAGGACGATCGCGGTTTGATTCGGTACCTCATGCGCCACGCCCACACAACACCTTTCGAAATGTGTGAAATCAAGTTTCACGTCAGAACGCCAATGGACGTGTGGAGACAGTGGATTAGGCATCGTACGGCAAACGTCAACGAATATTCGACCAGATATTCGGTGGCGATCGATGCTGCACAACGAACTCCGGCAGGCGAATGGAGAGTGCAGTCTCCAGGAAACAAACAGGGTAGCGCGGGGGTCCTGTCGAGCGAGGATGGAGAAAGGCTGTCAGCCAAGGAAGCCGAGCTTCACAAGAAGGCGAGGGAACTCTACGAAGAGCGGCTTTCGGCTGGTGTAGCAAGAGAGCAGGCAAGAAAAGATCTACCGCTGTCAACCTACACGGAAGCCTATTGGAAGATCGACCTGCACAATCTGCTTCACTTCTTGGATGTGCGAATGGACGACCATGCGCAGCAGGAAATACGCTCATATGCGGTTGCAATTGGCGAACGCGTTGTCGCGAAGTGGGTGCCGCTTGTGTGGGAAGCGTTCCTTGACTATCAGCGACACTCATTGAAATTGTCGCGTATTGAGGCGGAAGTCATAGGCGCGTTGATTTCCGAGGCCACGGACCGGGCGCGGGCGATTGCGGAAACGAATGGCTTACTTAAACCCTCGAAGAGTGGAGGATTGGCGTCGAGTCGCGAACGAAGCGAGCTAGAATCGAAACTTCGGGCTCTTGGTTTGACGCCTCCTTGGAAATAGGCCTAGGGGTTTAGTTCAAACGTAGTAGCGCGAATGGGAGAATCGGTGGCTTGGTGCAGATTGAAAGCGCCGGTGTAAGGAATGTGTATCGTTGTTCGAAGAGCAGCGAATGAGCACCGCGGGGAGATTGTTTCACTTCTCCGTAGGTCACGAATCGGTAGAGACTCTGTTGAATCGATTGGTGGCATGTGGGTCGCGATGGAGGGACCTCGCGTGGTGGGCATAGCTGGAATCGAACTGCTCCGTGGGATTGCCGTGTTGCATAGTGTTGCCATAGAGAAAGAGTTGAGGCGACGTGGCGTTGGTTTGCGCTTGGTGACTCGTAGTATGCGGGATGCTCGAGCCGCAGGCGTCATTGCAATCGCGTTGACAACGATGTTCTGGAACGTCAATTTTTTCCGGCGCGCGGGTTTCGAAACAATATCGCGACGAAACCTTCCAGCACTCCTTCGGCAACATCCGCTTTTCTGTTCGCCAAAATACAAGTACACGACTCCTATGTTTCTCGAGTTCAGGCGGAAACCAGCAGCGAGTCGGAAAAGCCCACGAAGGACCTAGCCGCATGTTCTTCTTTGCCGCCGACGAAGGAGTTGTTGTCAGAAGCAGGCTTCGTTCGACTCTAGGCTGGAGCGGTGAGATAAGGATGTTGCGCAAGGATGCCGCGCTGTTGCTGTGGACGGAGGACGCTTTCACGCGGTTTGGGAAGAGGGGTGCGTTGGTACGCGTCGCCGTGGGAGGATCCCGCTCCGACGGACAAGCAGCGTGCACGTTAGAGTGGCATCTCGATTCGGGCAAAGTGACAGTGCGTCGGCGATGGTCCGGTGAATTCACAGCGTATGTGGCCCGTGAGCCGACTTGGGCGATCGCCTCCCACCTGCGGCTGATTTCTGGGGCTTTTGGTAGTAGACCCCCAGGAACAGTGCGAGTCAAAGCAGGTTGGTCGGTGTCGATGAACTCCTCGAATCCCCTGGCGAAACTGCGGTGGGGGCACGAAGGCCGGTTTCGTTCGACAGCCAGCCAAGACTATCGAAGCACAGTGGCGAGAGCGCGAAGACTGGTGCGAACTTCGGTTGGAAACCAGGACGGGCCGATAGCGCTCTTGCTGAGTGGCGGCTTGGACAGTTCGGTGATCGCGGCGGTCGCTAAAACTCTCGGTAAAAGAATTCACGCATTTGTTTTTGCGCTTCGGCGACCAATACAGCCGCAAGATGAGGCGAAGAACGACCTCGAGCACGCGCGCCGAGTGGCGGCCCACTTGCGGATACCCTGTACGGAAATCCTTCTCGATTCGCGTACGGTGGTACGGAATGCGCCGCTTGCGGTGGCCCTGGGGGAAACGCCTCGTGGAACGATCGTGGATCCATGCGCAGCCTTCATTGAAGTTGCGCGAACAGTACGCAAGGCAGGCTACACACGGGTATTGATTGGCGAGGCGGCGGATGACATTTTTGGGGGACTCGATTTCGCGCTTCGTTACTATCGCGGCCGAGAATTGAAGGAGCACTTTCGGCGAGAGTTGACGGTTGGTCTGCCAGACGAAGAGGCCATCTTGCAAAAGATCTTCGAGCCGTGGGGAGTCTTGTTGGTGGATCCATTTCTAACGCAAGATTTGATGAGTCTTGCCTACAACCTTCCGTTACGGTTTCGAGTCGACCCGAAGCGCAGAATGAAGCGTGTGCTGCGAGACGCGTTTGCGGATATACTGCCGCCGGAGATTGTTGACAGACCGAAAGGTGTGACGCGAGACACTACGCAGGTGCGTTTCGCCATGGAGAAGCATTTTGGTCGTTCTCGGAACCGATACCGTGCCGCATTTAAGAGCTTGTTTGGTCCGAGGTCAAAATGGCCCGGAAAACTAGCTCCCCTACTCAAGAAGAGCTTAATGCCCTAAAGCTGGCGATGGATACCGCGGAATTGAATTTCGACAACGCCAAAGTTGCTTATTTTCACCGCGCAGAATACCAAGGCAAAGAGGTCAGCTATGACGTGCTAAAGGGGTACGCCGAGCGGTATATCGCCGCGAATTACGCGTATCAGAAGGCGTCTTTTGGGAGAATCAGGATTAAACTGTCGGTAGCTCGACTTATGAGGGAGTAGTCTGGGACTGCAAGCGCGCAAGGGCTTTCTGAGCTCCTTCGTTGTCTGGAGCCCTCTTGTAATACTCGATTGCCTTCACACGATCGTCTTTCGTTTCGTAAATCTTTCCCAGCAAATAGTAGCTGTACTGACTGTCCGGTTGGATTTCCAGTGTTTTCCACACCATCTGCTCGGCTAAGTCGTCGCGCTTTTGAACTTCCATATACAGGCGCGCCAGATTTTGCATGGCGGGTAGCCAATTCACTTTGAGCTGTAGTGCTGCTTGAAAATCCTTAGCCGCTTCTTCTCCCAATTGTGGCCTGATTTGTTGGGTAGGACTTGTGAGTGCCCGAAACCAGAGAACAAGACCTTTGACATTCCAATATTCGGCCAGCAAATCGGCCTTCGTCGCCTCGGGAAGGTCCGCTTTTTCTAAGCTAGTCTTAATCAGGGCTATGCGACGCTCGGCCTCGGCTAGCTCGGAATCAAGAGATTTCTCTCCCTTGCGGTGAATCCAAAGGCTCTGCCGAACAAAGAGAAAAGCGAGCATTGTTTCGGCCTGGAGGCGCAACTGCGTCATCTCGGCGGACGGCGTTTGCTTCTCGTTCTCCGCCAACATCTCATTGAGTTGTCGCTCTGCGATGACAAAGTCCTCGGTGCGATATCTCTCGAGGTGTGCCCAGGCAAGATGAAACTTTGCGGCAGGTCGGAGTTCCTTGACACCCTTATCTAATACCTTCTGAAACAGCGCGAGAGCCTCATCGAGTTCCCCCGTGCCTTGCAACGTCTTCACGACTCCTAAATAGAAGAGGGGTAGAACGTCATTCGGGTACTTGCGCACACACTGCTGCAGCGTGCCCGCGGCTCGGCGTAATGTTTGATCCTCTGCCTGCCGCTCGTAGGCCTGCAGAGCCTCGACGCCAGCTGTAAATAGGCGAAAACTCTCGTTATTCGTGAATTTTAGCTGCTGACTGACCGGCACGAGAAAGCCTCCTGGTCCTTACTGTAACAGAGTCGATCCAAGAATGTCACAGGCGACACGCCAAGCGACTTCGCGAAGGCGATCGGCCGCATTAGCGGCCGGACCCGGCACGAAAGGTAGGGGGAGTTGATGCGTCTCTGGGGTCCCGGATGGGCGTGGCCGGTCGGGGGATTCGGATCCACCCAATGATTCTACCCAGGTGCCGCTCGTCATCCATCCCCAGCGGAGTGAGGCATAAGCCGTAATGTCGCCGTTTTGGGCGATGGACAATCCGGATTCAACTCGCCAACAAAAAAAGTGAATGACGGTGTGCAGCAGCTTTGCGATTTTGCTCAAACTTACGCCTTGGATGTCCGGCAGGCTGTCCGCGATTCCGGCGAAGAAGGCCGTGCCGGGAACCAGACGCGAACTGGAACCGACCAAGCCACGAGCATCGAAACCCATACGCCATTGGATTGCCTCGTAGTTGTAGACACGCCGCACGTCGTTGGCAGCCACAGCGATCTCGGCGGCAAGGATCTCCACGGGCGCGTCCGCACTCGCCTTAACGGGCATTTCGATGATCGGTTGGCGGTGGAAATAACGGTAGAGGATGAGAAGCAACAGGCAAAGCAGAAGGATTCCGACGACAGTGGTGTGCCGGGCAGCCCAGCGGAGAGGCGCGATGGTGTCGAGGAGAGGCCAGTACCATTTGCGCATCACGGCCTGCGATTTGTAATAGCCCTGCTGAGCGGCGGCGCGCACCTTACCGTCTTTGGAGCTGAGGGCGTCGCGGTAGGCCTCAGCGGCTTTGCTCCAGTTGCCGGCTTGGGTATCGGCGTCGCCCTCGATGAGTTTGTCCGCCTTGTCGGGCGCGGTTGTGCCATCCGCGCGTGCCAACCAATGCGGCTCAACCGAGATCGTTCCAGCCTCGGTCAGTGTTACCAGGAAAAAGCCTCGTGCCGGGACAGCTTTGTCATGCTGATTTTTTAGGGCAAGGGGCGGGGCTATCCAGGTCTTATGTGCAGTGATTTCATCGGGTTTCGTCTGCGCCCAACTGTAGTCCTGGGAGTAGATAGCGCGGTTGCTGTCATGAAAATGCCCGGCGAATACTCCTAGAACCTCATTCCTTTGCAGGATCTTACCCCAGAGTTGTGCGACGTCGGGCGCAAGGTTCCATGAAGGGTGTACGTCCTTTCCTGTTTTTCCTCGGTAAGGATCCTCGAGGTCTGGGATATGCGTAAAAATGGCGCATGGTTGACCGTCGAGGACCTGGCTTTGAACGCGCTGCATTTCAATTAGCTGAACGGCCCGGTGGGCGTTTGTTGTCTTGCCCCGATCGTTCTTGAAAGTAGCGCTATTCAAGCCGATGAGCCGGATGCCGTGGACCGTCTGGGTCGTCGAGGTTAGGTCAAAGACATCGTATCCGGAGAGGTGCGATTTGAGGTGGGCTAGAAATTCCTGATAACGAACTATTTGGGCTGGATCCTCATTTTCAAGGTCGTTGTTTCCCGGCAAGAAATAGATTGTCCTCACGACGAGTGCCTGGAAGGATCGCGCCAACTCAGCAGCAGAAGCTTCGTCGTCTTGCGGTCTGACGAGTTCCAAACCGATATCACCAGTAAAGACGACGAAGTCGATGGTCTTACCACTTGCCTGAAGGCGGTTGATCTCAAGCACAGCCCAATCTAAAGCAGCGCGATTCTCCAAGAATTCTTCGCTCGCGCCGGGGGGCAGGCGATTTTTTCCGGCATCGAAAAAATGAACATCGGTGAGCTGCCCGAACTTGACGGATTGCGCATCAGCACGCCCCGAGAGGGCCGTGGAGAGTATAAGTATGATAAAGATACTCGTGCGGTAGGACCGGCACATATATGGAGGATTATCGGTGGACACCTACTCGATGTCAACGCGCGTGACGTACCGGCACTTGCCGCTGGCCCGCGAAGCCGTCGAGGTTTTGATCCGAAATCGGGCTCGCATTTCGCCATCGAGCGTGCGGCAGTCGGCAGCGGTGGAACTTCTCGACATGTGTCTGCGCATTAGCGAAGAACTCCTCGCTGGGCCGGCGGACGGCAAACCTAGGGAAGAAATGGAAGCTAGAGTGGCACGCGTGCTGCGAACGGCTGCCGAAGAACAGACAGTTACGCAATCCGCTCGTCTGCGATACGCCCTCGCGGCGCTCCATTTTGTTGAGCGGACACTCGGATTCGAGATCCCTAAAACATCAGGACGTGGAAGTGGTTTGAAAAATGCACGCGCAACGGCAGGAAAACGTCTCGTGATGTGCGGAGAGCGGCTTCGGAGGCAGAACTGCGGAGCCTATTCAACGCCGGATTTTATTGTCCAATCGATGCTGGAAGACTTATTCGCGTTTCTCCGATCGGAGGAGGTTGGTTCCGTCGATGTTTTGGATTTGTCCATGGAAGCCGGACATTTTCCAATCATGTGTTCCGCACTTCGACCCGACCGGCTGCAAATGGAGTTCTTCGGAATTGACCGCGATCCAGCCGCAGTGATGATCGTGAAGCGCATCGCGGAATTTGCTCTTAAAGAGGTCAAAGCAAATCAGTATATGCTTTGCACTGCGTGCTTGAATAGCCTGTTCGATCCGCTTCCGCGATATTGGCCAAAGCGATTCTTGGCCCTTATCGGCAATCCTCCGTGGAGAAGACTCCACGCGGAAGGAACGCAACTCCTCCGGCAGCGCCACGGACATCTCTTGCGTGGGCATGACGAGCGGTATCTGGCCTTCATCCTGAGAGCGCACGAATTGCTGCGACCCGGCGGTTATCTTTGTTATGTCGTACCGAGCGGGTTTCTATTCAATTCGAACGCAGCGCCGGTTCGAAAACTCCTGTTAGAGCAGTACGACATCCTTGGTCTATCCATCTATCCGCAAAGAAGCTTTGTTGAGGTCCCTTGCATCATCCCAGTGTCTTTCATCGCGCGTAAACGTTCGCAATCCTCGGCCGCGCGTCCGTTAACACGAATCGAGCATCATGAGAACAAACTGGGAGGACCGGATCGACCGCGTGGTGTCCAAACAGTTTCAGTCAGGAGTGTTTGGCGCAGACTGCCAGGATACGTTATTCATCCTTTGGCGCGACGAAATTGCGAGTTCCTGCTCGCGGACTTCGGAGGTCAAAAGCTCGAGGACTTTGGGAAACTTCACTTGGGACCTCGGCTCGTACGCGTTGATGGACACGCCACGCCTTGTGCATTTCGGGCAATTCAAGCACGGGACATTCGGCCGTTTCACGCTTGCCTTCGGAACGCGCGATTGTGGCAGCCCAGTGAACCTCGGTTCAAAATAGCGCCCGATGCCCGTTTGATTCTTGCGGACAAAGTCGTTTTCCAGGAACTGCGGTACATGACACACCGGCAGCGCCTCGTAGCCGCGGTGTCAGGTCCTGGCAGCTATCCGGTAAGCACAGCGTCCATGTTTGTACCGGAAACCCAGGATACGACTCATTTTTTCTCCGCGCTGCTTAACTCCGCGCTAGCGAACGCCTGGTACAAGCTGCAGGATGTCAGTCTATCCATTAAACTCGATCGCCTGCGGCAATTTCCCGTCGTTCACAGCAATAAGACTTGGGAACGCATTGCGGCTGTGGCCCGGGTCTGCGTCGATGTCCGGCGTAGCTTTCATCGGCGGCTACGCGTTTGTACGCTGCCGCTGGAGAACAAGATCCTGGCCGAACGATTCCCGCGTGAGTATGGCCGACTTCGCGAATGCAAGGCGGAGATAGACCGAGAGATCTTCGACCTCTACCAAGTAGCGCGTCCCAAGCGGAAAGTCGCGCTAGAGTTTTCCGCGGCGCGGGTATTCTGACCGTTCGCGGATGCCAATGAGCTCCGCCCGAGCTGTCTCTCGAAATAACTTGACACGTTACTAGTATCTGACCTAGTTTGCGCAAACTATGCTTTCTACTTACCGGATCCTAACCGCACTAGTACAGGTGCTTCTTTTTTGCATTACCGTATCGAGTCTACTGATGGCGCAAGTCGGCGGCGGGGCCGCGTCGAGCGATGCGGACCAGGTCAGCTTCTCAAATGGTGACCGGCTGAGCGGTCGCCTACTGGAAGTGTCGGCCGAATCCATCCGTTTCAAAACCGCCGCCGTTGGAGAAGTCACGATCAAGTGGGATGGCGTAAGACAGATTAGCAGCAAGAGCGGCTGGATCGTTATGAACGCCGAGAATCGCTTCGACGAGAACGCCTTCCGCCAATTTCGTAAGGCAATTGTGACGAAGCCCTCAGGAACTCCGACGGTGAGCCTGGACGAGGCTCCGGCTGTGCCGCTCGATCCTAACTCCAGTGCGAAGTTCGGTGATCGAAAACCCACCAGCCAGGAGTTTTCCGATTGCCTGGGTCCGTATCCTGAGGATCCCTTTCAGCATCAAAGCACGTCCTGGTTTCTGGCGGTGAACGCTCCAGAGAGCATGGTCAACGGAACCAACAGTCAGCAGCAGTTAGGCGGTTCCGCTTCGCTGAACGTTTGCGAAAAAACCAAGATTAATCATTCTGTTCTAAGCGTTGGCGGGCAGCACATGCGCAGTTGGAAAATTCATCAACCCTCGATCGTCACGGACACCTTCGACGCAGCTCTCGAACAACAGCACATGTTTCAGCGCCCGGACGGCGCGGGCGTCTATGGCATTGTCGAGATGTTCTTCAACACTTCTTTGGGTATGGCCCTCGACAAAAGTTTCGGAGTAGGTCTATTTTCCGCGCAATTTACCAAAGGGCGGTTCTCGTATTCAGGAAGAGCGGACGTACGGTACTTCAACGAACGGCGCTACAACGTAGCATCGACGCTGAACTTGGCGGGAGTCCGGCTCGATGAACAGGTTCGCTACAAGTTAGGCAAATTCAGCGTGAGCGAGCATGCATGGATCAACCCCATGCTGAACGACGGGCAGGCACTCGAAGGGTTTGCAAGGCTAGCGCCCGGCGTTTCTCTCGGTCCGTGGGTGTGCCTTAGCCTCAGCCAAGAGGACGACTACCTGGGTAATTCACCACCCGGCAAGCGCAAGAACTATCTGTCTTCCTCGCTGACGCTCAAGATTCAGCATGGCCAGGACGCATGCAACTAGCCGACAGGAGCAAAGAATATGGTTCGTCGAAAATCGCGAAAGAAAACCATAAAGCAAAAGGGAAAGAAGAAACCGAGCAAGAAGGGTTCATCTGCCAAGAAACGCGCCGCGAAAAAACGAACGGAGAGAGTTGGCTTGCAAGGCGAAGCCGCGTCGGTGAGAGCGGTGACGATGACCAAGGCGGACGAAGTGACGGGGTCCTGCGTTTATTTCGACCAAGATGGCCGCCGATCCTGCGAAGATGGAGTCACCAAAAGCTATTGCGACAAGATCAAAAACTCCACCTTCACGCCCCATGGAAGGTGCTAAGGAGATTTGCGCACATCCTAGCGACAAAGTACCGAAGTCCAAGTGGGTTCAGGTTGTACCGTTCCTGCGACGTGTGCGTCCATCTTAGGTTCTTCCCAGGCTCAATGCCCTCAAACTCTGTTGGACGAGACGACGAGTCGCAATGGGCGCTGGTTTGAGACTGAGATAGAGAAACTAGACCGATAGGCTGAAGACCGCCGCAGTTCTTTGAAACCCGAATTAGACGAGCTAGAGGCATTCAAAGAGGCCAAGAAGGCCGCGCGTCTCGCGCCGCCGCTGCCGGAGAAACTGGAAAGGCAGCGCGCGGCGAGAACACTCGAAACGAAGCGCGAAGAAGCGTGGCGCGCATATGATGAAGTCAGCCGCGACATTGATCGACAGAAAGGCTCTTTGCTCGATGAGGTTAGCCACGGGCTTGAGCAGCAGATTAATGAAGAGCGGCTATTTGCATTCCGCTGGAACCTGATCTAGAGAACACGTGAGCAGCCACGTCTTTCTTCCGAAACTAAAGCTATGTGTCCTTTACGGTAGAGTATTGTTGAATTTTTGGACTGACGATAAGATAAGCGCAGATGACGATGCCGCCTTCACTTGTCGCAAAGATTGTTCGGCACGTAAACCGAAAAGAGTGGTGGCACGTTCCGCCGCAAGATCCTGACGCGTAAGTGCCTGAACGAGCCCGGAATCGAATGGGGGACAGTAGCTAGCGGATTCGTGCCGGCCGGGATACCGTGTTTCTCCGCACTTGACGTTGCCCATAGCGAGTATCCGGCGCAACTTCATAGATACCGCCATCGGCAAACTCGATGCGGAGAGCGGCTATGCGCTCGCAAGGTGGATTTTTGAGCTTTCTGATTAGCTGTTTAACAGTCATTGTTTTGCATCCTCTCAATCCCGGACATACCTACAAACGCGATCGCCGCCCTATTAGGAAACCTCACGTTAGTTCTTCAGGCGTTCGCCTGCGAATTCACGTGCCGCGTTTAGCGTTTGCACTATTGCGGTGACGCCACCATGATCTGGGTTGTATTTGCAAGATGCCGCTCGGTAGCCGTATTCGACGAGCTTCAGCGTAACACTCTCCTTGACTTCGGCGAACAACAACTCCATGGGAGAGACTTCCAGGACTTCTGGGATTTTATCGATGATGTCGCTATTTGGGCCAACCTCAAAGAATCTGAAAGTAAGTAAACTTTTTCTTGTAGATCTTAGCGAACTGTTGCGCCTCTATGACGTCGACACGGCGCTCGCCCAACTCGCATTTGGACACGAACGTGCGTGATTTGCCGAGAAGCGCACTCGCTTCAGTCTGGAGCAAGCCAGCATCTACTCTGGCTTGCCGGAGGAGAGTGAGGAACTCCTTATATGCCCTCTGGTAGGTTGCATCACCCTTGTTCACACCATTACATATAGTCGGCCTTGACACAGTCCCCAAATTGGGGAATGATCAGGTCCGGGTTGTTGAGGTGGGCTTCCCTAAAGTGGCGAGTCTGCACGACGGCGGAACCATCAGTATCGCTCCAGGGGCTTGGTACTCTGGGGGCGCCACGTCTATCCATGCTCGGTCAAGGCTCGACGATCGCTTTGACGACGCGGTATATCAATTCAATTTCTTGCGGTTTGGACTTATTCAGAAGGGAATCGAGCTTTCCTCGCAAGGCCTTCTCTCCCTCTTCGCGTTCGAGGAGCAGCAGGTGATGGGCTGGGACGCCAAGCGCCCTGGCCATCGAAGCGATTGTATCCAGGCTCGGCACTTTTCGCCCTCTCTCTACTTCACCCCAATAATTCCCACTCAGCCGGGCGCGCTCAGCGGCCTTCTCCAAGCTAAGATTCTCAGCCTTCCTGAGCCTCCGAACGCGCTTGCCGAACAATGCTTTAGTGTTGTCCATATCCGCGAACAACAATAGCGAGGGAAATGCGTGAGTAGAACAATCTAAAGAGTTATTGGCTATGGCAAAGTGCACTCTATAGAGTTATATATTCTAACTTTTTAACTCTTTGGGCAGTGGGCAGGGAGAGGCGAAGTCCCAAATCGGAACCAGGCCCTCCCGGTACCGACAGCATCTCACGAGACCGCAATGAAAACGCAGGTAGACGACTTAAGGAAATTCTCAAATCCGAAGAACACACAAGTGCGTCAACGCGAGCTTTCTCGATGGACGCAAGAAGCCCTGTTGCGTCTGGCCGCAAACCCGCAGGATGCCTGCGCACTCGTTACAGTTTACGACTCGTATGGCACTGATCTGAAGGCTTCAGCAATTCGCTGGTTTGGAAGAGACGCCGAAGTCCGCAACAGGGCGATCAACAGCATCCTGGCGGCGATAGGTCGACAGGCGGGAAGTTACGATCCGCAATCTATGAATGCCTCAGAATGGGTCAGCCGGATGGCCGACGCTGAAGCGAGAAGACTGCGCGAAGCTGTGGACGCAGGAGGTAGCAGGGGCAGGCGTACAAGGAGGGCCATATGAGCCCTCGCGCAGTGCTCAGTCAAGATCACCTCTATTGGTTAGGTCATAGAGAAGGCAAGAATCCTGCAGGAGCGCTTCGACAGATCGGGCTGGTCTGGAAACCGACCACAATTTCAAATTGGATCACAGCAACAGCGACTTCATCAGCTGCAGAATGGTTCGCCCAGCTCGCCCCATTCAATCGGGACACTTCTCCATTCCGGTTCCCGTCAAAGCGTGGGTGTTTCGCTCCTCTATGTGATTATCCAGCCTGGACTAAATCAACGCTGCTCACGTTGTCAAACCGTACCGAGATTAGGGTGCTCGGCCGTCCGGCCATTAAGCTCTTGAGTTTACACGGGTTGTTAAGTATCGCCAGATATATGCCATTGACAAGAGCCCTCTCAACGCGATATCTAGGCGTTCAGACAGGCGGGTCGACGTATGGTGACTCGGCTGCCAAGGAAAGCGGTTCGGTCCCCGGGACTCTTGACAATCAGGGGAAAGAAGCCCGGTCTTGACTCCTTTCAGGGAAGGTCGGTCGAGAGATTATTGCCACGTCGGAAGTGGTCGGTTTCCCGACCACTCTTCATCTATTGCTACTTCACGTCAAGCGAAGAGACGCTCGGTTCAGAATAGGGCGGCTCATCCTTGGCTATCTCGGTCGCTTGAGTCTACCCCGCCAAACTCCAAGCCAATAGTGGGATACCGTCCAGGGCATCCTTTTGGATTCCGGGAAGCTTTCCACGGAATTTCTTGCACCCAACCTCAGTCTGCGCCTGCCGCACGAGGCTTGATTCCATTCTGTTGTCCCGAGACCGCGAGTGCAGCCTCGCAGGAACTGAGGGCAGCATGAGTTCCTCCGCTGCTCGCTACTTTCCCGGAGTCTTTGCGAGACGTAACGGCAACGGCGCGCATGAACAGATTTCAGATGGCTCCTTCGACAGGTCGGAAGCGTGCACCGAAAAAGCTGAAATGGAGGAAGCCGATGTCAGTGATGAAGCTTTGATGCTTCGAATCCAAGAAGTAAAGGACATGGCCGCACTCGGGGTTCTCTATCGACGTTATGCAAGGATCGTTTATTCGGTTTGCGCTCGGATAATAAGAGATCCGCACGAAGCAGAGGATCTCGTTCACGAAGTGTTCCTATCCTTATATAAAAGGTGTGGGTCATTTGATGCGAACAAAGGCACTGCCCGTTCTTGGTTGCTCCAGCTGACCTATCACAAGTGCTTTGATTGGCGCGATTATTTGAGGGCCCGACACGGATTTCGGCAGGGAAATGGGGAAGGGAAGATATCCTCCAGCTTATCAGAGTTAACGGAAGACCAAGACCCTGCGGAGCAATCAATCCGTGTTGACTTGGTGAAAGCTGTGCTCGCGAGGCTTCCGAGAGAGCAGCAGCTCACATTCCAGATGCGTGTTGCAGGTTACACCTTCAGTGAAATCGGCGAGAGGTTGAGTTGCTCACCCGGAAACGCGAAGCACCACGCCTATCGAGGCATCCAACGTCTGAGACGGATCGTATTCGCCGTGGACAAGCCGAGGCCGAGCCAGGCGGCGCAGCGAGGAACTAAACTTCAAGCGAAGAGCACCCAATGAGTTCACAGCACTTAAGCGATGACCTTTGCCTGGACTATGTGACCGGCGAATTGTCGGTTGATGAGAGGCAATCTTTCGAGGGCCACCTCGGCGAATGCTCCCAGTGCCGACAAAGCGTAAAGGAGTACCGAACAATTTTGAGAAGTGGGGTGCCGCTCGTAGCCGATGATGCTGTCGATGACCTGACACTTGATTCTGTGCCGTGGTCTATTGAAGAGGGCGAGAAAAGGCTTTACGCGGCCATCGAAACACAAGCTCGGACTAGAGGTTCATTCGAGGACTTGAAGGACGGGGCGAAGCCCCTTCCACGAAAGACTTCGGAGGCACGTTTAGCGAACTTCCTCCTTCCATCAAATCTACGCGTCCAATTGGCGGCCGCTGCCTCGTTGATTCTCGCACTCGCTCTTGGAATGTACATTTACAGGATTGGCTTGAAACGAGGTCGAGAGCAATCTCAGGTAGTCGAACAATCAAAGAGTGATAACGCAGCTTGGCGGGCGCAGATTGAAAGCCTTGCCCATGAAAGAGACCAGATTGATGCAAGTTTGAGAGAGCGAGAGACCATTATCTCTGGATTGAAGGCCCAACTCAAAGAACAACGAAAACAGAACGAAGAACTACAGACTCTGCTGCAGTCTGCAGGCCAAGAGGCGCGAGAGCAGACGGAAAAGGTTGCCGCAGAACGCAATACGCTCGTTCGCAAGGGCGAAGAGGAGGAAGCGATCCTTGGGGCAACACAGAAAAAGCTCGAAACACTCGAGCAAGCAAAGACAAGTGACGCCCTCCGGTTAACAAGTCTCGAGAACCAAATTCACCTCATGTCGCAGTTGCTTAAAGACAAGGACGCAACCATTGATGAACAACAGCGATACTTAGCCTCCGACAGAGACATCCGTAACCTCATGGGTGCGCGTGATCTGTACATCGCAGAAGTGTACGACGTTGGGGGGAACGGGAAGAGAAGGAAGCCGTACGGTAGGGTGTTTTACACCAAGGGAAAGTCGTTGATTTTTTACGCCTATGACCTTGACCAACAACCCGGTGCAAAGGAGGCGAGCACCTTTCAAGCTTGGGGTTTACGCGGTCCAGATCGAAACGCTGCACTTAATTTGGGTGTGATGTACGTAGACAACACCACGAATAGGCGTTGGGTGTTGCGATTCGATGATCCTGAGGCCCTCAAGAAGATCAACGCGGTATTTGTGACCGTTGAGCCGAACGGTGGAAGTCCGGCACCGCGGGGAAAGCAAGTGCTGTTTGCCTATTTGGGCGAAGAGCCTAATCACCCTTAGTTAGGTGTGTTTCTTTGATTTTTTTCCTGCCGAACTCTCGAGGCAGGGCTATTTATTCGCAGGAAATTGGAGCTGCGCGTTGGTCCCTTTTTTCGCGTAGCTCCGTATATTGAGTGAATCCCCGCACCAGACAAAATTTGAAAGAGAGGTAAGCGTGAAACAGCGCATTGGTGTGCTCGTCTTCTTTTTTTTGTGTTCGTCACTTACCTCTGAAGCCCAAGCGCCCACGGCCGTGGTGAATGGTCAAGTCCGCGACACGTCGGGTGCGGCCGTCCCGAAAGCCAGCGTGGAAGTCATCAACGATGCAACGAACGTTCGATACACGACCGAAACAAATGACGAAGGGATCTATTCTGTGCCGAATGTTCCTCCTGGCACATATCACATTCGTGTCTCAAAGCAAGGATTTAAAACGATCGTCCACCCCGACATTACCCTCAATGTTCAAGACGCCAAGGCAATCGGCTTCACTCTTCCTGTGGGCCCTGTATCTGACACGGTCACTGTTGAGGGTGGCGCGCCCCTGATTAATACAGAGTCCGCTGCGGTGGGCACGGTTGTGGATCAAACCTATGTGAAAAACATGCCTCTGAATGGGCGAAGCCTTCAGGATTTGATCTTGCTGACACCAGGCGTGGTTACGAATAGTCCACAACAGCAAAACGCCACCTCGATCGGACACACCGGCGAGTTTAGCGTAAATGGACAGCGCACTGAGTCGAATTACTACACGATAGACGGCATCAGCGCGAACACAGGGATCGCTCCGGGCGACTTCGGGTCTGGAAACAGTGGCTCCGTCGCTGCATCGACTGCCCTAGGGACTACTCAGGCGTTTGTTTCCATAGACTCGCTCCAAGAGTTTAGAGTCCAAAGCTCAACGTACTCGGCTGAATACGGCAGGAGTCCCGGAGGACAATTCGCTTTCGCGACACGTTCAGGAACAAATCAGTGGCATGGCTCGGCCTTTGAGTACTTCCGCAACGACTACCTTGACGCCAATAATTGGTTCAATAATTTCTTCGGGGAACCGAATCCGCCTCTTCGACAAAACGATTTTGGTGGAGTCCTGGGCGGTCCCGTCAGGATTCCGCATCTTTACAACGGCAAGGATAAAACGTTCTTTTTCTTCTCCTATGAGGGTCTGCGACTCCTACAGCCCCAAGCCGCTACGCGAAGCCAAGTAGCGGATACCTACCTGCGGACTTGCACGGCAGCGCCGCTTAGGCAAGTGTGGAATGCTTTTCCACAGCCGAACGTCCCCGGTCCCGCTCCTGACTGTAGTAAAGCTGATCCCAATACTACGGGCGTCGCCGACTTCGTAAGCAGTTGGTCCAACCCGTCCTCTCTGGATGCGTACAGCATTCGATTCGACCACTCTTTCGGCGATAAGCTGAAGCTATTCTTACGTCTTGCTGACACACCGTCTGTCGCAGTCAGCAGGTTGCGCGATGATGTCGGGGCCGGAACTCCTTCCATCAGGCAGGCCTTTCAATCCATATCGCGAATCTATACGTTTGGCGCGACAAGTGTGCTATCGCCTCGTATTAGCAACGACTTGCGTCTCGGCTATAGTACGACCTCTGCCCACGTCAGAGATTCGATCGATAGTTTTGGGGGAGCAGTTCCGGTCGACCTCGGCCAGCTCCAGCAGGTCGGCAATTCGCCAGCAGGCTATTTGGTTGAGATGGATTTGGTTACAGGGACTACAGCGCCGGCAATTATCCAAAGGGTTTCGTCCGGACTACAGCGCCAACTGAACGTTACTGACACCCTAGGTGCCGTGTTTGGGCGCCACCAACTAAAGGTCGGCTTCGATTATCGAAGGTTAACCCCCGTCGAGGGATTTGGGTTTCCCTTTGTGGACTACGTTTTCCTTTCGACGAGCGGAGCGACGGCAAACAACCCTGATTTCACGTTCGCCCTCAATGGCCCGGCTGCATATCCTCTCTATACGAATTTCTCGGCATTCGCTGCGGACGAGTGGAAAGTCCTTGCGCGCTTGAATGTTTCCATTGGATTGCGGTGGGAAGTGAACCCTCCACCCGGGGTGACACAGGGCACTAAACCATTTACCGTTCGTGGCGCCGACAATCTGGCGACCATGACCCTTGCTCCGCAGGGAACGCCGCTCTGGAATACCGCGTGGTTCAACTTCGCGCCACGTCTGGGTGCAGCGTACGTTGCACGTCAAGCTCAAGGACACGAGACCGTCGTGCGTGCGGGAGGTGGTTTGTTCTTTGATACTGGGCAGCAATTGGGGTCAGAGGGTTTCAGCGGTGTCGGAGTGATCAACTTAGCCTTTTTGAGCGGAAGCCAGGCAGTGTTCCCAATCCCTCTTTCAAGTGTTCCGCCTGCCGTAGCGGTCCCGATCGTACCCTATAATCCAGTGTATGCGTACCCTCCTCACCTGCAGCTTCCATATACCATTCAATGGAATGCCGCAGTCGAACAGGCGCTTGGATCTTCCCAGTCGGCGTCACTCACTTACGTCGGCTCGCATGCCGGAAGGCTCTTGGAGGATAATCAAATCCACGTGACACCCTTCAACGCGAATTTTGGAGATGTCGTTTTTCTTCGAAACGGACTGACAGCTGACTACCATGCGCTTCAGGGCCAATACAAGCGGAGGATATCGCATGGCTTGACGGCTTTGGCTTCATACACGTGGAGTCACACCATCGATTACGGTTCCTATAATTTTGCACTCCCCTACAAGCGAGGGAACAGTGATTTCGATGTTCGGCATTCTTTTACTTCGGCTTTCTCATACGACCTACCGAACGCTTTTCAGAGTGCGCTTGGTCGCGCTCTCTTGAACCATTGGGGTCTTGACGCACGCTTCACGGCACGCACTGGATTTCCGGTAACGTTGGATGGCAGGGTGGTAAATGACCCTGCTACAGGACAACATTTCAATGCGGGACTGAATCTGGTTCCTGGCGTTCCTGTTTATTTGTACGGCCCCCAGTTCCCGGGAGGCCGATCTATTAACCCCGCCGCATTCTCGAACCCGCCTGTGGGATCTCCCGGCAATGCACCTCGAAACCTTGTGCGAGGTTTCGGTGCTTGGCAAATGAACACTGCTGTCAGGCGGGAGTTTCCACTGGGGGAAAGGTTAAAACTACAGTTCCGGGCGGAGGCGTTCAACATTTTCAACCATCCAAACTTCGGGACGATCAATCCCTTCTTTTTTCAACGGACCTTTGGCCAAGCGACTTCTACATTGAATGCAAGTCTTGGAGGTCTGAGTTCTCTGTATCAGACTGGAGGGCCGCGTTCGATGCAGCTCTCCCTCAGAGTCGCTTTTTAATTGGCCTTCTTGCCAAGCAGCACAGCCGTGCGGGGTTTCGTCTTTGGCCATCACCTAATGGGATTCGGGACGACGCGCCGGAGAGCCCTTCTATGACTGACGGAAGACACCGGTGCTTGGCTTTGACTCTGCTCAAGAACACACTAGCTCATTTTGTCGTTCTGATTCAGGCTTTGCACCTTTGCGCACAAACTTCGAGCATTTCATCACCCAAAGCAACGGGGCATCTGTTCGACGTCCGAGATTCAGTAGAAATGTCGCGATTCTTAAGAAATGACCCTCGGATTACCTGGTCGCCTGACAAAAAATACATCACGTTTGTCACCACGCGTGGCATCGTCGAATCCGACAAAATCGAATCCACTCTTTGGATCGTAGCCCGTAATCAGATAACCAAAGTTCTCGCGACAGGGGCAAGCACTGCGAAGATTGTTCCCACAATTGGAGCGAGGCTGAAAGCAACTCCCAAAGCACAAGCATTCGATTCCTACAATCCGCTCATTACAGACGAGCGATGGACAAGCGATTCCAAAGGACTGCTGTTCCTAGGGCAGACCTCGAATGGTAACCGCAGGCTCTTCAGAGTCGACCTGCGTTCGAGGGGCATGCGCGGACTAACATCTGCGAACCACGATGTCAGTCAATTCGAGTCGGGGACGGGGACAATGGTTTATCGGGCGAGCCCCTCTCGCGAGTTGGCCCTGCCCGGGCTGGCGATCAACCTAGATGCGAGAGACGTAACTGGGGCTCCACTCGACGCTATTCTTCCATTACATACTGAAGGCCAACGCTATGCATACGAAAGTGAGCTGTGGACCATTCGTGGTAGCCGAAACATGGCAATAAGAGATCCGAGAACGAAGAAACCAGTTCCTCTGTGGAATGATCCCACGCCATCCGTTCCTGGTCTTAACCCCCTATCGATTTCGCCGGATGGCCAGAAAGTGGTGGCGTTAACTCCCAGCAGAAACGTTCCACGGTCATGGGAGGTATTTGAACCATTTCTTGCCGAACTCAAGATCCGTTTCACAAATGGTACCCTCAGCCGAGAGGATGACTCCAGGCTTCTTCAATATGCGATTGTTGATTTAGAGAGGGGAACAGCGGAACCACTTATTGATGCCCCAAATGCCTGGGCGCTTGGTTATACCGACGATAATCTGGCGATTTGGTCCCCCGGAGGAGGCAAGCTCCTTCTGACCGACACTTATCTGCCGTTGAATGAGAATCGGATAACCGAGCGTGAGAGGGAGGCCCGTCGCCGGCCGTGCGCTGCCGCGGTCGTCGATATTAACAATAACGTGACCACTTGCGTCGCGTACTCGAAGGGAAGGACATCGTCACTCCGGTCGGCGCGCTTTGGCAGAACTGATGATGAAGTGTCACTTCGATTTGGTCGTGCCACTATTGAAGACCGTTTCCAGTTTCAGGATGGGAACTGGATGCCTGTTGGCGACCCGCATAAGGCGAAGCAAGATGACAATCCATCGGAAAGAGCCAAGCTTAGTTTAGCTTCAACCGAGGACTTGTCAGTGGAGATTCGCCAAGACCTCAACACTCCTCCATCTCTGTGGGCGACGGATCGCAAAACGAGACAGAGCAAGATGATTTGGGATCCTAATCCTGGCCTAACGACGGTAAGTTTAGGTCAGGTCTCGCTCTTGCGTTGGAAAGACACCTCTGGGTATGAATGGTCGGGAGGCCTGGTGATGCCTCCCAATTACATCCCTGGACAGCGCTACCCGCTCGTAATACAGACCCATGGGTTTCCTCAACATGAATTCATGACGGATGGCGTGTACACAACCGCTTTCGCGGCCAGAGCATTAGCTTCTCACGGCATAGTGGTACTCCAGATGGCCGAGCGGTTCGATGATTTGGTCACAGCACAGGAGGCATCGAATCGAGTTCTTGGGTTCGAATCAGCGATCGATCAGTTGGCGTCCGAGGGGCTGGTTGACCCGAAAACGGTCGGGATAATTGGTTTCAGTCGAACGTGCTATCACGTGGAAAGCGCATTGATCCATGATCCGGAACGATTCGCCGCAGCTACAATTGCAGACGGTGTAGACGCCAGCTATGTCCAGTATTTGTTGTTCGCCGAGTCCACGCTGTCGCGTGAATCAGAGCAGATTTACGGCACCGCTCCATTCGGGGAAGGGCTCAGGGAATGGACGCAACGCTCCCCAGGGTTTCGTCTAGATCGAATCCAAACGCCATTACGTATCGAAGCAATAGGCGCAATCAGCTTGTTAGGCGAGAGAGAGATTTACGCGTCCCTCTGGAAACAGGGGAAACCCGTTGATTTGATTTATTTCCCCGATGGCCAGCATATCCTTCAAAAGCCGCTTGAGAGGATGGCGTCTCAACAGGGCAATGTGGACTGGTTCCGCTTCTGGCTCTTGAACGAGGAGGACCCTGATCCAGCCAAGCAGGAGCAATACGCCAAATGGCGGCAACTGCGAGCTCAATCCGTTGGTCGTCCGGCGCTACGTTGAACGCTCTGAACTGGCCTTGGATGACCTCCATTTCCCCCCGCGAACATCCCATTCATAATCGCCTTATTTAGACTATTCGTCCGCCTCATAGGCATTAACAGTCACCTCGATCAAAGATCCCGCGCTTTCGATTGGGGGAGCGACCTTCTGAGTCCCACTTCGAACGGCATCCAGCGAATTGGCCTGACTTACGATCTCGGGTTTTCTATACTCCATTGTCACTTCATCCTTTGTCGCTCGTATTGTGGCCGCCCAGATTTGTTGGACACCCCGGTTTGCGACTGGAACGCATTTCAAAACTCCATTCGACGCCTTTAGAATCGATGAATTAGAAGAGGAGGGGACTCTGAAGTAGATTCTATTCATCTGCCTCGTAGGCATTTGTAGTCTGGCGCATAGAAAGCCAATAGTTGTCGGATATGAACGTCAGTTTGTGAAGGGCAGTTTGAATAGCATCCAGCAAATGAGCCTGGGCGACCACCTTAGGCTTTGCATATCTCATTGTATATGTCCCTCTTTTTCAGCTAAGTTTGTGGGGCGCCCAAGTTTGTTGGGCGCCCCGGTTTGTGACTATTCGTCTGCCTCATAGGCGTTTGCAGTCACCTGCTTTATTTGTCCCGAGGCGCCGTCGGTTGGGAAAGCAACCTTGCTAGTCCCACTTTGAACGGCATCCAGCGAATTGACCTGCCTTACGATCTCTGGTTTTGTGTATTCCATTTTACTATCCTCCAGTTTTTGTGAGTTTGAAACATTCAATCCTTGCGGATCGAATCTTTTTAGGTTCCTTCGGCTCTGCGGCATAGACTTCATTTGTCGTGCCTCGCTTTGTCAGTCTGAATTTGTTGTGACTCTTGCACTGTAGCAATGCCTTTGAGTGACAACGACTTGTGCTTTTGCATGGGTCATGATCTGCCGTTTTGCCGTCTCCTCAGTTTTTTTCAACCGGGACTAACGTGGGCGCAAAACCGTCCAGTGAATCTCGCGCATTTTTGCCGCTACTGGCCGAGACTCGATGCTCGCATAGATTCAGTAGCCAGAATTCGATGCTTAAAGTGCGTATGACAGTGACGGTAGGAACCTCCTTGCCGTCGCGAGCTTTCTGCAAGGCTGCCAATAGGTTCTTAGTGTCAACGATGCCGAGTGAACCGCTGACCATTTGCTGAGTCAGCTTGGCAAGACGGGCCCACTCAGATGAAATCGCAGCCATTGTCGCGCGGGCGACGTACGCCTTGCGCCTCCTGTTCAGGACTTCATCGGGGACGATGTTGACCAGGGCGCGGCGCATTAGGGAGCGCCGGTGGCCGGGGCGGACGAGTTGTTCGCGGGGGACGGCGTACATGAATTCGAGGAGGCCACGGTCGAGATAGGGATAGCGTTTTTCGCGCAGCGGGTCTGAGGATAAGGCATCGCACGCGAGTTGCCGTTGCAGGACTTGCAGCGCGGAGATGTTCTCTTGAAACGTCGGCAGAGGGCCAAACAGGCGGAGCCTGGTTTCGTAGCCTTGCAAGGCGGCGCGATTGCGTTTAACGAAGGCTGGGTTGAGCCAGGGGGCAGGGCGCTTGTGTTTCGGGACGCCGACGAGCGCGGGCGGGAAGAATCCGCGTGCGGCGTCAAAGAGCAGGTAAAACCAGGGCTTTCTCTTGTTGAGCGCCCAGACTTTCAATTGGTGGGTGAGAGTACGGAAGTGGCCTCTTGCCAGGAGATCTTCCAGTTCGGGCGTCGGAGTTGGCACGCCGCCCATGACTTCGTCGCCGCCGATGCCGGAGAGGACGACGCGGTTTCCTTGCGAAACCATGCAAACAGCAAATTGGCGGCTAGCTTCAGTCGGACGACTGCCTCCGGAGCCGGGAGTGGCGGCAAAGCGGTTATTGTCAAGGTCGAACTGGAATGACTCCTGCTTACTAACATCAATATGGGTGCCGGTGCGACCGCGTTTTTCTTCGACCTTGGTGAAGTAAGGGCGCTCGTTCCAGTTGGGCTCGGAGTCGTTGTAGTAGGAGAGGGTGTCGAGGCGCGGAGTTTCGCTGCCCGCGCGGGCGATGATGGTGTCGGCCATACACACGATGGAGGAGGAGTCCATGCCGCCGCTGAGTTCAGCGAGGATAGGACTGTCGGAACGGAGGCGGCGCCGGACAGCTTCGGCGAAGACGGCGCGGAAGTGCTCCTCGTATTCGGCGTCGGTGAGGTAACGGATTCTTTTGCTGGAATCGAAATCCCAGTACTTGCGGATGGTGTGTCTTCCCGGACGGAGCAGCACCGAAGACGACGGCGGGACAGAATGGATGCCGACGTAGGGCGTCAGGTGTGCGGCGGGGAAGAACGAAAACCAGCCGGCGATGTACTCTTCGCAAAGGGCGAAAGTTTTTCCTGCGAAGAGAACGAGCGGATCGAGGATGGTGCTCCAGGTGACCTGCTGACTGTCGAAGGAGTAGTAGAGATGGTGCGTGCCGATGGGGTCTTTGGCGAGGATCAGCGAGCGGGCGTGCGGATCCCAGAGGGAGAGA